>Ga0310690_10013202_pt1 | contig 10070 bp, 15 predicted proteins | sample AusTroGonzalo_MG_2_FD_207661 | JGI IMG/M metagenome (GOLD analysis project Ga0310690, IMG submission 207661) | Bovine rumen microbial communities from tropical cattle in Woodstock, Queensland, Australia - Gonzalo_04 (v2) (version 2) | ecosystem: Host-associated > Mammals > Digestive system >...
TTCAGTTCCGCCAGCTCCTGTTTCAGTTGAGCAATCTCATCGTCATTCTCCCTCTTCACCGTGTGTTTGAACTTAAACATGGCGAGGTTCAGCTGGTCTGCACTCCATAGAGCTCCGCCACGTCAGAGTCCAATCGGCCACCCAAGTGACAGTGGTTACTTTGTTTCCAATCAAGTAACCGTTTTCAACAATGAAATCTTTCATTCCCTTGAAGGTTCGAATCAGCGCCTTGCTCTGCTCGGTCGCCAACTCGCCTTTCAAGACGGTCATAAGCATATAAATGCCTTGTTCGGTAAAGGCGTAAGGCAGTGTGCGACTTTTTGAGCTTAACTTTGTGATAGGTGTAGAGCCATCATTTGCGGTCAAAATTTTTGACCGCAAAATTTCTTCATATTCAATTTTGGTCAATTGAAACCGGAAATCAGCATCGAATTTTTGGATGTTGTTCTTCACTTGTTGGTTGAATGCTTTTGTGGTGTAGCCGTAAATCGATGCCAAATCAGCATCGAGCATCACTTTGACTCCGCGTACGATATAAATCAGTTTGCTGAGGTCTTCAAAGTTGTTTGCATTTTCTGAATTCATTTCTCTTTAATTAAATTTTCAGAATGCAAACATACAAAATCCTTTCAAGAAAATCAATGGCAAAAATCAGTTTAACTTGCTAAAAATCAAACATATAAAAATGACATTTCCCGAGGTAGAAGTGGCAGATTTCGAGGTAAAAATGGCAAAATGTAAAAAATGCGCGGAGAAAATGGCACGCGAGTGTCGTGGGTGCTGGGTGGAATTTTGGAAGAAAAACTTGGCAAGTTAGCAGTTAGTAGTTAGTAGTTAGCAGTGATGTGCGGAGAGGGATGAATGCGTAGGAGCATCCGCTTCCAAGCGGATGAAACAATCAGTGAACAGTGAATCGCGAATGTTTTGTGGGTTTTTCATGGGGTTCGCCTGCGGGGAAAAGAGATGGTCACACAGAAAGCACCTCGGCCTCCACTTCCATCTTACTGAACGCGAACAATTTCTTCCCCAGGTCTTTAAGCGATGCGCCGAGGTGATACACCGTGTCGTCGATGATGAGGAAGCGGTCATGGAAGCGGTCGCATTCCCTGACGGTTACGAGCGGGTACTGCAGGTTGTGCCGTTCAACGTCTAATGATAGCGTTTCTGAAACACGCCGTGTGACAATCTCCGCCGTTACGCCACCCATTCGTTTTGCCAACATCAGAAGCACCGAATCGTCGATGTAGTTGTCGATGAGGATGATGCGTCTTTGCGCGGAACGTATCAGGTGGGAGGCGAAAGTGTAGGCGTCGAAGATCTGACCGTCGAAGAAGATACCTTCCACGGGCGGCAGAGCGGTTTGCACGAAGAAGCCGATTTGCTTTTCGGTTTTGGTGACACGCTGCTCCAGTCTTTCAATCCGTCGATTAACTGCGTAACCGCGAAGGAGGTACTCTTTCAACACTGAATTTGCCCATTGACGGAATTTCGTGGCGTTTTTAGAACTAACGCGATAGCCTACAGATAAGATGGCATCTAAATTATAATGTATAATTCTCCTTGTAACCTTTCTGTTTCCCTCAAATCGAACTACCGAGATTTCCTCGGTAGTTGCTTCTTGTTCGATTTCCTTTTCTGCGTATAAGTTCTTTAAGTGGAAGCCAATGTTATCTTGGGAGCATCCGAACAGCAAGGCCATCTGTGATTGTGTCAGCCACACCGTCTCTTCCTCCATACGCACCTCCAATCTGATGCTGCTGTCCGGTTGGTAGAGAATGATTTCACCAGTGTTCGCAGAGGGTTGTCCGTTTTGTGCTGTTATTTCATTTTGCTTCATAAGAGAATCCTTTTCATATTGATGATTTGTGAATTTTCTAGTCCGCAAACATACAAAATCCCTTTGGGAAAATCAATGGCAAAAATCAGTTTAACTTGCTAAAAATCAAACATATAAAAATGACATTTTTTGAGGTAAAAGTGGCAGATCTCGAGGTAAAAATGGCAAAATGTAAAAAATGCGCGGAGAAAATGGCACGCGAGTGTCGTGGGTGCTGGGTGGAATTTTGGAAGAAAAACTTGGCAAGTTAGCAGTTAGTAGTTAGTAGTTAGCAGTTGATGTACGGATAGGGATGAATGCGTAGGAACATCCGCTTCCAAGCGGATGAAACAATCAGTGAACAGTGAATCGCGAATGTTTTGTAGGTTTCGATATTCGCCTGCGGCGAATGGTGGGTGGGCGAGCATCTCGGAGAGATGCGACATATCTACAGTCCTAGCTCCGCCTCCTCCAGCACGGGCTCTCCACCAGCCCTATGCGGCGGGGTGGCGGTGGATGCCGGTGTGGGAAACGAAGGCGTCCTTTGAAATAATGTTTAGGGATTAGTGGTACAATAAACTGTGTACCGCGTCGCGAACAAAAATGACTTCTCGGCCGTTCTTATCAAGAACCACCTCGTATGCGAAATGGAAATCCTCGCAAATAAAATCCTGCCAGTTGTTTTTTATCCATTCGTCTTTCCATCTCGCCTTTGGGTATATGAAATAATAATCCTTCAAAGACTCAAGAGAGGCAATTAGCCGTTCCTTTTTGGCCATAACAGTCTCCTCAGACAAGGAAATGTGCCTGCTCATCGCAGCGATATAGAAGTTGTCAATCGCTTTCACGACATTATCATCAACAATCACTTTCATTATTTGTTGTGATAATGATGATGGATGAGTTCTGTTAGATGGGCATCAAGATCCTCAAGCGTCATACTACGCTCAATCTCCTCGTCCGTTAATGTCCGAAGAGACTTTTGGGCAGGAGCAACATATTGCACTTGAGGTTCATTAACTTCTTGCAATTCAGTGTCTTCTATGGAATATTCTTTTGCCATTTTGTATTTTATTTTCTTCTGCTGCAAAGATACACATTTTTCAGAATGGCTGCTCCGTATTAACTTTTTTAAAGAACACAAAGTGTTTATTATTAACTTTCCTACAGTCACACCACCGCCTCCACAGGCACGGTGCTGTCCATCAGCCCGATGCGGGTGAAAGCATACGGCAAATACCTTGAACCTCCCCTTCCGTTTAATATCGCAATTTGCGACCTCAAAGCATTTCCCTTTTCGTTCAAGGTCACAAATTGTGACCGGTTGGAAAAGCTGAAGCATTCTTCGTCGTTACCATTTGCTTTCACCGAACAAGGTGTGGCCATGCTTTCAGCCGTTTTGCGCAGCCAAACAGCTATACGGGTAAGCATTCAAATCATGGAGGCTTTTGTAACTATGCGACGCTTCTTGACCAGACATGCTTCCCTATTCCAAAGGGTCGAAACTCTTGAGCACAAGACCTCGGGAAGAAGCTGTTTGCATTCAGCAGAATGGAGATGAGAGCGGAGTAGATAATGGAAAGAATAAGACGTTGAATCAACGCCTTCTATATGCCTTTCTCCAATTCACCAAACTGCCTGCGCTCCACGCGCGAAAGAGGCGGAAGGGCCAACCGCAAACTGGAACTCCTATACCGTTGAGCCGTAGTTGAGCCGTAGTTGAGCTGCATCTCGCAAGTATATGGCAAGTATATGGCAAGCCCATGAGCTTGCCATATACTTGCCATATACTTACCATATACTTGCCAATACCTTGCCATATCCTTGCCAAAAGCTTGCCAAGTGCACTTTAAGGAGTTGACTTCACAATTACTCATTAACACAAAGTAACCAACATTCACTCACTAACACGAAGTCACCAACATTCACTTAAAATTCGTACCTTTGCCGCCTGAAACAAACGAAGACTATGGCCTCCCTCGGACAACTTTTCTGGTCGTTTTTCAAAATCGGGACCTTCACCATCGGTGGCGGTTATGCAATGATTCCGCTGATGGAGAAGGAGTTAGTGGATCGTCACGGGTGGATTACCAGTGATGAATTCATGGAGATCATCACACTGTCGCAGACCATGCCGGGCATCTTTGCGGCCAATATGGCCACGCATATCGGATGGAAACTGCGCGGTGTCCCCGGTGCTGTCATCTCCGTCCTCGGCAATATTCTGGTCCCCATTCTCATCATCCTCGGACTGGCTGCAGGACTCCATTACCTGCAAGGAAACACCATCGTAGAGGCTATTTTCAAAGGAGTGCGTCCTGTAGTGGTCGCGCTTATCGCCGCACCCGTTTTCCGTATGGCCAAAACGGCGCATATCTCGCGCTATAACTTTTGGATTCCTGTCATCGCCGCACTGCTGATCTGGCTGCTTGGGGTCTCCCCCATTTGGGTGATTCTCGTTGCGGGCATTGGTGGTTTTGTATATGGTAAATATCTGGAAAAGAAGGAGGTACAGCCATGATCTTCTGGAAACTGTTCTACACCTTCTGCAAAATCGGCATCTTCAACTTTGGAGGCGGCTACGCCATGATTGCCCTGATCCAAAACGAGGTGGTGGAAAAACAGGGTTGGATGACCTCCTCAGAATTCACCGACATTGTGGCAACCAGCCAAATTACGCCTGGTCCCATCGGCATCAACGTGGCCACATACGCGGGTTATACGTCCGTCGTAAACGCTGGATATGACCCGTTTTGGGGCGTCGTGGGGGCCTTCCTCGCCTCTTTTTCCGTGATTTTGCTGCCGTTTATCCTGATGTTGCTCATCAGCAGCTTCATCTTGAAACACAAGGAACACTATGTGGTCAAATCCATTATGTCGGTACTGAAATTGACGGTGATTGGGCTGATTGCCGCTTCCGCCATGCTGCTCGTCAGTCCAGAAACTTTCGGTTCCTACGCAGACAGTCCGTTGCAATTTTTCCTAAGCATCGGATTGTTCGCCGCCGCCTTCTTCGCATCCCTGAAATGGAAAACCAGCCCGATTCTGCTGATTGTGCTGGCGGGAATCATAGGACTGATCGTGTATAGTTAGCAGTTAGCGAGTCTTAGTTAGCAGTTCGTAGTTAGTAGTTAGCAGTTGGGGCGGGCAAGAATAATCAAAACACCATCCAAGTTTCACGAATATTGTATATCTTTGCAGCGGTTATTTGAAAACCTTAACTGTTTATGAATGAGTTTATTAGAGGTATAAAACGCGGATTTCCCATCTGTTTGGGTTACATTCCCGTTTCCTTTACTTTCGGGTTGATTGCTGTGAAGATGGGATTCTCGCCGGCGCAGGCTACGCTCATCTCCCTGACCAACATGGCATCCGCCGGACAATTTGCCGGCATTCGGTTAATTGAAGGTGGTGCACCCTATATCGAATTGATAATCACCACGTTCGTCATCAACTTGCGCTATTTCCTGATGTCGCTTTCGCTGTCGCAGAAGGTGGCGCACGACATGCCATTTTACAAGCGAGCCATCATGGCTTACTGTATCACGGACGAGGTTTTCGCATTAGCGGCGATGGAACCCGAGGAGGTGTCGTTCCCATTCTTCGGTGGACTGATGCTGACTCCCATATTAGGCTGGACCTCAGGTACTTTGCTTGGCGCAGTCGCTTCAGGACTGCTCTCCCCGATGGTTCAGGGTTGTATGGGCATTGCGTTGTATTGCATGTTCATTGCTATCATCATTCCGCCCGCCAGAAAGAGTCGAAAAGTGGCTTTGGCAGTGGTCGTTGCCGCATTCCTCTCCTGCATGTTCAAATATGTACCTGGACTCAACCAACTGTCGAAAGTGGGTGGTGGCGGTTGGGCTATCATCACAGCAGCCATTTTAGGTGCTGCCATCTGCGCATCCATTAAAGAAGTGAAACGTCGTCGTAAAGCCGCTAGGGCAGAAAGGAGTGTCGCATGAACTACTTGTATGTCTGCATGTTCCTGATGTTCCTGACCACCTACCTGATTCGCGTGATTCCCATCGGGTTTGTGCGCAAGAAGATGGAAAACCTTTGGATTCAGGACTTTATCTATTATATTCCGTTCAGTGTGCTGTCAGCCATGACGTTCCCAGATGTCCTTTATTCCACAACAGCCACAGGTTCAGAACCGCATATCTCCCTTTCTGCAGTTATCGCCACTTTGGTCGCCTTGGTATTGGCATGGCGCAAACGCGGCCTCGTGCTCGTCGCCATCGTCGCCGTACTGGTCGCCATCGCCGTAGAAATGGTCTTGGCGTATGTGTAATGGTTAGAAAGGCAATAGGGAATAGGCACACGTCAAAAGTCTAAGTTTAAGTTCTATGTCTAAGTCTAAGTCCTTGTAACAACCCCATCCTTTTCTCGCCAGTGCCCGCCCCAACTGCTAACTACTAACTGCTAACTGCTAACTGGCCCGTAGTCCGTCTCTTTCCAGCAGCGCGTCGATTTTCGGTTCGCGACCGCGGAAATTGACGAACATCTCCATCGCATCCACGGAGCCACCTTTGGAAAGGATCGTTTCCAAGTAGCGTTGCGCGGTTTCTTTGTTCATCACGCCCGTCTCTTTGAAGAGGGAAAAGGCATCAGCTTCAAGCATTTCTGCCCATTTGTAGCCATAGTAACCGGCGGCGTATCCACCCGAGAAAAGATGGCTGAAGGTGGGACTCATGCACGTTCCCGGCACCACTGGCAGCACCTCAACCGTATCAAAAACAGAACGTTCCAACGCCCGTACATCGTCCACTTCGGTGGCAGGCATCGTGTGCCACATCATATCGAGGTAGCCGAAGGAGAGCTGCCGCACGCAAAGGTAACCCGCCATGTACTGGTTCATCTTTTTGAGCTGGAGGACGTATTCCTCGGGAATTAGCTCGCCCGTTTGATAGTGGCGGGCGAAAGTGCGCAAGAACTCCGGTTCGGTAAGCCAATTCTCGTTCAGCTGCGATGGAAGTTCCACGAAATCGCGGGGGGAGTGCGTACCCGAAAGGGAAGCGTATTTCACCTCCGACAACATGCCGTTCAGCGCGTGCCCGAACTCATGCAGGAAAGTGTTTACTTCGTTGAAAGTCAGCAAGGAAGGTTGCTCTGCCGTCGGCGGGGTGAAGTTCATCACCAGACTCACCCACGGACGCACATCCTCTCCATCGGCATTCACATACTGGTCGCGGAACTCGGTCATCCACGCGCCGCTGCGTTTCGTGCTGCGCGGATGGAAATCCAAGTACAGCACCGCCATGAACTTTTCGCCGCGATAGACCTCAAACACCTGTACATCAGGGTGATACGGCTGAATATCCGCAGACTTCTCAAAACGAAGCCCATACAACGTCGTAGCCAATCCGAAAACTCCGTCAATCACCTGATTCAGCGGGAAATAGACTTTCAACTTCTCCATATCCAAGCTGAACTTCTGCTGACGTAGTTTCTCCATATAATAGCTCAAATCCCATCTTTCAAACGTACCATCAAAACCTTGATTCTGAGCAAATTGTTTCAATTCTTCGATTTCGCGTTTGGCTGCAGGAAGCGCGGCAGCTTTCAACTCATCCAGCAAATGATAGACATGATCCAGGTCTTTGGCCATACGGTTGCGCAACGCATAGTTGGCATAATGATCATAGCCAAGCAGATGCGCAATCTCTTCTCTGCACTTCAGTATCTCCTTGATATTCTCGCAGTTATCAAACTCATCCAGGTAGGCTTTTTTGCTGGAGTGCATATAGACCTCTTTGCGCAACGAGCGGTCGTCGGCATAACTCAGCACCGTATTCACGTCGGGCGCGGAAAGGTCAAAAACATAGCCTTCCAGCCCCTTGTCTGCCGCTTTTTGCGCAGCAATGGCACGAGCGCTCTCCGGAATACCGGAAAGCCGCGGAGAATCCTTCTCCACGTGGACAAACCAAGCATTCGTAGCTTTCAAACTGCGCTGCCCAAAGTCGAGCTGACGGTTGGCCAACTCCAAACTCAACTCGCGAAAACGCTGTTTGTCAGATTCCGGCAAATTCGCACCGCCGGCCACAAAAGCGTCATACGTCTTCTTCAACAACAGCTTTTCCGCTCCTTGCAACGCCTGGTCGCGCTGCTGTTGCTCGTGAACGGCTTTCACGCGTGCGAACAATCCAGGGTGCTGATAGACCTCGTTTTCGTAGGCCACCAACAGCGGCTGCACCTTTTCCGCCACCGCATTCATCTCATCATCTCCATTGCATTCCAAGATGTTGAAGAAAATGTCCGCCACGGTGCTAAGGCGTTCTCCCGCACGGTCGAGAGCCACTATAGTGTTCTCAAAATCAGGAGATTCCAGATTATTGACAATACGCTCGATATCCTGTTTGGCTTCGAGAATAGCCTCTTCAAACGCGGGCAGATAGTGCTCGGTTTTGATGTCGTTAAACGGCGGTGTCTGCCGCGGGGTGGTCCAGGGTTGGGTAAATGGATTCATTCTTAATGGTTATGGGTTATGGGTTATTGGTTATTGGTTATTGAAGCTGTATATAGTGGGTTGGTTAGTGGGTATGGGAGGATAGTGGTTTTAAACGATGTAGAGACGTGCCGGGGCGCGTCTCTACAGGGGATACATATAATGATAGTATGTCGTTATTTGATTCCCAGTTCGGCTTTCACGGCGGCGGTGAGGTCGTCAGAGTCGTTGTGGAAAGCGCAGAGGGTAACATCAAAGACGTAGGTGTATTTGTTGGCTTCAGCCACTTTCTTGATGGCAGCCAACAGTCTGTCTTGGAAGGGTTGCAACAGTTCGAGTTGCTTACGTTGCATGTCCGCTTCGCTGGAGGACACAAAATCCTGCAAACGGGCGTAGAGTTTCGTCAATTCATCCTCTTTCACCTTGAGAATGGCGGAAGAAGTGGTGGTGTTTGCCAGATTGGCATATTCAGCCTGTTTGGTCTTGAACTCGTCAGCCATCTGCTTGCCAACTGCTTCCAACTCCTGCTGATATTCAATCAGCGCTTGCTGGGCGGTGTCAATGCCGGGCATGATCTTCATGATTTCGCCGTAATCCACATGACCGAATTTCGCTTTTTGGGCGTGACCGGTCGTGAAACAGAGTAATGCGGCAGCAATAATGATCAGGAACTTTTTCATCGCTTCAATTATTTAATGCCTAACTCTTTCTTCACCAGCGGGGTGATATCATCGGCAGTACCGTAATACAACAAAATTTTCGTGTCAAAAATGTAAGCATAACCATTCGCTTTGGCCACTTTGTTGATGGCTTCCTGAATGGCATCCTGGAACGGTTTAGCCAATTCGTACTGCTTGTCTTCCAAATCTTCTTGAGCGCTGGCTTGGAATTCCTGAATACGATTACCAAGGTCCATGAGCTCTTTTTCGCGGACTTGACGCACTGCGGATGACATGGTGCCCACTTCGCGATCAAACTTCTCCTTCTTGGTTTGATATTCGTTCATCATATTCTCATACATGGACTGCAAATCCTTTTGGAAAGCCTGCAGCTTAATTTGCAGAGAGTCAATGCCAGGCATCACTTCCAAAATCTCACTTGAGTTCACATGTCCGTATTTCTGGGCGTGCGCAGCCTGAACGGAGAACAATCCGGCAATAGCCAGAATCATTAATACTTTTTTCATCGATTTCTAATCTTTATGTTTTTGTACTGTTAATTAATCGTCCATATCATTCGTCAGGGAAATACCCATCTTTTGGAGCACTTGCTCGTTGATATCCCATTTCGGATCAGCATAGATGATGGTTAAATCACCAGCGGTATCGAAAACGAAGGCGAAACCTCTCTCCTTGGCGTAGTCGTTCACAGCATTAATCACACGATCCTGAATCGGTTTCACCAATTCTTCACGTTTCTTGAACAAGTCTCCATTTTGTCCAAAACGCTTCTTTTGCAGCTCTTTAGCCGCTTTTTCCTGTGCGATGATGGCATCTTCGCGACTCTTCTTAATCTGTTCGGGCAGCGTGATGGACTCCACTTGGTAACGTTTATACATAGAGTCGATGGTAGCGAATTTGGCTTCAATTTCTTTCTGCCACTGCACTGCCACACGGTCTAATTCAGCTTGCGCCTCCTTGTATTCAGGAATTTTCGAAAGAAGATATTCGGAATTGATGTACGCATATTTCTGCGCAAATCCGAAAAACATGATGATTGTCAATAAACCTGTTAAAAAGAGTTGTTTTTTCATCTTTACAATATTTATATAATGACGTATGGTTTGACTGTTTTTATGCGATAAGT
>Ga0310690_10013205_pt1 | contig 10069 bp, 8 predicted proteins | sample AusTroGonzalo_MG_2_FD_207661 | JGI IMG/M metagenome (GOLD analysis project Ga0310690, IMG submission 207661) | Bovine rumen microbial communities from tropical cattle in Woodstock, Queensland, Australia - Gonzalo_04 (v2) (version 2) | ecosystem: Host-associated > Mammals > Digestive system >...
CCAACTACACCAAGAACCTCATGGTCGGCGTCGGCGGCAGCGACATCATCAACAAGTCGCACTTCCTCGGCGCGGTGTCGAACATGGAGCGCATCATGGGGAGACCCGACACCCCGGTGAGACGGCTCTTCAACTACGGGGTGGAAAAATATCTCAAGGATCTGCCGATCGTCTTCATGCAGACGGTGATGGCCAAGGATGCCAACTCCGGCGACATGGTCATGCGCGGCTTCTACTCGGGCACCGGCGACGAGGTCTTCCTCGCGGCGGCGAAGCTCAGCGTCGAAGCCAATTTCGTCCTGCTCGACAAGCCGTTGAAGAAGGTCGTCGTCTACCTCGACCCCGAGGAGTTCAAGAGCACCTGGCTCGGCAACAAGGCGATCTACCGCACCCGCATGGCCATCGCCGACGGCGGAGAGCTCATCATACTCGCCCCCGGATTGAAAGAGTGCGGCGAGGATAAGGAAAACGACCGGCTGATCCGCAAGTACGGCTACCGCGGCACTCCGTACACGCTTAAAATGGTCAACGAGAACCGGGAGCTCCGCGAGAGCCTCGGCGCGGCGGCGCATCTGATCCACGGGTCGAGCGAGGGGAGATTCCGCATCGTCTACTGTCCGGGGCCGAAGTTTTCGGAGACGGAGGTGAAGTCCATCGGCTTCGAGTACGGCGACCTCGCGGCGATGATGAAAAAATATCCGCCGGAGAAACTCAAGGACGGCTTCAACACCGTCGACGGCGAAGAGATATTCTATATCGGCAACCCCGCGTTGGGCCTGTGGGCGCTCCGGAGCAACTTTTTCTAATGATGAAAGATGAGAGATGAAAGATGAAATGGCTGACGCACACGCGGGCAGCCGACAGAAAAATCTCCGTACCACTCCGTAATTTCCGTAAATCGTATTTGCATAAAGGGATATGTCATGGGTAAAAATTTGCTGGTCGCCCAGTCGGGCGGTCCGTCGCCGGTCATCAACAGCTCGCTGCGGGGCGTCGTCGAAGCCGCGCGCGCGTTCCCCGGAAAGATCGGCAAAATCTACGCCGGCTACCACGGCATCGAGGGCGTGCTCAAGGAGGAGCTGCTCGAGTTGTCGTGCCAGAGCGAAGAGGAGATCGCACTGTTGCGCAACACCCCCGCCGCGGGCGCGATCGGCACCTGCCGCTACAAGGTCAAGGCCAAACAGCAACAGGACTTCGACCGCATCGTCGAAGTCCTGAAAGCCCACGACATCGGCTATTTCCTCTACAACGGCGGCAACGACTCGATGGACACCGCCAACAAGGTGGCGCAGCTCGCCCGGCAGCGCGGATTGGACGTCGTCGGCGTCGGCGTCCCCAAAACCATCGACAACGACGTGGGCGACAGCGAGTTCAAACTGATCGACCACACCCCCGGCTACGGCTCGGTCGCGCGCTACTGGCAGATGATCGTCCAGAACGCCGAGGAGGAAAACCGCGGTTCTTCCCCCGCCGACCCGGTGCTGGTGCTTCAGGCGATGGGGCGCAAGATCGGCTACATCCCGGCGGCGGCGCGGCTGGCCGACCCGAAGCGCGAGACGCCGCTCTTGATCTTCCTCGCCGAGGGCAAGCTCACGCTCGAAGAAATGGCGGAACGCGTCAACGCCGAGGTCAAGTCCCGCGGCCGCGCGGTCGTCGTGTTGAGCGAGGGGTGCGACGTCGGCGATCTGGGCTTCGTGAAAGACAGCTTCGGGCACGCGAGCTTCGGCGCCAGCCAGACCACCGCCCAGCAGGCATTGGTGAACTACCTAAACGCCCACGGGATAGCCGCCAAGGGCGCCGCGCGCGGTCAAGTTTTCGGCACCGACCAGCGCTCGACCGCCATATACGCTTCGACCGTCGATCTCGACGAAGCGTACCGCGTCGGCCAGAAGGCGGTGCTGCTCGCCGTGAATAATGAAAACGGATTCATGTCCACCATCCTGCGCGAGCCGGGGCCGATCTATCAGGTGCGTTACGACAAGGCGCCGCTCGAGCTCGTCGCCAACAGCGAACGCACTTTCCCCGAGGCGTGGATAAGCTCCGACAAGGCGGACGTCACGGACGAGTTTCTCGCCTACGTCCGCCCGCTGGTGGGAGAAGACTTCCCGAGCGTGCCGGTCGTCGACGGCCGCCAGCGCTTCGCCAGACTTGCCCCCGTCTTCGCGGAAAAGAAGCTCGCCGCCTACATCCCGCAGGCCGACCGGAAATAAACGATAAGAGACGAATTTAGGAACACGCCAACTCGCGTGGCGTTTCAAAATAACCGCAAGCGGTGTCTGCCCGCGTACGGTGGTTGCGAGGCGGTCGCCGCCGAGCGCGCAGCCCGCATGGGAGCGACTTTGCGCCGCCAAAGCGAAAGCGGCGCAAAAACGCCCGAGGTGTTCTCGGGCGTTGAGCGACCGGAGGGTGAGCATTTAAGCCGCGAGCGATGCCGCCCCGCAAAGCGGGACGGCGAGCGCAGGCGCGCGAAAGTAAAGGTTGGTGGTAACCGCGCTTCTTTTTCTCGCCGCCCCCGGCAAGGAGGAGTTCCGAGGGGGAAGCCGCCAGGGGCTGTCCCCTCGGTCGGCGGTGCGGAGCGCCGCCGTGGGGGGAACACAACGGCGGGGTGTGATTTGGCAAAGCCAAAGCACTTCAACACCGCCGACCTTGGAAAAAACGCGTGAGGGGTTTTCGGGGGCGGCGTAAAACGCCCCCGCACCCGTTTTCACCGCAAACGCCCGCGTGTCGCATACCTAACTCTGTCGGTATCTCTGTCGGAGCCTTGCGAGCGCGTCAATACCGCCGACGTCAATCCGCCTTTTCGAAGGTCGCCTTGACGGTGACGGTCTCGCCGTCGGAAACGTCGATGCCCTTGGGCAGCATGTTCTTCCACTTCTTCACGACGAACGGCAGCTTCACCGCCGACGGCTCGTCGCAGAACTCTAACGCGGTGCACTTGTAAACGAACTTGCCGACCGCCTTGCCCTTGGCGTTGGTGGTGTAACCGCTGAGCGACGGGCAGATCCGACCGCTGCCTTTGACGGTGAATTTCAGATCCACCGACTGCACCTTGGCGATGTCGACCCGGATCCGGAACGCGAGCCCCTTGAGCTTGGGGTCGCGGAACTTGATCGGCTTGAGCATGGTGACGCCATTGGGCAGCTTGCCCTCGGGTTTGACCGAGATCGGCTCCTCGCTGTAGTAGTTGAGGTCGATCGAGACGATCTCGGCGGCGCGGACGCAGACCGCCGCGCCGACCGACAGCAGCGCAATGGCTAAAAACTTTCTGAACATGATATGCACCTTTCCGTTTTTGAACTCCGGCTGGACCGGGAACATTGAAAAATACACTTCGCCGCCCCGATTGTCAAGCAAAAGCAAGGGAAAAATCCGTCTTGCCGGTGTATATTATCGGACGGCGTCAAGTCGAAACGGAGGATGCGAATGGGTTGGAAAGTCTTTCTGGCGATCGTCGAAACGTGCGCGCTTTTCGCGGTGGGCGGCGGAGCGCTGCGCCTCGGCTATATCGGGCGCGACGACATCGGCCGCTGGTCGCGTTTCACTTTCAACGTCTTCACCCCCTGCCTGACCTTCGCCTCCGTCGCGGAAAACATCGGGCGCGACGAACTCAAAACGCTGTGGATAATGCCCGTCGCCGGGTTCGCGATCATGGCGGCGGGTTCGCTGCTCGGGTACGCCTTTCTGCCGCTGCTGCGCTGCCGCACGCCGGAGCGCAAGGCGACTTTCGTCCACATCTGCGCGATCAACAACTACATCTTTCTGCCGCTGATCGTCGTGGGCAACCTCTTCGGGATGGGACGCCACATGGCGCTGCTGATGGTCTCCAACGTCGGTTCGACCGTCGGCTTCTGGACGATCGGCGTCATCACGCTGACGGGGTTGCGCAAGGATACTTTGCGGGCCGCCGCGAAGCAACTTTATTCGGTCAACGTCGTCGCGGTCGCGCTGGCGCTGGCGGTCGTGTGGTGGGGAATCCCGGTCCCCGCGCCGCTGATGAAGTTCGTCCGGACCCTTGGCGCGCTCGCGGTGCCGCTGACGATCATACTGACCGGGGCGGCGCTCTTCCGGGATGCGCACGGGCTGCTGCTCCACAAGGCGGACGCCTGTATCGTCGCCGTGACGCGGCTGGTGCTGATACCGGCGATCTACATCGCGGTGCTGAAGTTTCTGCCGCTCCCGCGCGACATGTACGAAGTCTGTTTCGTGATCGCGCTGATGCCGGCGGCGGTGTCGAGCGCGCTCGTTGCGCGGCTTTACGGCGGCGACGGGGACTTCGCGTCGCAGTCGGTGGTGACGACCACGCTGCTCGCGCTGGTCAGCGTGCCGCTCTGGATCAAACTGCTCTGAAGCGGACCGTCAGAAAGTGAAGATGTCGTCGCAGACGTGCTCGCCCGCGAGTTCGCGGTAGTCGGTCAGCGTGGTCGACGGATTTTCGGCGGCGTCCTTGCCGAACCTGCCGTCCGGCCCGGCGGAAACGAGATCGTAACTCCCCGCTTTGAACTCGCCGGGGGCGCGATAATAGATCTTTTCGCCCCAGGAGTCGAGAAGCGTACGTCTATTATTCGAGTCCGGTTCTGAAAGGTTGTTTTTTATGACTTCCATATCCATTACCTTGGAGAAAGCTTCGACCTGCTCGTTTTCCATGCTTTCCTTTTTGGAAAGAGTGCTGTTTGCCGCGGCGACGTGCCGGGTCAGCTTGCCGCCCGTGCCGCCGAAGTCGATATATTCAAGCGTGCCGTCGGTGGTATTGAACATGAATATTATGGGCTTGAATTCCCCGCCGGTGGGCGGATAGTAACCGGTTTTCGTGTGGAAGCTTTCCAGACCGGCTTCGATCTGCTTCAGCAGCGCCTCGGTCGCGGATTCCTTCGCCTTGCCCCGGGCGTAACTGTAGGTGCCGAAACCGATGCCGCTCAATATCGCGATCAGCGCGACCACCGCCAGAAGTTCGATCAAAGTGAAACGATAAGCGTTTTTCATGTTCCATTCCCCTTGATTAGTAGAGTTTGACGGAATATAATATGCAAAGACAAATTTTTCAAATTGGGGAGCGACAAAATGCGGTTCCGGGATAAACACGTCGTCGTCACCGGCGGAGCCGTCCGCGTCGGCGCCGCCGTCGTCCGCGCTTTCGCCGCCGCGGGGGCGCGCGTGACGATACACTGCCGCAACAACTTCGCCGCGGCGGAAAAGCTCGCCGCCGAACTGGGCCCCCGGCATCGCGTCGTCCGCGCCGATTTTTCCTCCGGAGCCGCGGGCGCGGCGGAACTGTGGGAAAAGCTCGACTCCCCCGTCGACATCCTCGTCAACAACGCCTCGTGCTACCGGCTGCCGGAAGATCGACACTTCCTCTACGCCCGCGTCAATCTCGAAGCCCCGCTGGAACTGATGCGCCGCTTCGCCGCGCAGCGGCTCCCGGAGGGCGCGGTCGTGAATTTCCTCGATCAGGCGGTGTTGAACCCCGCCCCCGCCGAAGAGAAGAACTACCTCGAGTCCAGACGTGAACTCGCCCGCGCCACCGTCGACTTCGCCCGCAATTTCGCCTGGAAAAACCTGCGCTTCAACGCCGTCGCGCCCGGGCCGGTGCTGCCGCCCGTCGGGCTGGAAAATTCCAAAATGGAAAAGACGCTGCAAAGCATCCCGCTCCGCCGCCCGGTCGCCCTCGACGATCTGATCCAAGCCGTGCTCTTCCTCGCCGGCAACTCCAGCGTCACGGGGGCGATATTGCCCGTCGACTGCGGAGCCTCCGTCTACCGCGCGGCGCGCCGCGCGGTAGACGAGTGATGAGTGATGAAAGATGAAAGATGAAAGATGAAAGATGAAATGCGCTGCCGCGTATGCAAACGACCGCGAGAAACACATGCGGGAAATACGGAGAAGTACGGAATATTACGGAGGAAACGGAGCATTAAAACGAATGTGAGGCACGAGCACCGGTGGGGTGAGTGAAAACCGCCTCCGTAAACATCCGTAAACATCCGTAAAACTCCGTAATTTCCGTTCGGCGTCAATTCGTCTGCAAACGATTGTCTGCATGCCGGTTTGTGACAACCGCATGCGGTGTCTGCCCACACACGCTTGTTGCGACGCGGAGCGCCGCCGTGGGGGGGACACAACGGCGGGGGGTGATTTGGCGAAGCCAAAGCACTTCGACCCAGCCGACCTTGGAAAAACCGCGTGAGGGGGTTTTCGGGGGGCGGCGTCAAAACTGCCCGCCGCATCGGTACGCGAGACTCACATTTGCGTGTCAATCGCCCAAACGCCTGTTTGCAATACAAACAAACGCGTGTCGCACGCCTCGCCACGTCCATAAAAAGGCGGGTGGCGCGTATGCGCACCGCCGAGTGAAAAACGATTTCCGTTTCCTCCGTAATATTCCGTACCACTCCGTATTTTTCGTTCGACCTGTCCCGCCGTGGCTTCGGCCGCGGCGGAAGCGCCATTTCATCCCCGCGTATTTGCGGATGACCAAAATGATTTTATTTTGCACTTTTTGATTATTTTGCCGAAAAAAACGTCTCCGCCGCCGAAAAAATCTTCCCGCGAGCTTGACAAACGAAATAAAATGTGTCATAATATTACAGTATGCATTTCTTGGACGTGCGCCGATCCGGGCGCGACGGGATGCGGCAACAACGCAAAAGCGTAAGGCATATCGGGATCAAGTAAAAAATGTCGCGGAGGGGAAGGGAAATGGGAAAAAAGAGATTCACTCTGATCGAACTGTTGGTCGTCATCGCGATCATCGCCATCTTGGCGGCGATACTGCTGCCCGCCTTGCAGGCGGCGCGCAACCGGGCGCAGGGGACGAGCTGCGTCAACAACCTGAAGCAGCTCGCCAACGTCGGCATGATGTACATCAACGACCACCGCAACTTCTGGCCGGCGGCGAATAATCAGACGGGATTCAATTCGAACGTGAGATATGCCACCGGCAATTGGGTGGCCCGCCTCTGCCACGGCAAATACATCTCCGGTTCTTATCCCGACAACTACAAGGCGCTGGCAGTTGAATCCGGCGCCGGCAAAGGGGCGGAGTGGATGAGCTGCCCATCGCTGCCGCTGAAAAAGATTACCGGCAGCGGAACGTTTGATTCCGTAAACGTGCAGGTCTACGCGACGATCTACAACAACAACACCGGCAGCACCAACGATACTGCGGACAAACGCCCCGGAGTATACTTCAGCGACCCCGGCTACAACAAAGGTTATTTCAAGACCACCGACACCAAACCGAAAAACGATAATCTGTCGGTGAGCAACCGGGTGTGGTTCGCCGACGGCAAGAGTTATCAGCACGGTACGCAGTATCCCCATTTGTACTCGTCTTCCAGCGCCAGCGATTCCTCCCAGGGCGGTACGACCTACGCGCGTTTCCATACGGCGCACAGCGGCCGCGGCAATCTGGCCACCATCGACGGTCACGTCGATTCGACCAGCGCCGACAGCATGAGAGATTACTATCAGATCCTGATCAGCGGCGGCAACCACCGCAGCGTATCGCTGTACTACTACGCCTCGCCGGATTTCGAGTGCGTCGACAACGGCGGCCCCGGCCACATGACGCCGTACAACTGATCGTCTTTCGCACATAAAGGCAAAACCCGCCGGAAGCGCTTGCAAAAACGCCTCCGGCGATTTATTTTTAGTGATGAGAGATGAAAGATGAAAGATGAAATGGCCGGCGCACATGCCGGTCGCCGCACCGAAAACCGACAACAAAAACCGCCATGTACGCGGGACATACAATAATTTAACCGGTCGCGCTTTTCCGCGCCTTAAACCTTAAACCTTAAACTTTAAACCTTATGGATGACAGTCTTTTCAGCTCGCAGGTGACGCGCCCGTTGGCCGATCGGATGCGCCCCGACACCTTGGACGGCGTGGTCGGGCAGGAGCATTTGCTCGGCGAGGGCGCTCCGCTGCGGCGGATGCTCGACTCGGGCAAATTGTCGAGCTTCATCCTCTGGGGACCGCCCGGGTGCGGCAAGACCACGCTGGCCCGCATCCTCGCCCACACCACCAACTTGCGCTTCGTGGCGCTCTCGGCGGTCTTTTCCGGCGTTTCGGACTTGCGTAAGGCCTTCGACGAGGCGACGAAGATGCGGCTGCAGGGCATGGGGACGCTGCTTTTCATCGACGAGATCCACCGCTTCAACCGCGCCCAGCAGGACGGATTTTTGCCCTACGTCGAAAACGGCACGGTGGTGCTCGTCGGTGCGACGACCGAAAACCCCTCGTTCGAGCTCAACAGCGCGCTGTTGTCGCGGTGCAAGGTTTATGTCCTGAAACCGCTCGCCGCCCCGGCGCTGCTCGAACTCTTGAAGCGCTCCGAGGAGCTGATGGGGCGGCCGTTCCCGGCGGACGATGCCGGGAAGGAGCTCTTGTGCAACCTCGCCGACGGCGACGGCAGGTATTTCATCAATCTGCTCGAAAGCGTCTACAACCTCACCAAGGAGGGCGAAACGCTCGACGCCGAGGGCGTGCAGAAAATAGTCCAGCGCCGCCCGCCCGTCTACGACAAGGACCGCGAGGGGCATTACAATCTGATCAGCGCGCTGCACAAATCGCTCCGCGGCTCCGACACCGACGCCGCGCTGTACTGGATGGCGCGCATCCTCGCGGGGGGCGAAGACCCGAAATATCTGTTGCGGCGGCTGACCCGTTTCGCCTCGGAGGATGTGGGGCTCGCTGATCCGCAGGCCCTGCAGATCGCGCTCGCCGCGTGGGACGCCTACGACCGCCTCGGTTCGCCCGAGGGCGAACTCGCCATCGCCGAGCTCGTGATCTACCTCGGCTCGTCGCCCAAGAGCAACGCCGCCTACACGGCGTTTCAATCGGCGATGCGCTCGGCGAAAGAGAACGGCTCTCTCATGCCGCCCGCGCACATCCTCAACGCGCCGACGAAGCTGATGAAAGAGCAGGGGTACGGCAAGGGATACATCTACGACCACGACACGCCGGAGGGATTTTCCGGGCAGAACTACTTCCCCGACGGGATGGCGCGTCAGCGCTACTACCGCCCGGTGGAGCGCGGCTTCGAGCGCGAGGTGGCGAAACGCATCGCGTGGTACGACAAGCTCCGCCGCGAAAAGAATCCCGGCAACTGACTTTTCCGCCCCCGGCGCGCGGACGGCGGAAAACGCCGCCCGTTCGGATCTTACCCCCCCGAAAAACCGCTTTTCGGGGGCCTTTTTTCGTCCGATATGACAAATGATGCAAAGGAAATTACACAAATATCAAAAAAATGTTATCTTTTCGTGTTGACAAACGGCAAAAAATCCGGTATAATATTCATGTACCGAAAGGCGTTGCCGCCGGGTCGGGGGCATTGTGCGCATTTTTCGGTAACGCCATATGATAAAGGGAATAAAAACAAAAAACCGGAAATAAAACCATAGATCCGCGCGAGCGCGGGCAACAGGAAAGGATGTCGCGAATGTCGGAGATCATCATTCACAACGGGGAGACCAGTACCGGGCTCGTCGCCGGGAGCGGCGACATCATCATCATCGAGGCGGGCGGCACGCTCGTCGACGGCGTCATCAACGACGGCGGCATTCTGAGCGCGACCTACGGAGCGGTGGCCGAGAACCTCACCGCCGCGACCGGCGCGACGGTCGAGCTCACCGGGACCGCCAAGACGAGCGGTCTCATGCTCACGGGCGCCAACACCAACATCGCCGAGGGCACGCTGTACTACCAGGGCGCCGCGATCACCGGCACGGTGACGAACGGCACGCTTTCCAATCTCGACGGCGTGTACCGCGTCTGCATCGGCGCGGGCATCACGGCCTCCGACCCCGTCGTCGGCGGCGAAACGACGGTCGGCGTCCGCATTTATGCCAACGACACCGCCATCGTCTCTGGCGGCAGCATCACGACGAGCGGCAACATCGGATTGCTCGGGAACGCCTACGGCAACGGCGTCACCGTCGGCGGCGCGGGGGTTGAGAAAGCCAACTACAACACCTTCGACAACGCCGTCGCCGAGAATACCATCGTCAGCGAGGGCGGCCAGTTCACCGTGCGCTACCATGCCGACAACACCACCGTCAACCCGGACGGC
>Ga0310690_10013206_pt1 | contig 10067 bp, 16 predicted proteins | sample AusTroGonzalo_MG_2_FD_207661 | JGI IMG/M metagenome (GOLD analysis project Ga0310690, IMG submission 207661) | Bovine rumen microbial communities from tropical cattle in Woodstock, Queensland, Australia - Gonzalo_04 (v2) (version 2) | ecosystem: Host-associated > Mammals > Digestive system >...
GGTCTCGGTATCGTATGCGAACTGGCTCGGCAGCACGCTCTCACTTCCCGAGGGCCTCCGCGATCTTGAGGACGATCTCGTCGAGCATGCTGATCTGGTTCTCGGTCTCCTGCGGATAGGATCCCGGCAGGCGCTGGCGCGTGAATCCTCCGCCCCTCCTGGGCTTGAGTCTCGCCCTCGGATAGTATTCGACCCAGAATTGGTCCCAATCGTAATCGCGGAGCGCATCCACGACGGCCGCCCTCTGGCTCGGGCGCAGGGAGTCCCAGAGCTCCACGAGGGAGGGCTGCGAGACCCCGAGTCTATCCGGATCCCCGAGGCCCGTCAGATCCAGCCCTCCTCCGACGGTCGTCATGTCGATGGAGTGAAGCAGGTTCCGGAAGTCGTCCTCCCCGATGAACCTCCCCTCGGTCGTGACCCATCCGCGCTCGCCCTTATCCGTGCGGACGGCCAGGAGATGCGAGGTCCCGACGAAGCGTGTATAGTTACGCGCGTAGACATGCTCGATCACGCGCTGGCCTCCCTTGTCGTAGTATTTCTGCAGGACGGCCGCGGGACCCTTCTTCGGAGTCCTGGAGGGAGGACGGCGCGGGCCGATCTGCCACTTGTTCTTCCCCTTCACGCGGTAGACGGAGGCGTTCCCCGTCTCCTCGGTCGATCTCTTCGGCGCTAACGACCATCCCTTCTTCGGGAGGATCGAGAACGCGGTCTTCGGATTCAGTCTGACTGACATAGTATCCCTTCGTGGTAGGAAGGGATTGTCGCAGGGATATAAAAGATACCCGTTTAAGGCCCGGGCGCGGCCGTGGGTTTACTCTACGTCGAAGACGGTCTTCTTCGCGTCCTTCGTGGAAGGGCGCTTCACGATCTTGACGGGGAGCATCTCTCCCTCCTCGAGGAGGGCGATCAGGTCCGCGTTCCCGAAGATCTTCACGAGGTTGACGGCGTGGGTCGTGGTGTAGCGCACGACTCCGTCTTCCTCATAGCAGAAGCGGAGGAAGACTCCGGGCCCGGAGTCGTTCTCGAAGGTCTTCACTCCGGAGACGGTGATCCTCTCTCCGATGAGGGATCCGATCTCCACGAAGTCGTTCTCGGTGAGCCCGAAAGGCGGCTCGCTCTTGGGTTTGAAGTCTGCGATGTTCAGCATGTCTTCTTGTCTCCTTGTCTCATAGACCGCGGCCCCGAAGGTCGGATTGCACGGATAGAATAGGATCTCGGGCCGTGGTCGGAGGAATAATCACGGCTCCGAGATTAAATGCTTTCGATGGGTGAGCTCGTAGATCATGGTGAGCACGAGCTGCAGCGGACGGGACCACCACGGATAGGATCTCCTCCGGTAGAGCGCCTTCCAGCGCTCGCCGTGGGACGAGCTGCCGCCGTATCTCCAATACTCCTCCCAATGGCAGTATTCGTGCCAGAGGGTCTCCTCCTCGCAAGCCGATCCGCGGAGGGCCTCGTGGACGCGGATCCTCGCGCGGATGGAGGAGGGGTAGAAGGTGCAGTCCCCGGCTACGGTTCCCCCGAGGTCCGCATACTCGAAGGAGACGCGGTCCTCGGGGACTCCGTATTGCTCGCACCATTCGGTTATCCGGTTCATCCTATCCATCGACGAATGAGGACGCATCCGCTTATGACCAGCGTGGAAGATAGGTTCAGATTCAGACCTGTTACGCTGTTGATAGCCGTCTGATAGTAGATATGAAGCTTATCGCCAGGCTGGACGGTTCCATCGCTCCCGCTCGGAGTCATGAAAGACTGACCGCTTACCGGGTTGTGCAGACTGGTGGAACCAGCACGCTGAACATCTCCCCCGATATTCACTAACTGGATCTGACCGTTGGCTATCTGCCTTACTATCATGCCGCCGTCTGTAACGCGATTGTAGGAACCGCTCGAACCGTCCTGCAGATTAGAGAATAGCACGATATCCCCAACCTGGCAGGTCGAGAGCCAATTCATGAACGCCGTACCGTCCGCGATCGATGTTATCGTCTTTCCGCCACCGCCTCCGGCCGCCCATCCGACGGACGATCCGTCGAAGGTGAGGACGTCCCCGGAGGTCGCGCCGGAGGTCGTCGGGACGAGCTGCGCCGCGGAGGGGATCTTCGCGTCGACCTGCGCCTTTGAGTAGAACTCGACTGTCGCCATGATCTCCCCTCGATAGGTGATGGTGTAGTAGGTCGTGTTGTCGGTGATCGTGGGGATCGTCGGCTTGTTCGTGAGATCGGAGTAGCTTCCGCTGGTGGCGACTGCGGCGAGGGTCGGCTTGTTCTTGATGAAGTCGACCTTGGTGTTGTCCGCCTGGGTCCAATCGCTCTGGATCTGCGCGGCGGGGATCGTGGGCTTGTTGAGGAGGTCGTCGTAGTCCCCGGTGGTCGCTACGGTCGCCAGACTCGTAGTGTCTGCTTTCGCTGCCAGGAGGTTGTCGACCTGGCCCTTAGAGTATATGTCGAGTGTTGCCATGTTATCACATGCTCCCGGAGCTCACGGAGAGCTCCCAATAATCGGTTTTGTCGGTAAGTGCGACCGTGTCGGCGTTGAGGATGACCAGAGTCCAATACGTCTCCTGGTCGACCAGCTCCGCGCCGGGCGCGATCGTTCCGAGGTCGAGCTCTCCCTCCTCGTCGGCGGTGTAGTTCTCCCCGTTGAAGCTGATCTCCTTCACGACTCCCTTCGTCTTCTCGAAGAGACGGAGGATCTGCGCGATTACGGTCTTATTGTCGAACTGCTCTACTAAACTGATCCTTCCCATGCTATCCCTCGGTAGTCGAAGACGTTAAGGAAGAGGTTCTCGAACTCCGAGACGAAGAGCGTGTCGATATCCTGATATGTGCGGATATTCGCGTTCAGCTTCTCGAGAGCGTTCCCGGTGATCACATGGACGATCTGCCGGGAGAGGTCGCGCTGCTTCCCATAGGTGGTCGCATTCGTGCGGTCGAGCGTGCGGGTATCCGTGCGCCCGTAGGTAGTGGATATGTCGCGCTGCGAATCCTCGCGGGCGTCCGCATAGGACGAATCGGCGTTGGCCGCGGCGTCCGGGGTGTTGATGGCCCTCCCGGTCGTGTCGTCGTCCGTGGAGTCGGTCCCGCTCGCCACGTTGGTATCGGTCCCGGTCATGCCGAGCGAATCGGTGCCGGAGAGGTCGTCGTCGACGGTCTCGGTCTCCTTCCATCCGTCCAGGGCGTCCTCGGGGAGCTCGGCCTCGTACTCGGCCATGAGGCCATAGGCGAACTCGTAGCGCTTCGCGATCTCGTCCATCTTGTTCTGGAGGCGGACCTGCCAGCGCTCCAGGGTCTCCGCGGAGATCCTGCGGAAGGCGTAGCGCTCCTCGAATCTGATGTTGAGGGTCTGGAACCTGGCGGATAGCAGGGTGAGCGCGGCGTCCACCTCGAGTTCCGTAAACCCTATGTCCGCATAGTCCGGATCCCCTTCGGCCTTCTTCGTGAGGATGTCGACGTAGCGCGGGATCCACCACATAGGATCGGAGATCATATCACGACCACCCCGAATTCGACGAGAAGGACCCCTGCGACCATGTATAGGAGATAGAGGATCCTGTTCATTGTTCTTTCCATACCGACGACCTTCTTCTCGAGGTCCTCGATCTTCGGGCAGTCGGACGCTCCATAGGGGCAGTCATTCATAGTCGACGACCTCCTCTCCGGTGTTGTCCTCGCGGATCTCCTCGCGGTCCATCTCGTCCAGGACGGAGACGACTTCGACATTCGTCCCGAAGAGCTCGTTCACCCTGGCCCAGTCGCGCTGGCGCTGGAGGAGCTTCTCGCGTCTCTTCATGGCGATCTTCCCGTCGTTGCTCTGCACTTCGGAGACGGTCTGCTGCGCCCTCTTGGTGATGGGCACGCAGTCGAAGCCGAGGGCCTCCAGGAGCATGCACTCCCATCTATCGTAGATCTCGAAGATCGCGGGGTCGATCCTGATCCCGGTGTTCTCGACGGCGGGGACCACCTTCTCTCCCAGGGCATTGGTGAAGATAACCGAGCGGTGCTCGGCCACGGCCAGGAAGAAGTTCTTCGCGGAGAGGACGTTGTCCTCGGTGACGTTGAAGACGAACGGGACCGAGGCGAGGAGCTGGAGCTGGTTCACGGTGAGGATGTTATCCACGAGCTCGTCGATCATGGCCTCGACGAAGGCGAGGTCGTTCTGGCCGAAGAGGTCGTTCCGGAGTATGACGGAGTTCTCCGGGCCGAGGTCGAGGTTGCGGATCGCGGCGAGCTCCGGCGAATAATTCCCCGCGTCGTCGGTCCATCCCACGGGCACGGGGTGCCAGCGGGCGATATGTCCGTAGAGGTTGATCCCGCCCTCGTAGACGACCGGGAGGATGTGGAGCTGATCCCCTACCTTGAAGACGGCGCACTCGCCGTTCCGGTAGAGGAACTTCTCCGGGATCGTGTCGCGGCTCATCTGGAGCGCGTCGCGGAACTGCGGCGCATCCTCCAGGCCGCGGTACTCCCACATGGACTCCGCGATCCCGGCGTAGAACTTCATGAGGCCCGTCTTGGCGGACCTCTTGAGGTTCTCGATCCCGGGCGGGGAGTGCGGCTGGCTGCCCTTGGGTTTCTCCCAGGGCTTCGGTATCTTACTGCTCATACTAATCTGACTCCTGCAGCGAACCTGCGTGCGATATATCTCTTGGCCTCCGCGGGGATGCTCCCTCCCACGACGAGCGAGTCGATCTGCCAGAATCCCGTCGTGGCCGAAGTCAGATCCGAAGAGAGGGAGGTATGGAACTCATCCACGGAGTAACCGAACTGCGAATCCCTGGCGGCGGCCTGGGCCTCCGAGTAGGTGTCGAATTCCATCTTCACCATGAAGGGTGCCTCGCCATTGAAGAATACGTCCCTGGCGTCCCCGGAGAGCAGGATCCCCGCGCTCTGCTGCTGCGTGTAACGGTCGGTCCTCTCCTGGATCATGGGATTGAAGACCATCGTATCGAGGGCTGTCGAGACGGCGGCGCCCGCCAGGGCGAGGCCTACTCCGGCTCCCGCTCCGATGGATCCGAGGCCTCCCATGACCGCTCCGTTTAGGGCGCCTCCGGCTGCGGCCTGGACCCCGGACTGGATGGACTGGAGCGTCCTCATCTCCATGTCGAACTCGCGCTGGCCCGAGTAGACGTATTCGCTCCAGGCGTTCTCGGAGAGTTCCAGGCCCGGGAGCGGGATCGTGCATGTGAGACCCTCCGCCCTGGAATAGATCCCGTTGAAGCGGAAGACTATCGACATGGACGTAGGGGACGGAGCCAGGCGGTAGCGGTAGGTCCCGATGCTCCCGCCAACGGGGATCTCCTGGACGACCTCCCCGTCGAAGCTGCAGACGGCGATCTGCGAGCGCTCCGCGGACGTAACGGAGGTGACGGTCTTCGACGTATAGACGAAGGGGTTCCCGCTCCCGTCGTTGCTCTTGAAATACCCGCGGCCGTTCAGGGAGTCGTACTCCCACCCTCCGAGGGCCAGCGTGTAGAACGGGTCGCCGTTGGTCCCGTGTCCGAGCATGGCCCCGTTGGGGAAGAACGGGCAGAGCCAACATCCGGTTACGGCATTCGGGGAGATCCCGAGGAGCTCGTCCCACTTTCCCGAGAAGGTCTCCTTCACGGTGATCGTAGGAGTCGCCGTCTGGCCCTGGCCCGTCGCGACATAGAGACTCTCGCTCTCGAGGAGAGGCCAGCACACATATTCGATTATTTTACGCTGATTGGCGTCCGTGATGGTGTGCGCGAGAAGGACCCACCATACCGGCTTGGAGGAGATCCCGCCGGTCTCGCGACTCACGAGCGTGACCTGGGAGCCCGCTATCCTGCGGATGCGGTCGTATCCCTGGAGCGGATGGCTTCCCGTAGGTTTCCTACGGACATGCCCGGATCCGAAGCTCGCGGACCCGGAGTAGGTCCTCCAGAGGTCCACATGCCAGCGGATGGTCGTCATGGCATAGGAGACCGTATCCGAGGAGATCTCGACGGAATCGACCCATCCATAGAAGGTCTGGTCGGTCCCGTTGTTCATGTCGAGCGTGATCCGGAGATAGGTCGCGTTGCGGAGAGTCGAGTAATCGTCGGGGATCTTGATCTCGGAGAGCAGACGGTCCACGGACGGACGGTAGGTCCCGGAATAGGTCCTGGTAGGGGTCGAGAGCGAGGCTCCGAGCTTCGGGACCTCGACCGACTCCTCCAGGAATCCCGGGGAATCCCAGACCTCGATCTTGGTGATCGTGCTCATCTTCCGCGCTCCTTGAGGTACGCTGCGAGGATGCGGTATGTCGCGAAGAGGAGCTCGCGGACGGAGACCATCTGATCGCCGTCCGCGTCGACTTCCTCCAGAGCGGCCTCCGCCGCGGCGCGGTATTCGCCGACGGTGCAGACCTTCCTCCCGAGGAGGATCCGGAGGGAGTCGATGATCCCCATCAGGCACCCGCTCCCGGAGCGAAGATGTATCCGATGTTGAAGAACGGATCTGCCTGGAACGCGTACTCGTAAGTGGTGAAGTAGGCGGTCGACTTCCTGGCGGGATTCCTGAACGCCTCGGTCGTGAGGGTGTCGGGCATGGGAGTGATCTTCCAGGCCCTCGAGTCCACGACCATGCCGAGGAGCTCGCCCGCTCCCTCGGGAGCTCCGGCGGGCGTGGGGAAGTCGTCGACGTAGTCGATGGTCTGGTCCACGCGGAGGAACTCCGGGTTGAAGGTGTCGGCGTAGAGCTTCTTGAACGCGGGGAACTCGGCGCCCTTCTTGAGGACGATGTGCGTCCTGTTGCTCTTGGTGTTGTATCCGGCAGGGTTGTAGAGCGCGGACTTGTAGCCGAACTTGTTCTGGCCGAGGTCCCAGAGGGTCTCGACCATCTCGGCGGCGAATCCGTTGTCGTCTACGTCGTTGGTGAGGGTGACGAGCTGGCCCGCCTTCGCGCTCCTGGTGGATCCTCCGAAGTACTCCTTGGCGGCGACCCACATGTCGTCGCGGTAGCACACTCCGGAAACGGACATGATCGCGGCCATGGCGTCTCCGATCATCTCCTCGGTCTGGCAGAACTGCTTGATCCAGTAGTCGTTGACCTCGACCGCGATCTGGCGGGAGAGGTTCTTCTTGGCGACGTTGGAGATCATGGAGGGCCTGTTGGCTCCGAAGAGCACGGACTGGTTCGCCAGAGGGTTGTAGGCGCCGGAAGTCACCTCGGAGAAACGAGCGGAGAGGACGGAGTCTCCCCTGGAGAGGGGAGACTGCATGAAGCGGGAGTAGAAACTCTCCTGGACGTCGGGGCCGTAGATCATGGCCCTTCCGATATCGGAGAGCATCCCGCTGTTGAATCCGTTGGATGAGGGAGTCCAGTCCGCGAGGGCGGCCTGGTTCGCGACGAAGGTATTTGCGACGAGGTCAGGAAACCTCGCTGCGAACTGTGCGTCTGTGTTGGTAGTCATGTTATCACGATTCGGGTTCCTCCTCCTCCTCCACGATAACGGTTATCGAGTAGGCGGTGGAATATTCGGAATCCTCGGCGGTGACGGTGTAAATGACCGCTCCGTCGGAGAAATCCTGGGCCTCGGTAGGGCTGATCGTCGCGTCCTTCGAGATCACGAAGGACGGCTGAAGAGAGGTGACGGTCGTTCCGTACGGGACGGTGATCGTCCCGTCGGTCCCATCCAGGACGAGCGGATAGTCCGTGTCGGAGATCCTAAGCTTGCCGCTTATGATCTTGCATGCGATGGACTTCCCGGTGCTCGCCGTGAACCATTCTCCCTCATAGTTGATCAGATCCGCTGCCGTGTCGATGATGTGCGCTTTATCGCCGGTGACGGCGTTCTCCGGGAGATCGTCCGAGGACATTCCGTAGAATATCCTGGCGCCGCTGGAGTAGTAAGGTTTGAATCTCATTCTGTGAGCCTCCTCTTCATCATCTCGAGGCCCTTATCGGCCAGGGCCTCGACTTTCTCGCGATATAGATCCTCCTCGCTCTTCTCCGGCTCTTTGACCGGAGGCGGGGAAGTCGCGCTCTTCACGAGCGCGGCCTGCAGGGAGGCCTTGTCGGCCTCGAGCTGCGCGATCTGCGCCTTCTGCGCCTCGAGTACGGCTTCCGTCTCCGTCTTGAAGGCGGCGAACTGCTCCTGCATCTCCTGGCGGATCTGCGCGAGCAGATCGGACTCCTTCGTCTCGGGAGGATTCGACGGGTCCTTATCGGGATCCAATGCTCTCCCTCCTCGAGCTCGAATAGCTCCGGACGCTCCAGCCTGCGAGGGGCCACGGCGAGGTATTCCTCCGTGTACATGTCCTTGAAGGCTGCGGGCATCCGGATCCTGTCCTTCTTCTTGTCCTTCGGTATGGCGTAGTAGACCACTTCGCCACCCTCGAGGACCGCTTCGTATCTCGATATTGGTATTGCGCCTTCCATTTTGAGTCCGCTCCATAATGGGAGTCATGCCCTCCGCGAGGCGGACTGCGGATCGTCCCCTCCTTTCGGAGATCGCGCGGGACTTATCGCACGGGCGGAGAGCGGCTCCAATAGGTTAACGGTAGTTAAGGTATATAAGAATAGAGCGCGGATCTGCGAGAAAAGGGCAAATCCGCGGGGAATTTGTTTATTCTTGAGAGTCGAAGTAGGAGTCCGAGGGGATATGCTCCTCTATGGTTTGGATGATCCCGCGGGCCTGGGCCAGAGCGCGGCGGATCTCCTTCTTGGTGTAGAGGCGCTCGCCGTCCATGAGGAAGGCAAGGGTCGCCACCAGGTCGAGGATCTCCTGGCCGTAGTCCGAGGACTCGGAATAGCGGAGATTAGTCACGGAAGACCACCTCTTCGGCCGGATCCGCATCGACGTCACGGAAACGGTCGCACGCCTGGCACGGCCCGAACGTCACGCGATTGAGCTTCGCGCAGCGGTGATGGAATGCGTCGAAGTAGACGCAGTCGAAGCATTGGGTCATTCGTCTTCCTCCGGGTTGATGATGGGAGCGATGTATCCGGTGACGAGATCCTCTCCCACGGAGGCCGAGATCCTAAGAGGATTAGGGTATCCGCGGCGCTCCGAGACCGTGAGGATCACGTTCTCGGAGTCGCACGCCTCGAGGATCTTCACGAGATAGCGCCTCGAGAGCTTCACTTGGATGGCGGAGTCGGCGTCGAGCTTGACGTCGATCGGCTTCTCGCGAATCCCTCTCCCCTCGAGGACGATGGAGGGCTCCCCTTCGCCGACTTCGACATAAGCGACATGATCGGGCGTCATGTAATGGAAGGGCGGCTCATGGAAGTTGTCGGTCGATTGGACCGTGATCCCGATATGCTGCAGCTTCTCGAGGCAGCGATGCTCCTTCGTGTTCATTCGTATTCCTCCGCGATCAGAGAGACGGCCCAATAACGGCGGGGAGATCTCCCGTCGGAGACGGCGAGACCCTCGCGGCAGAACTCGGCCACCAAGTGCGATATGTCCGAGGTGTGCATCTTCGGGAAGGCCTTCCGGAGCTGGATCTGCGTCGCTCCGGGATGGGTCTCGATGTAGGCGTAGACCGCATCGCGCTTCTCTTGGCCGATCCCCATCGGAGCACCTCCGAGTCGAGGAATTCGCGAGTGATCGAGTCCTCGAGGCACGAGCGCACGAGATCGCGGGAGATCTCGGTCCCTCCCTCGCCTTCGATGAAGAACGCGACGGGAGCGACGCTGCGGGACCGCATGAAGAGGAAGTAGAACTCGAGGATCTGCGCCTTATAGACGCTCCATGCGCAGGGCGCCTTCGCAAAGGTAACGTATTCATCCCCGGAAAAGATCGGCACGATTCCCTCCTCCTTCGGGAAGGTGAGATTATGCAGGGCGATCTTGCGGGCATTGAAGTCCGAGGCAACGTAAGTATTGCCTTCGTCGAGGTTGCGGTGAGGGATCATTCCGAGGCCTCCTCGAAATTCGGAATCCATACCGGGACGAGGACCGTAAAGGATCCATCGGCATTCACGCGCGGGACCTGCGCCGGAAGAGGGCGCTCATTGTATGACGTCGTGGTAGTCATGCTTGGTTAATAGATTTAAGTAGTATATGAACCCGACGGCGAGGATCCTCGTCCGGTAACGGATCTCCGGGTCGGAG
>Ga0310690_10013207_pt1 | contig 10067 bp, 6 predicted proteins | sample AusTroGonzalo_MG_2_FD_207661 | JGI IMG/M metagenome (GOLD analysis project Ga0310690, IMG submission 207661) | Bovine rumen microbial communities from tropical cattle in Woodstock, Queensland, Australia - Gonzalo_04 (v2) (version 2) | ecosystem: Host-associated > Mammals > Digestive system >...
AGTTCATGGAAATTTTTTCTCAGGGATCGGCCGGATTCGAACGATTCCTGGAGGTCATGAAGACCGAACCCACGATCAAGGACAGACCGGGTGCGAAAGCTCTTCCGCGCCCGGAGGGACATATCATTTACGAAAATGTAAGCTTTTCCTACGGAAACGGCACGGAGGTGCTCAAAAATGTTAACGCGGATATCAGACCGGGCGAGACCTTCGCGCTGGTCGGTTCGACCGGCGGAGGCAAGACCACGATGTGCCATCTGCTTCCGCGTTTTTACGATGTGACGGATGGAAGGATCACGATCGACGGCACCGATATCCGGGACGTTACGCAGGAGAGCCTGCACAGTTATATCGGAATTATCCAGCAGGATGTTTTTTTATTCGCCGGAACGGTCATGGACAATATCCGTTATGGCAGGCCTGATGCCACGGACGAAGAGGTGATCTCGGCCGCGATCCGCGCCGGGATCCACGATGAGATCAAGCAGCTCCCGAACGGGTATCAGACCTTTGTCGGGGAGCGAGGGATCGTCCTTTCGGGCGGACAGAAGCAGAGGATCTCGATCGCACGTATTTTCCTCAAGAATCCCCCGATCCTTATACTCGACGAGGCAACCTCGGCGCTTGACAGCGTGACGGAGCAGAAGATCCAGGAAAGCCTCGAGGCTTTAAGCGTCGGCAAGACCTGTATCGTGATCGCGCACAGACTTTCAACGATCCGGAACGCGGACCGGATCGCGGTCGTGGAGGATCATCATATCGCGGAGCAGGGGACGAGGGATGAGCTGCTGGCGAAGAACGGAAAATATGCCGGGTTGGAACGGGCCCAAAACAGGGAATACACTGTATAACATAAAGTAAAGTATTTGTTTCACATCAAGGAGGGAACATCATGTCAAAATACTGTCCGCAGTGCGGAACCGGAAACCCCGACGAAGGAAAATTCTGCAGGAATTGTGGAACACCGCTGATTGTACCGGCGGCGAACGCCGATTCGCAAAGACAGGCGGCCAATGGTCCGATGCAGACGAACGGCCGGGCTGCGAACGGCCGGGCTGCGGACATATGGCAGCAAGCCCCTCAGCCGAAAAAACCTTTGAATAAAAAGCTGATCATAGGACTTGCAGCTGCGGCTGCAGCTGCAGTTGTCGTTATACTTCTTCTTCTCAATATGGGAAAAACGATCGATCTTACGAAATATGTAAATATCCGGTATGAAGGACCGGACGGCTATGCCGTTGCATATACGGATATTGATACCGATCAGCTGTATACAGATGCTCTTTCGGCACTCGGATACAGTGAGAAAGACTTAAGTTCGATGGGCTATGGCGATTCGTCGTCTATGGAACTCGGGGATATCATGAACATGGCCGGGAATTATTCAAAAATAATGCAGGATATGTCCGAAGTCGAAACGCTCGTTCGATATATGGAAGTTGTACTGGACAAAACGGAGAACATCTCAAACGGTGATAAGATCACTGCTGTCATAACTTACACCGGCACCGGTAAAAAGCTGAACGTAAAAGGCGGGCAGAAGACCTTTGACGTGGCCGGACTTACGGAGGTCCGGGAGATCGACCCGTTCTCGGGGATCGAAATAGTCTTTTCAGGAGTGGAACCTTATGGTACTGCGGTACTGGAGGGAACGGACAAGTATTCGGATTACGGCATCTATTACAGCCTTGACAAGGACAGCGGCCTGAGCAAAGGAGATAAAGTCACCGTGACGGTCTCCTGCGATGAAGACTATCTTCTGGAACAGGGGTATCATATCACCGCCGATACGAAAGAATATACCGTAGACAAACTGGACGAGGCACAGGGAATCGATCTTTTTGAAGGGATCGATGTCAGTTACGAAGGTGTTGCGCCGTTCGCCCGGCCCTATCTCGAAGAAAGCGGCAGATATGTCAATAACGGAAACGGCGGAAATGATATTTATGTCTCTTTTGAAATAGGAGACGACAGAAATGTGGACATTGGGGACACCGTTCTGGTAAAGGCCTCCTATGATGCCGAGCAGTTCGCGAGGAACGGGATCATCGCCCGGTCGGATACGAAGCAATACACGGTCGGCGGGATCGACCGTTATGTACAGCTTTGCAGTGAACTCGACGAAACGTTGATGGCAAATATAAAAAGAGAGTGCGAGGACAGACTGGAGGCTTATTTCGCCGGCATTAACGACGATACATTTTCTCATTCCGGTGAAGAATATGCAGGCGCATATCTGCTTACCGCAAAGCAGAACAGTGACGCATGGTACAGCACGCCCAATATGCTCTATATCCTTTACAAGGGAACGGCAAGGTCGGCCAACGAGAACAGCAAGGTCAGAGGCAATACCCGGGTGTATTATGCTTTCAGTGCGGAAGATGTAATACAGCATGCTGACGGTACGCAGAGCTATGATGAGACAACACTGAAAATGCTGGATGTCGATAACAGCGATATCGTGCTGAACTGGGGAAATATTAATGCGTATTCCGACGTTCAGGACGCTTACGCCGACCTTGTATCGAAACATAAGGATAAATACACCTGTGACGTAAGCAGCGATGCTGTTAAGAACGGTGCGGGAAGCGAGGCAAAGGCAGCAGCCGATACAGGCAATGAAGCAGAAACGGAGTATGCAGAAGAAGCTGCAGAAGAAAAGCCTGAAGCAGAGGAACCTGCCGCAGAGGAGCCGGCAGAAGAAAGACCTGCACAAGAGGAACCTTCAGGAGAGAACCCTGCCGCAGAAGAACCTGCGCAGCCATCTGACCCGCATGAGGGCGAGGTGCAGATCCGGTATGGGCTGTATGCGCCGGAATCAGATTTCATTTTCCCGTACAGCAGCACCAATTATCTTTCCTATGAAGAAATCGACGCGAAGCTTCAGGACCCCGACCAGAATACCCGTTACCGGAACGGGCAGCTGGCGATCAATGAGATCCTGGCGCGTTACGGCTATCCTTTTGATCCTGCCAGCGAACGGATCGGTGCGAGGGATGCTGCGGAAAAATTCGGAGGGAAAAGCTGGTATCAGCAGGCAATGAAAAACTGCGGGTACGATGATCCCTATGCGCTGATCGGTGATATGAATGAAGTCGAGAAAGCAAATATCAAAGCCATCACAGCCTGGCAGGAGGCAAATGATGCGGATGAGATGAAGTAAATGGAGATGACTATGGAGCCGTCGCTGACTACATTATGCTACATTGAAAATAATAACCGGTATCTGATGCTGCACCGCGTCAAGAAGGACGTGGACATCAACCGTGATAAATGGATCGGCATCGGCGGACATTTTCTGCCCGATGAGTCTCCGGAGGAGTGCCTGCTCCGGGAAGCAAAGGAGGAGACCGGGCTGACGCTGACTTCTTTCAGATTCCGCGGGCTGGTCACTTTTATTTCCAATCAATGGCATACCGAATACATGTGCCTGTATACGGCCGACGGTTACACCGGGGAGCTTCTGACGTGCGACGAAGGGGAGCTGGAATGGGTGGACAAGGACGACCTGCTGCAGCTGAATCTGTGGGAAGGGGATAAGATCTTTCTGAGGCTCTTAAATGAGAGGGAGGACTTTTTCTCACTGAAGCTCGTATACGAAGGCGACCGGCTCATGGAGGCGGTACTCGACGGAGTGAACATATAACGCTTCTGACGCAGTGATAAAAACAAAGTTGACTGGTGCCGGCGTGCAGTTTCTGTTATAGTAAATCCATAGGAGTAGTATTCGCATGGGGAAACCGGCAAAACAAGCAGTGCGTACCGTGCCTAAAAAGGATTATCTCTGGATCGTCCTGTTCCTGATCGTCTTTATCAACGGTTTTGAAGCGGGCGGATATCAGGCAAGTCTGTGGAGCATCGGAAGAGATTTTGATCTGTCGATGACTTCCATGGGTCTGTATGCCGCCATGGAATTATTTGCCACGATGCTTGCCCCGATCCTGCTCGGACGCTGGGCCGACAGCGTGGAGAAGTCCAAAAGCATCAGTATCCTGCTGGGCATTCAGTTCGCCGCCGCGCTGATCGTTCTTTTCACGCAGTCGCAGCAGATGTTCCTGGTCAGTGTTTTCTTCCTGGGGCTTACCACGAGCGCGCTTCAGTTCATTGCGATCGCCGCGCTCGCGGATGCGTATCCGGTGAGCGGGGGGAAGAAGATCGCCTATATTACGACCATGTATGCCACAGGCGCACTGGTTTCGCCGATCGTCGTGGATTTTTATCTGAGGAACGGGCTTGACTGGCGCACCCTGTTCGGACTTCTGATGATCGGAAGCGCGATCTCATTTGTCGGCATCATGACCAGCGGGAGCAAGCCGAGGGAAGTGAGGGACATTCAGGACACGCAGGGAGAAGGCAGCGGAAAATTCATTCTGGTCGGAATCCTTCTGCTCGGCGTTATTATGTGCATTTACGTCGGCTTTGAAAACGGATTTACATTTTTCGTAGATACGCTGTTCACCGATGTACTGAAAGCATCCACCGGAAAACTGGCGCTGTCGCTCTTCTGGGCAGTTATGATCCCTTCGAGGATCCTGGTGGGGCGTTTCACGCAGCACGCGAAGAAGATCCTGATCGCGGCCATTATTGCGATTCCCTGTACCATGCTGATCCTGTCGGCGGTTTCGGATCCGCTGGCGGTACTGCTTTTGTGCATTCCGCTCGGATTCGCCAGCGGTGCGATTTATCCGTGCGTGCTGACGATCATGCTGCCGCTGGCCGGAAAGCGTACGGCTACGGCGACCGGGATCATCACCTCCGCGACCGGAATCGGCGGCGTGGTATTCACGGCCCTGACCGGATTCCTCGCGGACCAGATGGGCATTCGTGCAGCAATGCTGGTGCTGGTAAGCTTTTTCGTGATCTCACTTTTATCCGCCCTCTGGGTGATCAGACGATACGAGCATAAAACAGAATAAGTTCGGAACAAGCCGTTTGGATCGGGAACGATCCTCTGTGGAGAAATGATTATATGAATAAAGCAGAACGACCTGCAAATATGGAACAATACATACTCGACCACATAGAAGAGGCCCTGGAAAATGACCGGATCAAGGTTTATGTGCAGCCTGTGGTGCGTACGCTGACCAGAGAAGTCTGCGGGATGGAAGCGCTTTCACGCTGGCTGGATCCGGAATACGGCCTGTTCCGTCCTGACGAGTATATCCGCATCCTGGAAAAACACCGCAGGATCCATGAACTGGATGCGTACGTGGTACGGAAAGTGTGCGAGATGCACAGCCGGATGAAAAAGCAGATCGACGTGCCGGTTTCAGTGAACCTGTCGAGACTGGACGGGGAGCTGTGCGATATTTTCGAAGTCATCGAGTCGGCGGTACGCGTCAATAAAATGCCGCGCACCAGCCTCTGCATCGAGATCACGGAAAGCGCCCTGGTTCGCAATGAATCCACGATGCGCAAATGCATTACAAAGTTCCGTGAAGCCGGCTATGCGGTATGGATGGACGATTTCGGCAGCGGCTATTCTTCACTGAATGTCCTGAAGGATTATGTGCTGGACGAATTGAAGATCGACATGCGCTTTTTAAGTGATTTTAATGAGCGTTCCAAGAAGATTCTGGCGTCCGTCGTCAATATGGCAAAGCTCATCGGCATCCAGACGCTGGCCGAAGGCGTGGAAAATGAGGAACACTTCGAGTATCTTCGCAATATCGGATGCGAAAAGGTCCAGGGTTTCCTGTTCGGAAGACCGATGCCGATCGAGGAGTGTCAGACCACGATTCAGGAAATGGGCTTGTCGTGGGAAACGCCCAAACTGCGTCGTTATTATGACGAGATCGGGCAGCTGAATGTCCTGAGCGCAACGCCCTTCATGAGCAGGGAGGAAAGCAACGTACCTGTGACGGGACGCGAGATGAACAGTATATCCCTGGCGATCCTGGAACTGCGCGGCGACGAACTGAGGGTCCTGTACGTGAACCAGGCTTTTGAGGATATGGCCTCGTCCACGGACTGGAAGAATCTTGAATGTCTGCTTTCCGATGATTCTGGTATTCATTTACGGGATCTTTCCGGGCGTCTTCAGAAACTGCTGGAGGAGACCCGCTCCGAAGGAGACGGCAGACTGTTTTCCGTTTACAACGACGATTATTATGAAATGCGGACTATCCGGCTGGCGCAGCAGAGCAACGCCACCGCGATCCTTGTGAACATGACCAATCTCTCCCAGATCGCCGCAATGGACAGCCAGCAGGAGCTCGACGAGGGTCTTCGTTCGATCTATTCGGTCTATGAGCAGGTCTCCCTGATCAATCTGAATAATTATTCGGTGGTCGCGCTGCACATGAAGCATGAAGCAGACGGGCTGTTCCCCACGGAAAATCTGGTCTCCCGTATCAATGAATACGCGGAAAACAAGATCTTCCCGGAGGATCGTGAAAAATTCAAACGCTTCATGGATCCCGAGACACTGGAAGAACGTGTTACCCGCAGAAATGCCGTCAGAACGCATCTGCGCTCGCTGACCTATCACGGAGCCTATTCCTGGAAATGCTATATCCTGCTGCGGATCCGGGAAAATATTTTCTATCTGCTGATCCGTGACGCGGAAGGAGACGTACGGGAATTCCAGTCGACCTATCGGAACAGACAGACTGCGGATGAAAAGCTGACGCCGGAGATTCTCTGGGAAAATGCCGTGACTCGCTCCGATCTGAAATTCTTCTGGAAAGACCGGAACAGGCGTTTTGTCGGCGCGAGCCGGTGTTTCCTCGATTATTATGGATTCTCTTCAGAGAACGATATCATCGGAAAGACGGATGAAGACATGGGATGGCATATCCATGCCGATCCGTTCCGGAACGAGGAGTGGAAGGTGATCAATGAAGGGATCATTTCCCGCCAGGCAGAGGGCAAGTGCCTGAATCAGGGGGAGGATCGTGAGATCGTTGCAACGAAGATGCCGGTCTACAGCCCGGACGGCGAGATCGTAGGCCTGATCGGATCCTTCTATGAGACTCAGACTGTCCAGACGAAGGAAAAAGCGTTTGCTCAGGCCAGGACCGATGCGCTGACCGGACTTCTGAACAGCAGGGGCATCAGCGAGGATCTTTACGCTTACGTTGACGAGTACCAGCTGCGTGGAAAAGATTTTGCCTATCTGCAGATTGCGATTGACGATTTTTCGGATATCAACACCCGCTACGGATATGATTTTGGAGACGCCGTGATGCAGGAGACCGGAAAAGCACTGCTGAACTGCTGCGGCAATACCGCTACAATCGGCCGTATTACAGGGTGTAACTTTACGGTTCTCCGGCAGTTCGATCATGCGGTCGAGCTGGACAATCTGATCGCGCAGATCCGCCGGATTCCTCTTGAACTGAAGGAAATCAACGGAGTGCCTTTCAGCATTTATCTTTCCGTCGGCATGGCGCTGTATTCCGAGACCAGGGACCGCGAAAGGATGGCGGTACAGGCTGAACTGCGCAGGATGACGGATGACGTCGAAGGGATCTCACAGCAGCAGCTGATGGAAAATACCGGCAGGATCTTCAAAATGTTCGACGATCTTCCGATTGCCTACGCGGTATATAAAATGATTCCCGGCCCCAACGGGAACGATGCCGTCGTTCTCTACGCCAATCACAGATTCATGTTCGTGACCAGGACGACCCCGCTGACGCTGATCGGCAAACGAGTCAGCCATTTCTTTACGACGCTCCCGGCGGACTGGTTCTCACTGGCCGAACAGGCCGGGCTGGAGGGCAGGACCGTTGAAAAACGGTTCCGGATCGAACCGATGAAACATGACATGATCGCGACGGCCTATCCGCTGATCGGTCCCGGCTTCTGCGCGTTCACGTTCCGAAGCGCGGTGCAGGACGAGAACACATGAAAATGAAAAAGAAGAAGATCCTGTTTTACGCATTGCTTTCCGCAGTCATCATGCTGTTTGCCGGCTGCGTGCCTGCCGTGATCAGAACGGTCGGGGAAGCAGCGGATGAGCCGGATGTTTCCGTTTCGGAAAACGAAGATCAGAATACGAAGCCGGCGGAGGAGATTCCTGAAAGCGACGGGGAACATACCGGTTCAACGGAGGAGATTCCTGAAAGCGACGGGGAATATACCGGTTCAACAGAGGAGGAGCCTGAATCGGCAGAGCCAACGGAGGGCCCGGAAGAAGAATACCCGCCAAACGCTTATGATGCGAAGCTCTTTGTTCACGACGGGGACAGGCTCACTTATAACGACCCGGCCTATCATACCTGCGTCGGCATTGACGTTTCTTCCCATCAGGGCGTGATCGACTGGCAGCAGGTAAAAGATGACGGGATCGAATTTGTCTTTGTTCGCATCGGATACCGCGGATACGGAGAACAGGGTTCTCTGGTACAGGATAAATACGGCCTGGAGAATATCGACGCCGCGCACGAAGCCGGCCTGGCTGTCGGAGCGTATTTCTTTTCACAGGCCGTAAATGAGGACGAGGCAGCGGAAGAAGCGGCTTTTGCCATGGCAATTCTGGAAGGAAGAGATCTGGAACTTCCGCTGGTCTACGATCCGGAGACCATAAAATACGATTCTGCGCGTACAGATCTTGTTCCCGGCGAACAGTTCACGAAGAATGCAGTGGTCTTCTGCGAAGCCGTGCGGGCAGGGGGATATGAGCCCATGATCTATTCCAATCTTCGCTGGCAGTATTTAATGTTCGATATGTCCAGATTAACGGCGTATCCTTTCTGGTACGCCGACTACGAGGGCGTCCCGCTCACACCGTATCATTTTGAATTCTGGCAGTATTCGGATTCCGGAACGGTGGCCGGAATCGACGGAAACGTGGATATGGATCTCTGGATGAGATCGTAAAGGGCGACTATGGACATTTTCAAAAATAATGACAAAAAAGTCGAATACATAGAGCTGATCTACGATCTCATTTTCGTATACATCATCGGGCGGAACAACTCGATCCTCGTGGACGCCGACGGCGGTTTTTTGAACGTACAGTCCGTTGCGGCCTATCTGCTCTGCACCCTCGCCGTGATCCAGATCTGGAATTACACGACTTTTTATATCAACATGTTCGGGCGGAACAGCATCCGGGATCACGTTTTTCTGTTCATCAATATGTATCTTCTGTATTTCGTCGGGGAGAGCACGCGCCCCGAATGGCAGAGTTATCAGACGCAGTATCACGTGGCATGGGGCCTCATCCTGGTCAACATCGCGATCCAGTTCCTGATCGAACTTCGGAATCACAGGGACAGGGACTGGAATGCTGACATCATCAAACGAATGGCGGGGATGCTTTTTGTTGAGGCAGCAGTCGTTTTCGCGGCAGCTGTTCCGGTGCCGGAGCTGGCGCTTCCGCTGTCGGCTGCTGCAATCGGGATCAGCATGGTGCTTACCGTGTTCCACAGGAAAAGAAGCCCGGGCGAACAGATCGATTTTAAGCATATGAGTGAACGGGCGATGCTGTTCGTCGTGTTCACGTTCGGCGAAATGATCATCACGGTCGCTTCTTATTTCGCCGGAGACGGAAGCTGGGACTGGAGCGTGATCTATTTTTCAGCCATGACATTTATTATCGTCGTTGCGCTCTTCCTGAGTTATGAAGTGATCTATAATCACATGATCGACCGGGACGGAGACCACGACGGTCTGTCATATCTGGTCATCCATATTTTCATTATTTTCTGTATGAACAATATTACGGCGTCCCTTGAATTCATGCGGAGAGCAGACATCGCCCTTCTGCCGAAGATCGCATTCCTGCTGGCCTCCATGATCGGTTATTTTGCATTTCTGCTGTGCCTGTACCGGTTCACAAAGAAAAAATGCAGACCGGGCAGGAGATTGCTGCTGACAGCGGCTGCCGCAACGGCGGTCTTTGCAGTGACGATGCTGATCTTCCGCGGGCAGATGCAGATCAATATCCTGATATCCGTTCTGTATGTGTTCTTTATGTTCCTGCTTATTTACAAATTGGGGAAGGGGGACATGAAACAGGGCTGCTGAGGAGTTTTGTGTTTATTGACATGATCCGAAAATTCATTGTAAAATAAATCGATTAATGCTGTACGCGGAAAATTCCTTGATGGTTAATG
>Ga0310690_10013208_pt1 | contig 10067 bp, 4 predicted proteins | sample AusTroGonzalo_MG_2_FD_207661 | JGI IMG/M metagenome (GOLD analysis project Ga0310690, IMG submission 207661) | Bovine rumen microbial communities from tropical cattle in Woodstock, Queensland, Australia - Gonzalo_04 (v2) (version 2) | ecosystem: Host-associated > Mammals > Digestive system >...
GTATGCTACCTCAAGTGTACCAACAGTAGTTTCTGCGGGAATTATGAAGGTTCCATTGGTAGCTACACTTACGGGATTACCATTGAGTTTTACCGAAATGAGTTCACAACCTACTTCTGGCACAGCCGTCAATGTGGTAGAACTATTTGTGTTAACGAAAATAACATCCCCATCTGTATAGGTGCGATTACCCTGTTGTACAGAGCCGAATCCACTTACATTAAGCTGGATGCCCATTTCCTGAAGATTCTGATAGAATAATCCCCAACCATCTGCATTACGATAGGCTTTCTTTGAACCTGTAGGAATATAAATTTTCAAAGATTTGTTATTATCTTCCAAAAAACCATTGAAAATCTCATTAGCACATTCAGGAGGGGTGGTTGATTCAACATACAACGTCTTCAATGATCGTGGTAAACAATAACCACTTACATAGGTTACAGACTTTGGCAAAGTCATAGTTTCCAAGCCTTTATATACATCTTGCTGAGTTGCTTCGTCCCATGTTCTATCTATGCCAAAACAATTCCATTCAAGACGAAGATTTCCTTGGCTGGGAAACAAAACTTCTGTTAAGTAGTGTAAATTATAGAAGGCATCGCCATCAATCCTTTCCAAACGAGTACACGAAGAGAAATCCAAATAAGTCAATTTCTCACAGTCACGGAAGACATTGCTTCCTATATTGCGCAAACTAGCCGGAAAAACAATCTTACCTGACACTGCAGACTGACTACCAAAGGTAATGTACTCCAACTGCCGACAATAACAGAATGCTTCACTATTAAAAAAAGTGATACCCTCAGGCAGTCGCACAATTCTCAGTTTTTCTTTATTTAGAAATACTCTTTCTGGTATCTCCGTAACATTCGTTCCTGAGATGTCAAGACTTTCCAGATTTGACATATGAAGCTTGATGGGCTGAAAGTCGGTATTGTCCATTACACCTGTCACCTTCAGTTGTTTAATCGCAGAGAAGTCTGTGATGCCCTGGGCTTCCAGTTCATCCCAAAGATCTCCTGCTTGGGTAACATTCACCGTGACAGTCTGCGCCGCCAGTGAAATGGCCATAAACGATAACAATAGCATCGTACAGGCTCGTGTTAGTAAGGTTCTTTTCATTTCCATAATTAGTTTTTGTTTTTAAAGAATTTATATTAATTTATCGATTATTCATAATGAGGTTGATTACACCTACGATGTCAGTGATGGTAATTTCACCATCTTGATTGACATCAGCTAATGTCTTGACGAATGCTGTAGGCTGACGTCCTTGCAGATATTCCACAATGCTAACCACATCAGTCACAGTCACACGCCCATCTCCATTGGCATCTCCACGTAATCCATCTGCCTCAATCGCCAAAGAGGCGGTAATGGAAGAGGCACGGTTCTGTTCCTCAAGGGTACTGAGAATCACATTGTCGATAAGGATAGTGGTCGGTTCGTACAGAACCTGTTCTGACACCTTATTATATAATATAGAGAGTAACGAACCTTCGCCAGCTACGATTGGAGCATTGGTGTTTGAATAAATAAACACGCGATAAGTCTTGTCATCAACTTTAGTTAATGCCACTTGATGATTAGTTGTCCTTGAAGAGAGTTTCAACAGACTTTCATTGGTGGTCATTCCTTCCACCCAATGAACATCGAACTGCAAAGCAACAATAGGCGAACTGTTTTGCATGTTGATGGTGACATCATAACTGCCTGACTCATCGTCTGTCTGTCTTGCATTAATAGACAAACTGTTGGAAGGATAAGACTGGGCCTTCAGCGCCACAATGGTCATACGACGATCTGGGTCGTTGCTATAAACCTGCATCGTACCTTCAAGTTGTTGCTCCCCATCGGGCACATAGCTGATGGAGAGTTCACATGAATTAAGAGCGGAAAGTTGAGAGTTAATAGTGGAAAGCGAAGATGCGAGGGAGAATTCTGGATTGGAGAACTCCACACTCGAAATAGTGAGGGTGGACTCACCCGTATTTCGAATCGTGAAGGTACGAGTAGCAACCTCTTCCATTGGTACTTTTCCATAATTCAATTCATCTGCACAGGAAATACGCGGAGCTGCAATACGCAAAGTGGCATCTTCAGTAGATGAAGTCATATCCATACCGACCTTGTTGCTAAGGATAACATCACTAAGTGCCAACTGATAGGTACCGCCTATTCCACCTAACTTCAGACGGAACGTAAAGAGTTCGCCTTCCGAACCCTTAAGCGCAGCATTGCCATCAGAATGTACATAGAACGAAACCTGCCCATTGGATGCATTGGTCGAGAGCTGATGTCCATTCGCACGTGAAGCATTGAGTTGGGCACTACCCTCCACATACGTCACACCTGCAGGCAATGCGATACAGCACTGGGCTGCCACAATTGGCTCCATATTCTGTAAATAGGTATATACCGTGACTTCATCATCGGATTTACCACTCACATCGTTCAAGCTAAGAATGTTGACAGAATATGGTTCTGCATCGAAGGTAATAAGCGGATTACCATTAATTGCATTAGTCGTCAACAAAATGGTTCCGTCCTCTTTTCCGTACTGGGTAGGAGCATAGCTAACTGTGAGCGGTTGCTGACCGCCAGCTGCAAGAGTGAGAGGGAATTGACAATTGACGATTGATAATTGAGAATTCTCGGATGAACATTGATAGTTTGACGAGTTGATGGTCAATGGTTCATTGCCAATGTTTTTTACGACAATGTTTTCCGTATAAGTTCCTCGGATTGGCACACGACCAAAATGGATCGCATCCGTTGATAGTTGAACCTTTGGACTGAGGATGGTCATTTTACCACTGCTCACATCACAAATGACAGGAGTTCCTTGAGCGGTACTGAGCACAGGAATGGGTGTCAAATCGTATGTTCCAGGCTCGTTTCCCAACAACAGCTTAAACGAGAGTAAGGTTCCCGAAGTTGCCTTGAAAGTTGTAAGCGGCATGGAATGGACATAGATTTTCAGTGTTTCACCCGATTGAGAAACAGAAAGCTGATGATTCGCTGTAACCAATGCTGTTCCGAATTTTGCGGATCCCTCAACATAGTTGAGTGATGTTCCCAAAGGAATATGTAACTGAAGTGCTGTGATGGACGCAACTTCCGTAAGTGCTACATCCACCTCAACCTCATCTCCAGGATGACCAGTTCCAGAGGTGAGGCTGACTACTGTCTGTGCCTGAATGAAACTTGGCAATAACAACAACAGTAGGAAGAAACCTTTAATATTAAAACGAAAAACTATCAACTTCAAACTTGAATCTTTAAACTTTAAACTATCAACTTTCAACTTTACTTCACCATCTCCTTATTTCCATTGATGATATAGACACCCTTGGTTGGAGTATTAACCTTACGACCTGTGAGGTCGAAGATACCAGACTTGTTCGCTGGCTGCTTTGCTGTAATCACATCTATAAACGTTGGTTGCTCATAGAAGGCCTTTATTTCGCGTCCGTTTACATCACAAAGGACAAGATCCAAGATCTTGGCATCACCTACTCGCATCACTGCCTGACGACCTGCAGGAATCGTATTACCTGCAAGTGAGTATGAGAGGAAGTTGAGAGTCGAGGATGAAGAGTGAAGAGTGGTTACACATTCCATACCATCCAACACTTCTGCAGGCTGTACCTCATTTGTTCCGCTCATAATGATTTGCAGACCAGCCAAACGTATTGGGCAATCGATATAAAGCATTCCATCTTCAATGGTGACGGTGGCTGTAGCAAAGCTTTGAGAACCGGATGAAGCATCTGGTGGCAAAATGATATTGATGGTTCCTACAACATCAAGAATATTAACAACATTATCTGAGTTCACGTCAGCAGCATCGAAGATGAATGGCTGAGGATTCTGATCGGTGAGGTATGCGATTTCCGCCACAACGTCAGCAACGGTCACATCAAGACTACCGTTAGCATCACCCTTGGCAGCAGAGAATGGAGTTGCTGCTACCGTGCGAGATGGTTCTGACGAGTCAAGGGTTGAACGCAGGGCACGATAATAATAGTAATAAGTGGTGCCTGGGATTACATCATAATCGGTGAAGTCCATCTCTGTTCCCTCCACTTCTTCAATGATGCCTTGGTTCACAAGGAGGGTATCAGATGATGTACCATCCTCATTTAGGGTATAACGATACATATTGTAGCCCATCACATCCTCTACTTCTTCTGGATCGAGAGACTCCCACGTCAACTTGACACGTCCCAATCCCGGTTCGGCAGCAAAGCCGAGACTCTTGCTACCTGCTGCACCGACAGGTACATTGAAACGGTAGTATTCTGTCGGGATAACGAAGTGATCCAAATCCTGTGCATCGGCCACATAGAAGCGGTTGATACCGTCAAAGGCACTCTTCGCCGTGATTGTAATATAAGCGGTATAGATAGTACCTTCGTCATTCCAAGAAGGATCTTCATTGATAAAGGTCTGTGTATATGGAGGACGTACACCCATTGAAAGCCATGGCTGTATGCTGGTATCCATCGGACGGTTAAAATAAACCTCAACCTTGTGAGTACCAACACCTAATGGAGCGATATCGTCATATTCATCTTGAGCATCAACACCATCTACCAAAATCTTCCATACGATACCATGAGCATCACTGTTAGGCTGCGTCAGCATATTTATCAGATTTACTTTGCCAAACGAGGTGTAGAAGACATCGTCATTGGCTTCATTGTAATAGTCCATTACGCTCTGTCTGGCAACATCCTCTCTGGCAGAACCAAGATAAGAAGGGTAATCATAGTTCTCCACAGTTGGATCCATATCTACACGAGCGATATTAGCATAACGACGCAGATAGTTGGATAAGTTACCATAGACATTACATGCATTCAAATCCGACCATTCGGTTGAGAAGGCGTACCAAGGACCAATATTGTGTGGGCAATAGGCGTTATAGCTGGTTGTTACATTACCAATGATGTTGGTATTCTTGTGGGTATTATCGTATTCGTAACCCACTTCACCTGTATTATCGAAGATATTGCAGCGGGTAGTAGTGACACCTGTAATACCCATGCATCCCATGTGACAATTCTGGAAGATGCAGTCTGTGAACTTACCGCCAGTGATAAGATTATAATCAGCAGAGAGCATATCGAACTTACAATATTCGAACACACAATAGTTGTTGAATGCCATAGTAGGCACACGGCCCTGACTCAGGTCGCCTTTCGTGATAATAATTGGTTCGTCTGCAGTACCAATAGCACGGATACGACCTCTTTCTGCCACTTTAATCAAGGCATTGTCGTGCAGCTTGATGGTCGTTCCAGGAGAAATGGTTAAAGTAATACCGTTCGGAATGGCAATGGACTTGGTAATAATATAATGCTTGCCTGCCTCTAAGGTCATGTTCTTATCCAAGATACCTTCCAACTCCTCACCGTTTTCAGCAACGATGATGATATCCTGATGGATAGTTTCACCTGTACCATTTTCACAGGTACTGCTAAGTGTGAGACGGATATGGCGTCCATCAACGCAGTTATCGTTGATCTTAAAACGAATTGGATTGACACTGACTTCCTTTCCGTAACTATGCAAACTGCGACCGAAGTCTACATCGTTTTCCAGAACTTCAATAATTTCAGGATCTTCGTTCTCACTGGTAGAAAGAGAGCATCTGATACCAATCGCCTCACCCCACGTGTTGCGCATGATAGGATAGAGTTCAATTATCTCACCTGCGTCAAAACGTCCGTCACCATCACCACCCTCAACATCGTTCATCACGTAGTTCACAAACCAAAGTGTTGGCTTACGATCCGCATCGGTTACATTGTAAGCGGCCATAACATCCAGGATTTTTGAGTCAGCATTCGACGTACCAATGACATCACCAAAAAGCAATTCCTTGCTGCTGTATTCCTTTGTTTCTAACAAACGACTGATAGCTCCGGCTGCCAATGGCGTAGCCATGGATGTACCACTCATCACCTTGTAACGTCCACCAGGATAGGTACTTAGGATATTTGTTCCAGGAACCAGCAATTCATAATTATAGAGTTGTTCTTCATTAAAGATGGCTAAATCGGTATAGACAGGACCATCATCGTCAAGATTGCTGAAACATGCCCTCCAAGAATTGGCATTATATGGAGACACTCCATAGCCGCATGAGCTATAACACATACCTGCATAATCCTTACTTGCCTCTACACCGAGCACGAACGTAAAGGCACCTGGATACATCGGTTTCGAGCAACAAGAGTGTCCAGGATAGATACAGAGTCCATCGTTACCTGCTGCAGCAACAATCACACTATAGTGGTAGCACTTACCTAATGCCAATTCTTCTGCTTTCGAATAACCATAACCGCCAATACTCATGGAAATCACATCCACCTGATGGGTCAGACAGTACTCCAAGCCACGGATAATAGTACCGACATCACCGCTACCATCACTCTGCATAACAGTAACTGGCATAATCAAGGCATCTGGATTCGCACCGACAATACCAATACCGTTGTTTGCCGTTGCGGCAGCAATACCGGCACAGTGGGTACCGTGTCCGTTCCAATCACCAATACGACCCGTCTGGTTCACACAATCCCATCCGTGAATATCGTCCACATAACCATCCAAGTCGTCATCTTCACCTGTCGCACCATTGGCCTCCTTTTCGTTAGTCCAAATATTGTCTTTCAAGTCAGGATGGTCAATATCTACGCCTGTATCGACAATAGCAATCACTGGACGATGTCCTAATACATTCTGTGTCTCTGTTGCCCAGAACTGAGGCAGATTGATAAATGCTGGCCCCCACTGACTTTCATACATCGGGTCACTTGGAGTGAACGCCTTTGGGCCTCCGTCATTTGTTTTGGGTAGTGAAGGAGCATTGTTTGTGAAAGGTGTAGAAGGTGCGCCAAGTGCATAGACGATGTAATTTGGCTCTGCAAATTCCACCTCGTCCAGTTCTTCAAATGCCTTGACTGCATCCTGAACATTATGCGTACGTTCAGGATCGAACTTCACAAGATAGAGTCTGGTCATATCACGGTCTTCCAACTCCTTACCAGTGAGAGAAGAACGTAAACGTGGGGCACGCCCCATCGGTTTCTTACCTCCCACGGGCATCAGCTGCTCCATATCGGTAACACCAATGAGGTCAGTGACGGCTTTCACACGATTGGTGTTAACCCTAAACTGACCAGAAGCTGAACGACGTACAACCACACCACTTTCGTCCTTGAACTTTACAAGAACCTGACCACTGCGGCATGCACGCATATTCTGTTCTTCAATTTTCACAACTTGATCCTCATTGTCATTAGACTGAGCTAATGACTTTGAGCAATAAAAACTCATAGAAAGCATGACAAGACATGCAAGGCGGTAATTCTTCATTATGTAGTATTTTTACGTTATTGTCTTGATAGGTATAGTAAATGATTGTGCGCAACAAATTCAAAAGAGGTAGGACTCAAATCAGCTCACATTCGCACATTATACATTTCACAAAATGATATATATCACTCGGCAAATATAGATAAAAACTGTGAAATAACAATGAAAAAATCAAAAAAAATGATTCAAATCACCCCAAACACATCATTTTTATCTTCTTTTGTAAATTTTGTAATCACAAAAACAAACAATTGCGACCCCGTGTCACACAAGGTCGCAACAATCCGTAGTTCCGTAAATCCGTATTTCCTTGAATTCGTCTTTACGGTTTTCCTGTCAGGATGATATTTGCAACTCCGATGTAGTCACTGATGTCAATCTCACCATCGTTGTTCACATCAGCAGCTGTTGCATTGAACCCTGCGGGTGTGTTACCAAGGATGTGGTTAGCCACACCGATGTAGTCACTGATATCTACGGTACCATCACCATTCACGTCACCAAGAACCACTCCAGTTCCTATTGAAAGAGTTGATTTAACATAGTCCACATCATGACTCTTTGCTTCAGTGTCAGATATAGAAATGTTACGTAAGACGATTGGATAATTGCCAAGTGCCAAGTTTTCATCTATAGCCAACTTCACAGTCGCCACCTCACCATCATTTCCACTGATAACAGAACCATTCGTTGAACCTGCAATTACACGCAATGAACCATCTGCGAGGAATGCACAATCAAAAGTATTGGTCTTACGAGCCGTAGTACGTTCTGTACTAAGATTTGCCTCAGCAAATCCATCAGCATCTTTTGCAACAGTCACACCGTCGGGCAAGACAAGATCAAACTGGAATCCCTCAGCTTCAACCGTATTCTTCATCTTTACAGAAAGAATCATCTCTGTACCAGCAGTTGCAGTTACTGGGCCAACATATAACGTGTTATCTATCTGAGAAATATCTGTGTCTGGCGGATTATCTTCATCAAAGTCTTCTATAAACAGGGTTGTGAAGCCTGTCACATTTGTTCCAGTTCGATTACCCAAAGCATCGAAGGTATAAGTGATGGTTATACCATTATCATAGCTCACCTTCGCCAACCTATTCAGATTGTCGTAAGTATAGGTCCGGGCAAATGTCTGCAGACTTGCAAACAGAAGTGCCAATGTATATAATATCCGTTTCATACTATTTCGTTAATTTTTCTTTTTTAAATATACACCTATTTTACGATTGCATTATTATACTTCCTGCATTTCTATCAGGAACACTACATCCCATGATTTGCGCCATATCGACATTGTCTAACATGCATTAATAATCTGTTCATCAATGCTTAGACATATAATCATAAACAGAAAGGACATCCTGTGTATCAACTATACCATCACGGTTTACGTCAGCAATACCTGTATTTGTACCAGTTTGCATGGCATCGTAAATCATCAACACATCCTGAGTGTCTACATTTCCATCACTATTCACATCACAAATCATTACTCCAGGAACTATTGAAAGCGTTGATTTGACATAGTCCACATCATGGCTATTAGCTTCTGAATCAGATATAGAAATGTTACGTAAGATGATAGGATAATCGCCACGTGTCATACCCTCATCAACAACCAGTTTCACCGTTGCCACCTCACCATCATTTCCACTGATAACAGAACCATTCGTTGAACCTGCGATTACACGCAGTGAACCATCAGCGAGGAATGCACAATCAAAAGTATTGGTCTTACGTGCCGTAGTACGTTCTGTACTAAGATTTGCCTCAGCAAATCCATCTGCATCTTTAGCAACTGTCACACCGTCGGGCAAGACAAGATCAAACTGGAATCCCTCAGCGTCAACCGTGTTTTTCATTTTTACAGAAAGAATCATTTCTGTACCAGCAGTAGCAGTTACAGGGCCAACATATACAGTATTATCAATCTGAGAGACATCTGTATCCGGCAGATTATCTGCGTCAATCTTTTCTGGCTTGTCAAGTTGGAACACCTGAGACAGAGTACCCAAGTTTCCTGCCAGATCATAAATAGAAACATTAAGGTTAAGCATATATTGCATATCCTCTTCAGACAATTCTATTTCGAAATTTGACTCATTTATCATTGTAAATTCTTTAGCCTCACCATTCAAAATTATACTAAGAGAACTATGTTTCAAACCTATATTTTCTTTCACTGAGATATGAATTATACCAGACTGATTATCAAAGTCTGCAATAATCTCAGGTGCAACTTTATCATTCTTAATTGATGTAGCCATCATATATGCACCAAGTTTATTTGTCTTAAAAGTTGTACCTGCAGGACCTACATAGTGCCAAATATTACTACCTTCTTCCGCATAATAGACATCTAACTCCTGATCTTCTCTAAATCCAAACGGTGTAAGGTCATCGGCACCTGGTATACTTTTAATTGTAAACTCTCCATTTTGAGCAGTACGAAGTGTATCTGTTCCATGAATTGCAATGAGATCAAAAACTTCACTTACAACAAAGAGAGTGTCACCCTGATCTGTAATACCAAGCAAATCACCTGCAGGATAGTGATGGGGAATTGTAATTTCAACACCAGGTTCAAAGTTTTGTGTTTCGTTATTGATACCAAAGCCAAACATACAAATTTCCTCTTGTAGTTTTTCTGCAAGACGAGGATGCTTTTT
>Ga0310690_10013209_pt1 | contig 10067 bp, 10 predicted proteins | sample AusTroGonzalo_MG_2_FD_207661 | JGI IMG/M metagenome (GOLD analysis project Ga0310690, IMG submission 207661) | Bovine rumen microbial communities from tropical cattle in Woodstock, Queensland, Australia - Gonzalo_04 (v2) (version 2) | ecosystem: Host-associated > Mammals > Digestive system >...
CCGACGGCAGCTGGGAGGTGCACCCCACCAACTACGACCTCTCGATTGCCGAGGCTGTCATGGTCAACACCACGACCGCCCGCACCCTCACCTTCACGGAGAACACCAGCAGCAAGGGCAGCCACAGCGCCGCCCCCGCCCTGGCCTTCACGGTGAAGGGTGGTGGCCTGCAGGATGTCGCCTACGCCAGCCTCACCGAGGGTGACGGCATGCCCTAACTGAGCCACTTTAACGAGTCAGCCCCCGTGCTGAGCATCCCCGTCAACGGCCGCCGCTATGCCATCGCCGACCTCGGCACTGACTGCCAGACCTTCGACATGACCTTCCGCGGCATTGAAGGTGAGTACACCTTGACGTTCAGCGCTAACCGCCAAACGCTCAAATACTGCCACCTCATCGACCGCGCCACGGGCCAGGACATCGACCTCCTGAGCAACAACAGCTATACCTTCACCCACTCCAACACTTCCACAATAAGCGACCGCTTCCAGGTGAAGCTGACGCCCAACGTGGATGAGAACGCCACGGGCAACTTCGCCTACTGGAACGGCAACGCCTGGGTGGTGGAAGGCGAAGGCACCCTCGAGGTCTACGACGTCCTGGGCCGCAGGGTCTTCACCGGGAATGTCAACTCTCAACTCTCAATTCTCAATTCTCAATTCCCGACGACCGGCGTCTACGTCCTCCGCATGGGTGAGAAGAACCAGAAGATTGTGGTGAGATAAGAAAGGTTAGCGGTTAAGGGTTAGCGGTTAGGGAAACTCTCAACGCTAACCGCTAACCACTAACCGCTAAACAATAATAAACAGTAAACAGTAAACATAACAGCAATGAAAAGACATAACTTCAATTATCGTTTGGCGGTCATCGCCATGAGCCTTCTTGCAGTCCTCGCCACGGGCTGCAAGAAGGACCAAGTGAAAGACCTGCGCCTGGGCATCACTTCGGAGAACTTCAAGAAGGCGTCGGGCAGCAAGGTGTCCTTCAATCCCTCCAACCCCCATTCCGTCAGCTCGTGGGTGGCCAGTGAACCCATCATGGTGAACAGCACGGTGTTCTGGACGGCATATGCCGAGTTCACTAATCCTGACAACAACGTCTGGTACCTCACCACCGACCCCACCAATCCCACGGATTCGGAGAATGATGTCACTGCTGACGATTCCCGTGTGGATCCCTTCGATAGGGCGTTGTATCCCGGTGCCTCTTTCGACGGCAACCAGATAGCCATCGATGGCAACACGATGAAACTGACCCGTCTGGTCATCGACTATACCAATGCCAACGCGACGGTGCAGAAGATGGCCTTCCCGATGATTGCCGTTTCCGACGACATGAATGCCAACACGCTGGTGTTCCGTCACCTCACGGGCGGCCTGAAACTCACGCTGGCCAACAGCGGTACGGCTGCTGTCGATCTGGCCACGCTGAAGATTGTGGCCTGGGGCGACAACAGCACGACGGCGAACCTGGGCTATGGTGGCGTCACGGCCCGCTGGGTGCAGGATGGACCCACGGTTCCCGGCGGCCATCCCGGCGACATGACGGGCGACATGAACGTGAGCTATGCCAGCGAGATGAACTTCGACTTCAGGACTGCCGGCGTGGCCGGTGCATCGGTTCCTGCAGCCGGTAACCTCACCTTCTGCGTGCCCATCACCCTGAACACGGTGCGTTACCTGACCGTCACGGGCTATACGTCGACGGGCGACGAGGTGTTCTGCAAGACCGCCGACCTCGGCACGGGCGTGACCATCGCGCGCAATGTGATGTACACAGTACCGTCGATTTCCGTCGACTGACCGAACTCATGACAAAGACCACTGTATAGAACCCACTAAAAACGCAAAGCAATGGATACAAAGAAAGAATATATCGCCCCTAATGTAAGAATCAAGGCATACCGTACGGAAGACGGATTCTACGCGACATCCGACCTGCCGCGCTTCGACGATGCGCTGCAGTTGGAATTCTTCTCCACCGACATCTCTGGACACGAGTCGTGGGAAGAGGACAACCTCGGCACCGGCTGGAACTGGCAGTAACAGTCCCGGAACGACAGGTCCCGATACCAGTTCAACAGGAAGGGCGCAACAGCCCATTCCGGAGGTTGAGGATGGCTCCGTCATCCGGCATCGGCGACCATGATGCACATATTCATTTGCCCAGACCGTCAGGTTTGGGCAAATGATAGTAATTGGACACACCATTCGACAAGAAGACTTATTATGATTAACAGCTCCATCCTGAAGAGCAACGAACCCTGCTGGTTCGTCATGCGGTGCCATGACGCGAAGGCGATGGAAGCACTTGTCGATGAGTACAATGCCGACGGGGAGGTGTCGGCCCTGGACAAGGTGCAGGACTATTTCATCCCCTCGCTTGTCATCGGTCAACGGACAGGTCTGGCGTTCCTCTTCGTCCGTCCGTCGGCTTTCGGCCGGATGGGCGAGAGGCACACGCTGCAAGACCATTCGGCAGGGAGGCTCCGCCTGCTGTTCTACAACGACAATAAGGGCGAGGCCATCACCGTCAGGCCCGAGATGATGCGCCTCTTCATCCTCGGATGTCTCGAATACCGTGAACGGCTGGAGGTCCATGCCAAGGCGGCCGATATCGCCGAAGGCATCAGCGTGACGGTGCGCCGGGGCGCCTTCAAGGACTACAAGGCCGAGGTGTATGACATCCGCTACCGCGCGGGCGGCATCCGCTTCAGCGTCGCCATCAAGTTCTTTGCCAACCAAGGGTATGTCCATATCCATGACCTCGGCCCCGAAGATGTGCAGCTGACCGACCGCGAGATGCCCCTCTTCAGCGACGACTTCCTCGACCGCATCCAGACGACCCTGCTGGAGATCCTCGCCAGACAGGTCAACAGGAAAGAGACGGCAGAGTCGCGCGCGGACGACATGCGGCAGTTGCGGCAGCTGTATTACCTGCGCCACGCCGTCGTCGACGACCCCCTGCGGGCAGCGCAGTTCGATGCCCTGATGTCGATATGCGCCTCGCTCATGGGCAACGCGCAGGAGAAGAGCAAGTACAACAGGATTGTCAAGGAAAGGCTGAAGGGGCTGCGCGACGGAAAAGAAAACGAAAACCCCAACGAAAACACGATAGCGGAGGCGTACCTGCTCACCGCACTATATATCAGCACCAAGGATGCGGAGTACCGCACCCGGCTCAAGGCGATTGTGATGCAGCAACTGCCCGAGCACAAGGCCCTCCGGGCCTTCCTCTCCCTCGTCAGGAGATAAAGAATATACCAACATATCAATAATGCAACCATGACAAAGGTAGCACTGATTACCGGCATTACCGGCCAGGACGGCTCGTTCCTGGCCGAGTTTCTGATTGAGAAAGGCTATGAGGTGCACGGCGTACTGCGCCGGAGCTCCAGCTTCAACACGGGCCGCATCGAGCACCTGTATCTCGACGAATGGGTGCGCGACATGAAACGCAAGCGCCTCATCGAACTGCATTGGGGCGACATGACCGACAGCTCAAGCCTCATCCGCATCATCAGCGAGGTGCAGCCCGACGAGATCTACAACCTGGCGGCACAGAGCCATGTGAAGGTGTCGTTCGACGTGCCGGAGTTCACCGCCGAGGCCGACGCCGTGGGTGTGCTGCGCCTCCTGGAGGCCGTGCGCATCGTGGGCCTTGCCGACCGGTGCCGCATCTACCAGGCTTCCACGTCGGAGCTTTTCGGCAAGGTGCAGGAGGTGCCACAGAGGGAAACGACCCCCTTCTACCCGCGGTCGCCTTACGGCGTGGCCAAGCAGTACGGCTTCTGGATAATGAAGAACTACCGCGAGAGCTACGGCATGTACTGCTGCAACGGCATCCTCTTCAACCACGAGAGTGAGCGCCGCGGCGAGACCTTCGTGACCCGCAAGATAACCCTGGCGGCGGCCCGCATCGCCCAGGGGTTCCAGGACAAGCTTTATCTGGGAAACCTCAACGCCCTGCGCGACTGGGGCTATGCCAAGGACTATGTGGAGAGCATGTGGCTGATGCTGCAGCAGGAGAAGGCCGACGACTATGTGGTGGCCACGGGACAGTCGCACTCGGTGCGCGAGTTCTGCACGCTGGCATTCCGGGAGGCCGGCATCGGGCTGCGCTGGGAAGGCGAAGGCACCGAGGAGAAGGGCATCGATGAGAAGACCGGCAAGGTGCTGGTGGAGGTCGACCCCAAGTATTTCCGCCCCGCCGAGGTGGAGCAGCTGCTGGGCGACCCCACGAAGGCCAAGACCGTCCTGGGCTGGAACCCGCTGAAAACGAGCTTCGAGGAGCTGGTCCGCATCATGGTCCAGCACGACATGAAGAAAGTCCGCAAGCTCTACCTCCGCGAACACATTGACGAATAAAATGGAAAAAGATTCAAAGATATACGTGGCAGGACATCGTGGGATGGTGGGGAGCGCCATTGTGCGGGAGCTGCGGCGGCAGGGGTATGACAACCTGGTGCTACGGACGCACAAGGAGCTGGACCTGACGCGGCAGGAGGCCGTGGAGCGGTTCTTCGCGGAAGAAAGACCCGAATACGTGTTCCTGGCGGCCGCCAAGGTGGGCGGCATCGTCGCCAACCAATCGGCCCCGGCCGACTTCATGTACGACAACATGATTCTGGAGATGAACGTCATCCATGCCGCCTGGAAGAACGGCTGCAAGAAGCTGGAGTTCCTCGGCTCGTCGTGCATCTACCCCCGGATGGCGCCCCAGCCGATGCCGGAGAGCTGTCTGCTGACCTCGGAGCTGGAGAAGACCAACGAGGCTTACGCCCTGGCGAAGATCAGCGGCCTGAAGTACTGCGAGTACCTGAACCGCCAGTACGGCACGGACTTCATCAGCGTGATGCCGACGAACCTCTACGGCCCCAACGACAACTACCATCCCGAGCACAGCCATGTGCTGCCGGCGCTCATCAGGCGTTTCCATGAGGCCAAAACGGCGGGAGCGGAAAGCGTCACCTGCTGGGGCGACGGCAGTCCGCTGCGCGAGTTCCTGTATGTCGACGACCTGGCCAACCTCTGCGTGTTCCTCATGAATAATTACAGCGGCGACGAGACGGTGAATGCCGGCACGGGCAAGGAGCTGACCATCAAGGAACTCACCGAGCTGGTGGCACGGGTGGTGGGCTATACGGGCCGCATCGAGTGGGACACCACGCGGCCCAACGGAACGCCCCGCAAACTGCTCGACGTCAGCAAGGCCACCCGGTTGGGCTGGACCTACAGGACGGAGCTGGAAGAGGGCATCAGGCTGTCGTATGAGGACTTCCTGACCAACCCCATGCGGGCTGAGAGATAAAACCATGACTCTGTTCTTCGAGTTGATACAGGTGGCCCTGGGGCAGCGGAGTGAGCTGTCGCGGGTGCCGTCGGGGGAAGAATGGCAGGCACTGAAGGCCGAGGCCCAGCGGCAGGCGTTGGCGGGGATACTCTTCTCCGCCGTTGAGCAACTGCCTGCGGAGCAGAGGCCCGACGAGGACTTGCTGTTCCAATGGCTTGCCGACGTCAACCGCCTGGAGGCGCGCAATGCGCTGATGGACAGGCGTTGTCTGGAGCTGTTGCGCAAGATGGAAGAGGGTGGCCTGCGGGCCACCATACTGAAAGGGCAGGGGGTGGCGATGCTGTATGGTCCCCTGCGGGGAAGGCGTCAATGCGGCGACATCGACCTGTATGTGGACGCGGGGTTGGAGCATCTGATGCGCAGAATTCCGAGGGAGTGGCTGGGGGAGTGGGGCTACAAGCATGTGGAGCTGAAATCGTGGCGGGACACGGAGGTGGAGCTGCACTACCGGGTGGAATACATCAACAATCCCGTCAGGAACCGCCGCCTGCAGCGGTGGTTTGCGGCGCACCAGGACGAGCTGTTCCACCGCGACGGCGAGTGGGTGACCCCCACGCTGGAGATGAACCTTTTCTACATCCTCCTGCATATCTACCGCCATTTCATCTGGCAGGGTGTCGGCCTGCGCCAGATTGTCGACTACTACTTCTGCCTGAAGAACGAAAACGAAAACCGCGCCAGCCACTCCTCCCCCCTCAATTCTCAATTCTCAATTCCCTCCGGCCTTACCTGTTTCGCGCGGGGGCTGATGTGGGTGATGGGCGAGGTGCTGGCGATGCCTGCCGGGTGGATGCCCTGGCCGCCCGACGAGAAGGAAGGCCGCTTCATCCTGGAGCAGGTGCTGGCAGGCGGCAACTTCGGCAACCATGCCGAGGGGCTCGTGCGGACCACCAGCCGTTGGGGGAAGATGCTCCGCACGATGCGCCACGCGCTGCACCTGATGCGCCGCTATCCGGAGGAAGCCTTCTCGGCACCCGTCTGGGCTGTCTACAACAGGGTTTGGAAATTGGTCTATTACTTAAAACTCAAGATACATCATGTCATTTCCCGAAAATAGTCTTTTCCTGGTCACCGGCGGTGCCGGATTCATCGGGTCCAACCTTTGCGAGGCCATCCTCAAGATGGGTTTCAGGGTGCGCTGCCTCGACGACCTCTCGACAGGCAAGCAGGCCAATGTCGACCTCTTTCTCGAGAGCCCCAACTATGAGTTCGTCAAGGGAGATGTCAAGGACCTCGACACCTGCATGAAGGCATGTGAGGGGGTGGACTATGTGATGCATGAGGCCGCCTGGGGCAGTGTGCCCCGATCGATAGAGATGCCGCTGTTCTATTGTGCCAACAACATCCAGGGCACGCTGAACATGATGGAGGCGGCACGGCAGCAGGGGGTGAAGACCTTCGTCTATGCCTCGTCGAGCTCGGTCTACGGCGACGAGGCCCACCTCCCCAAGCGCGAGGGGGTGGAGGGCAACCTGCTCTCGCCCTACGCCGTCAGCAAGCGCGCCACCGAGGAATGGGGTAAGCAGTATGCGCGCCATTACGGGCTGAAGACCATAGGGTTGCGCTACTTCAATGTCTTTGGCCGCCGCCAGGACCCGCACGGGGCCTACGCCGCGGTGATACCCAAGTTCATCAAGCAGCTGCTGGCCGGCGAGCGCCCCACCATCAACGGCGACGGCAGGCAGAGTCGCGACTTCACCTATATCGAGAACGTCGTCGAAGCCAACCTCAAAGCCTGCCTGGCCCCAGACGAGGCCAGCGGCGAGGTGTTCAACATAGCCTACGGCGGCCGTGAATATCTGATAGACATCTACCACGCGCTGACTCAGGCCCTCGGCAAAGACATCGAACCTATCTTTGGCCCCGACCGCAAGGGGGACATCAAGCACAGCAATGCCGACATCAGCAAGGCAAAGCGCCTCCTGGGCTACGACCCCCAATACGACTTCGCCCGCGGCCTCGCCGAAGCCATCGACTGGTATAAGGTTAATTTGTAGTTTACCGTTGAGACGCTTCGCGTGTTTACCGTTTATGGCCTACGCATTTGAGAACCTAAACGCATGGAAAGAGTCCAGAAAGCTGGTAGTTTATGTATATCAGTTATTGGACGGGTTTCCTAAATTCGAGAAATACGCTCTTTGCGACCAGATAAGACGTTCCGTTGTTTCGGTTCCATCAAATATTGCAGAGGGTAGTGGAAGAATCTCGATAAAGGAACAGCTTCATTTCTATGAGATAGCATATGGTTCTCTCATGGAAGCATACAATCAGTTAATATTGGCCGTTGACCTTAAATATTTTGAGGAATCCCAATTGAAAGAATTGCGTCCACAAATAGACACCGTAGCGCGTATGCTTAATGGCCTTAGAACCTCTCTTGTGAAGAAACTTGACGAAAACCGTAAACAGTAAACAGTAAACGGTAAACAGTAAACAATAAACAAAAATGAAAGACACCAAGATTTGTGTAATTGGCCTTGGCTATGTGGGCCTCCCACTGGCTCGCCTATTCTCGACAAAATATCCCACTGTGGGTTTCGACATGAACCAGAAGCGTTGCGATGCCCTGATGGAGGGCCACGACGCCACTTTGGAGGTGGCTGACGACCTCTTGCAGGATGCCATCAGGAACCACGGCTTCGTCTGTACCAGCGACATCGAGAAGATCCGCGACTGCAACTTCTACATCGTGGCAGTGCCTACTCCGGTGGATGCTGACAACAATCCTGACCTCACTCCACTGGTGGGTGCATCAACGACGGTGGGCAAGGTCATCGGCCAGGGCGACGTGGTGGTATATGAGTCCACCGTTTATCCTGGTGTGACGGAAGACGAGTGCATACCCGTAGTTGAAAAGGTTTCAGGTTTCAAGTATAACGTCGACTTCTACGGAGGCTACAGCCCTGAGCGCATCAATCCGGGCGACAAGCAGCACACCGTCGAGCATATCAAGAAAGTGACGTCGGGTTCCACTCCTGAGATTGGCAAGTACATCAACGAGGTGTACAGCTCGGTGATTACCGCTGGCACCCATCTCGCCCCGAGCATTAAGGTGGCGGAGGCCGCCAAGGTGATTGAGAACAGCCAGCGCGACATCAATATTGCCTTCGTCAACGAGTTGAGCAAGATATTCAACAGGATGGGCATCGACACCCTCGACGTGTTGGAGGCTGCCGGCACCAAGTGGAACTTCCTGCCTTTCCGTCCGGGACTGGTGGGCGGCCACTGCATTGGAGTCGACCCCTATTATCTGGCCCAGTGCGCCCAGCGTCACGGCTACAACCCCGAGATTATCCTTGCCGGCCGCCGGATGAACGACGGCATGGGAGAGTATGTGGCCACACAGACCGTCAAGCTGATGCTGAAGAAAGGCATCCAGGTGATTGACAGCAATATCCTCATCCTCGGATTCACCTTCAAGGAGAACTGCCCCGATGTGCGCAACACCAAAGTCATCGACATCTACAATGCCCTGAAGGAATACAACCTCAACATCACCGTCTACGACCCTTGGGCCAACCCCGATATTGTGGAAAAGGAATACGGCATCAAGGTGACCGCTAACCTCTCAACGCTAACCGCTAACCGTTTTGATGCCTGCATCGCCGCCGTGGCGCACAAGAAGTTCGAGGGTCTCGACATTCTCAGCCTGCTGAAAGAGAAACACGTGGTCTTCGACGTGAAGTGCACCCTGGACAGAAATCTGGTGGACGGAAGGTTGTAATAGCCATGAATTCAAAAAGCACAATAACGACAAATTCCCTAATCTCCCGAGAGGCATCTACAGCCATCAAAGGACTGATGATACTGCTTGTCGTCCTGGGTCATACCGAGATGCTGAATACCGATTTTGCCACGGGGGATAAGACGTTCTTTTGGCATTGGCTTTACTATTTCCATGTGGCAATATTCATGATTTTGCCGTTCATCTATGGCTATAAGCAGACAACTGGAGTTGAGCATGCATTTGAGAAGAACGGGTGGTGTGTTGATATGCGGAATGTGTGGAGCGACCTCAATCGTAATCTTATCAGGATAGGTATCCCGTATTGCTGGGTATTCGCTTTCTCTGTATTGCTGTTTGTGACTGTTAAAAGTGGCAGTTTCAACCCCCAAGGGGTGCTTTATACTTTTGTGACGGGCAATCAGGGGTTGATGGACAAATATATAGGATTCAACTTCGTTTGGTTCTTGCCGGCCATGTTGGCATTGTCCTTCCTGAAAAGTCTCTGGTACAATTCATCACGTCGGGTTCGTTGTTGTCTGTTGACGGTATCTGTCGTCCTTTGGCTTTTGGCAATTTTCAGAATACTGCCACAGAGGATACCCATGTATTATGTACCATTCTCGTTGTCGCAGGCTTTCTATTACCTGCTTTTGGGATTGGTCTCCCGCCAGCTCGTAAAGAGGCTTTCTTTGAAAAAGGCTATGCCGTGGATTGGATTGCTCATTGTCGCTGTCACCACAATGATGTATTTCCAGAGAATGGGATACTGTCCGGAAGTGATACATTACTCTGCATTTTTCAGGTTGGTATTTCCGGTGTTGATGTTCCTTCCAATCTATGCCATGGGTGGGTGGCTGTCCAAGTCGAAATTCTTGACATTTGCAGGCAAGTACTCCTTCCAGATATATCTGGTACACGTTTTTGTCATCAATGCCCTTGAGGTTGTCCTGCTGCATTTCTTCAATCAAAGTATCGGATTGGGCATTGT
>Ga0310690_10013210_pt1 | contig 10066 bp, 18 predicted proteins | sample AusTroGonzalo_MG_2_FD_207661 | JGI IMG/M metagenome (GOLD analysis project Ga0310690, IMG submission 207661) | Bovine rumen microbial communities from tropical cattle in Woodstock, Queensland, Australia - Gonzalo_04 (v2) (version 2) | ecosystem: Host-associated > Mammals > Digestive system >...
CGGTGTTCCAGCGCTCTTGGTGAATGTATGTGGTCGGATTGGGTATGTACTGTCCGTTTTCCTTCTGCCACTGGACGGACCTCTTTTGGATCTCTACGGCCTTGATGATGTCCGGGAACACTTCTTGGAGCTTCGGGATGTTCTTAAATGCTCGAAGTGAGCCCTTTTTGTCCACCTTTTTAGGGTAAATCGACCAGAATTGGTCAAACATCTCTTGAATTTCGGGCGAAACACCATTCTTTTGTACTTTGTTTGTATTAGTACTTTGTATATTTAGTACTTTGTTATTATTAGTACTTTGTATTGGTCCGTTTTCACCGTGTTCGGTAAAAACGGTGTTCCGTAAATACCGTGTTCCGTAATCACCGTGTTCCGTTTTCACCGTGTTCCGTTTTTGTGCTATATGGTGTTCGCAAGGTGTTTCGTAGATATGCCAGGAACTCTGGGTAAATCGCCCCTGTTTATCCTGCTTTCTTTCGAGTTTGATATAACCTGCTGTCTTAAGTTCATCCATAAGGCGCAGGATCACGCTCTTGGAACAGCCTGTCTGCTTAACGATGCCACGGACTGTAAAGGTCCAGTCATTAGGTAGTGAGAGAAGGTAACAAAGAAACCCACGAGCTTCAAACGAGATATTGACGTTCTGCAGGACCGCATTATCAATAACCGTGTAGCTCTCATTGTGTTCTTCTCTATGTACCATCTTCATCCCCTTCCTCAGCCTTGTAAGGCTGCACTAAAACTATTGATTCTTCCCCGAAGTCATCGGGACCGTAAAATACCTTTGCCGTTTCCGTAAAGATGCTGTCGTGAGGATCAACCGATTCCGTATATCTGGCGATTGCCTTATACCAGTCGGGAACTCCGTCGGGCTCGATGTTAGGTTTTTCGAGCGCCTTTGCCCTTGTAATGACCGTGAGGGTGAAAGTCATGGAGTCGCTTGTGTACGCTCTCAGCTCGTGACAGAGGTGTTCTACGGCTTGAATGACGTTAGCCTTGATTACTTTGTCTTTCATTACGCACCTCCGATAAGCCCTGCCTTCTTAAGAAGGTTGTCGATCTGAACGATTGAGTCCTTAACAGGTACCAGCTTGTCATCAATCTGTACGAGTGACTTTGCACCGGATTCCATATTGACTGCGTACTTTGAGTCTGGTGTAAGCTCCTGGAAGGCTCTGACGTATTCGGGATTGATTAAAAGGCGAGCGCCCTTAACTCCGTGTAATTTGATGAACATATCAGCCAACCTCCGAATCGTTATCTCTTTCAACAGCGATCTTAAAATAGTTGTATCTTTTGAGATTGAGTTCCTTTGCAGCTTTCGTAGCATCTTCTCTTGTCCACTCGAAGCTGTACCAATAAGCTGAAATTTTGTGTTCGCTCATTTTGATGCCTACTGTATTGGAATAATCGATCTCGATACAGCTTTCGTAATAAGCGCTGTTAATCTCTTCCTCAGTTAGTTTTTTATAGCTGACAATCCATCCGACAGGTGTTTCAAAAACAACCCATGTCTTTTGTGCTTTTTCTTTCATATCAGATCACCTCCGAGAACTTTTCGAGCCATTCTGCCTGCTTCTCCATGCGCTTAAGGTAAAGTTCGCCACGGAGCTCGGGGCAGTCGTGCTGGATCTTCTGTCTTGATCTTCTGATTGATTCAAATGAGGGAAGTTCGAGCTTTGTGTGATTCCATAAGGCCTGTCCCAGAGTGAGGTTCATGGCCATAGGATTGACTTCCTTGATTACATATCCGATTACCTTAAAATCATCGTCACGAGCTTCAGGAGACCTCGTAAGGATGTCTTTAACTATCTCGTTTAAATCTTTCACTTTTTATCCTCCTTCTTTTCTGTCCACCATTGGCAGTGGAATGTCTTTTTCGTTATCTGTGGCTTCGAGGGAACCTTGAAGCACACACCGTCACCCAAAAAGACTCGTTTCTCTTTGAGCCTGTATGCTGCGCAATTCTCGCAGGTCTTATTCATAAGTGCCTCCGATCACCACGGCTTGTGGTATGTTCTGTCTGCTTGGGGAATGTTTATGACCTCAACATCAGGCCTTGAATACTTGTTGCCGTCATAGGTGAGGTCAGGTCTCTTATAGAGCTTGTCCTGGATAGACTTCTTCTCGGCTTTGAGCTGTCTGATAACGTCGTCCTTCTGCTTGATGTAATCTGCCTGAAGGATCGCATCTGTCAAAAAACCTGCTATGAAGCATCCGATGCCTAAACAAATGGCAGCGATGATAAATCTGATTTCCATAAATAGCTCCTTCCTTAGTCCTGTGGTTTACCAAATGGGAATGTGACCTTGTAAATGGTCTCGTAGTGGCTGTTGTAGTGCTTGACCTTGTTGAGTTCCGGGATATAGATGTCGATGTGCTTCTTCTTAACAGCTGATCCTGTGTCCTCTACTCGGTAGATCCTGCCTCCGACCTCGATGTAATCTCCAAAATGGAAATACTTGGGAACGTCTGCAGCGCACGTTGTGATGTTGCCTTGATGAACTGTTCCGCCTGATGCAGTGACCTTTGAACCTGTCTCTAAGTGCGAATAGGCTGTAATGTAGTAACGGCCTATTGGCTCTACTGCGTAGAAGAGAGCTGACATCTCCATCTCTTCTTCAAGCTCTGATGTGATGGGTTCTTTTACTAACTTGGGATCAATGTCTGGAATGATGCTCGGGAGTGTTCTTATAGGCTCCGGGATAACTTCTTCCTTGACCGCTTTCTCTTCTCTAAAGAAGATGACCAGCAATAAACCAAAAACGATGCAGAGCGCCGAGATATGGAGCAGAAGATCAACTGCTTTGATGATCCGAGGGTTCATTTAAAAGTCGCAACCCAAACCTTCTTCTGTCCGTTCTTCATCGGATTGCTCAGATAGAGGTCATCGCCTACTACATAACCGATCTTCATGCAAATGTGCTCTCTTGAAACTCTGAGCGCCTTCCTTGCGGTATGAAGAGCTTCCAAATACTCGCCAGAAGCAAAAAACTTCTTGTTTCTGTTCTGTGCTGTCTTGCCGATAAATAATACGCAACCTGCCATTGTTTAACCTTCCTTTCTGATCTTGTAGATCTCGTCAAATTGTCCGTGCCATGCGTCAGTCGCTTTCTGAAGATCTCCGTAGTCAATAAGTGGTTTGCTTAATATCCGAACTACGATGTTGGCTGATATGGCCTTTCTCTCTGCTCTTGTGAAGGCTTTGTTACCTGCTAAACAGTCATAGAGCCTTCGCTTTGACATACATCCTGCGTGTGCGAGTTCCGTCACGTTCTCGAAATATCTGTTTAACGACGGATAGAGGTTTCTTCTCACTTCTTCGCCTCCTCGGTTGCTTTATTCGCAACTGTTGAAGGAAAAAAATAGGCAGGAATCTCAGTCGCAGGGATGTTTAAGACGGTGACCGCCTTTTCGATTCTGTCTGCTTTCCAATTTCCGCTTGCGAGCATCCTTGATAATATGGAAGGATCTACACCGATAGCTTCAGCAAAAGCAGCTCTTGTCGTGAACATCTCGTCAATTCGAGCCTTTAACTTCTCCATCTGTTCCTCCTTTCTCGTTGCATTATTTGCAACTGACTAAACGATAACAGATAGTTGCATTTTTTGCAACCGCCAAATTGCATTATTTGCAATTTGTAATATTTCAGTCATATAATGAGGGTGAAGGGAGATTAAAGGGATATGGAAAACATCTATAAAATAAAGGAAAGGCTTAACGAAGCCTTATCAATGAGAGGAATGACAGCTGCAGAGCTGGCAAGCGCAACCGGTCTAAATAAATCATCGGTGTCCAGGTACCTGACAGGCGAAAACATTCCACGATCGAAAGCTATCGGCATGATGGCGCAGGCTCTTAATGTAAGTCCTGCTTGGATATTAGGATATAACGTAACAATAGACGGAAAATCTATGATCGACATAGACTTGAACAACCTATCTGAAGAGAACAAAACAAGATTACAAGCCTATTATCAGGCTCTATTAGATTCACAGAAGGGATAAAGATGGTTACACCTAAATGGGACGGCCAGAGATGGCGCATAAGAGTGATGAAGGAAGGAAGATCACATTCCTTCTCCTCTTCCGTGCCTGGATCAAGAGGTCGTAAGGAAGTAATCAAAAAATACGAGCAGTGGTATTACGATGAGAGCACCGGAGATAAGACGGTCCTTTGCGTTTCTAAAGAATTTCTTCAGGATGTCAAAGCTCGACGTGGCGAGACCTCCGAAGCCTATCGACAGTATGAGCGCTATATAAGGCTCTATATTGCCCCTGTGTGCGCTTCTCGCAAAATGCGTAAAATGACACTCAGAGATTGGCAGAGCGTCATAAACGAAGCCACAGGGCGAAATAAACCCCTTTCCGAGAAGACACTTAAGAATCTCCGTGGAATTATAATGGGAATAATCAAGTTTGGTTATGAAGATTATCAATGCGAGTTGCTTCGTGGCAACCTCTACATCCCTAAAGGACATTCAAGAAAAGAAAAAGAGATCCTGCAGCGTGACGATGTGAAGCGTCTATTGGAGCCCTCCGACCTCTGGTATTATCCCTTGTTCGTTATGGGTTTGCTCACAGGCGCTCGCCCAGGTGAGCTCTTAGGCCTTACTGTCGACGATGTAACTTCCGATCGGATCATCATACGCAGATCCGTGAACGCTTCCGGACAGATTACGGAAGGCAAAACGGTCAACAGTAAAAGAATGATTCCGCTCGGGAACCTCGCACGGTCCGTTATCCAGGATACGATCAAGAGAAACGAACGATATAACCTCCGAACAAAGTGGATCTTCTGCAGTCCGTGTGGCTTAGTTGGTACTCAGTCGACAATGCGTAATCATTGGGAGAAGCTGAAAAAGGAACGCAACCTGCCCGGATCAGTTTATTCCCTCCGACATACTTTTATATCCATGATGAAAAATGTAATGCCTGAACAGATGATTAAAGACATAGTTGGCCATAGTGTCTCCATGACCACTTTCGAGACTTACGGACATATTATGGATGACGATGACCGCAGAGCTGCAGAGATCATCGACTTGGCTTATGGTCAAAATTTTGGGCAAAATAAGTCCACGACCGATGGACTTTGAGCCTTTTTTCAATGAAAAATCCATCAACGGCGCACAAAGTGTGCACCAGTGCACAAAACTAAAGGAGTTCGATTCTCCTCATCTCCACCAAAAGAACCGCTCAACCACAAGGGTTTTGGGCGGTTTTCGTTTTTCTTCGGGCAAATTATGGGCAAAATTACAAAAATAGTATGATCTGAAACTTATGTAAAAAATGTAAAAATAGGCAAAAGAAAAAGCCCCCAGCTTTGAAGCTGAGGGCTTAATCTTTTTCCGAGGAGTTTTAATATGACGAACAGAACTTGTCTGCTTACGCTTTTGTGAGGTACTTGGACAAACAATAACCTGACTTGCCCTTATACGTTGTTCTGGCCCACTGATCGCAACTGCCGATCTTCTGACCTGTTACGAAACCAGAGACCGTGACCTCCGACTTGTTAGGCATCCACACGATGCAGGCTGCCTTTGTATTCGGTGCAGCTCTTAAGGCAAGCGAAGCACCTGTGTTAGTCTTGATCTTATAGGTCTGTATGACAGGCTTGGGAGGTTCAGGCTCCGGATGAGGAAGCGGATCAGGCTCCGGATCTGTCACAACAGGTGTAGGTGACAGATAATATCCGTTTGCATAACCGCTGTTTACCTCTACCCAGGCATCGCAACCTTTGACATCTTCACCTTTGACTACTGTTGAAGATGTGAATGTAGAACCCTTTGCAAGTTCTCCGATCGCATCTGATTTGGTCGTAGGTTCTTTGCGGAGTGTAAGAGGCTGATACTTTGTAGCGACTGTATAAGTGACCTGTGACGGATCGGGAGCAGGTTCTATGGTCTCATAAGGGATATGAATGACCGCATAGATGTTGCCGTTGGTGTTGCTTATGGTATAAGTGCCTTGACCAACCTTATTGCTCTTATTTCCCTCGACAGTCTTATACTTGCCACCAGATATACTGTCGATTCTTCCTACATGAGAACATTTACCAAGTGAGGTATTAAAGAAGATATAATCTCCCGGTTGTCCTTTGGTCTTGTCAATCTCCCACCCTTTAGCCTTGAAGTATTTATACAGATGCGGAGCACCTGCACCTGCATTATCGGCAGGGTTCTTGGGTAAGCCTAACCAAACACGGATTTTATCATAGTCCCAACCGAGAATGTCTTTGATGCCCATTGTGGATTCCCAAAGGGAATACATACAACACCAACCGCATTCGCCGTTCTTCTTGCCGTTAAACCACGGATAAGGGCCGTTCTTGCTCTTGGGAGTGTCCCAGAAAACGCCGTATTTAGTCCTGTTTGAGCCGAGCGGATTTTCCGCAACACCTATTTGGTTTTTACCTATGGCGATGATTCTGGAAACGATAGCACCCATATCATCACACCTCGGGCAAGCCTGCGAGACTTGTCAAAAGCGAAAGCACACCTGCGAGCGCAGATGCACTCAACACAACAAGCCAGTTGACTTCGTTGATAAGTGCCGTTGTGCCGATTGTGGCGATAGCCGTCTGTGCTACTGTCTTAAGTGCTCTGACACCAGCAGCTTTCCACCACTCTGAATTGCCGATTGTAGTCTTGATCTTGTCTGACATGGTTTTACTCTCCTTTACTTGTTTAATAAATATTCGTCGAGTTCTTTGGCTACATCTTTTAGAGCCTCGGCATCGCCATTACCGAGGCTATTTCGAAGCAAGGCTTGTAATGACCGCAATATCATCTTGTTGCCCTTTTCAATCTCCGTGAACTTGTCATCGCCGTCATTAAGCCGTCTTGACAGTTCAGCGATTTCTTTCTTGCGTTCCTCGTCAGCCTTTTCGAGCTTGTCTAATCGTTCGTTCTGCTTCAGCTCGGGTGCTTTCACCCTGCTTACAAGTTTGAACACGATTATCACGACTGTTTCGATTGCGACGATACAACCGCCGATTGTCGTGACAAAGCCTAAAAGCTCATTTACAGTAAACTGAATTGTGTTGTCCATAAGTCCCCCATAAAAAGAAAAGGGCGATTACTCGCCCTCAACTTCAACTTCTCTAAACTGTTCCGTCTGTTCCTCGTAGTAGTCCAAAGCCTCGTCGCTCAAATGATAAGCCGTAATGTCATACGCTCTCAAATCAGCATAGTCTATTGAAAACTCTCCGTGAGCAACACAATTTACGAGTGCGTCAACAATTCTCTTTTCACGCTTTGTCATTTTTCTGTCCTCTCTTTCTGTTCGTATTTTTCACAATTCATTGTTTGATATACACGCAAGCCAACATAATCAGAATAATAGTTGTAACAGACTTGCGTTTCCTTATCGTAATAAGCACAATTTGTGCAATCCATAACTTTTACCTCTTTAGCCTAATACTAAAGCCTGTACGCTTGCAATTTGTTTATCAACATACTCGTTTACAGTTTCCTTAAACGCAACCTCAATATCACCGCTATCAGCATAAACATTATTTACACCGCTTAAAGTGTTTATAGGTGTTCCGTCGGGTAGGTCAATAGGCTCTAAAGGTGTTGCTAACTCGTAACAGATATAAACATCATTATTGTCGAGATAGTCCTTAAATGCGTCAACTGTCGGAAAATCAGTTTTAGATACTTGAAAATACAATGTCCTTGAAGTTCCAAGAACGAATGTATTAAGCCTACTGTCGTTTGTTTGATAAGCCTGTGAGTTAAGTGTTGCAATATTACAAGACTGATTATTTTCGCTCTTTGGTGCGTCAGATGTACTTACATAATACTGTCGTCTAAAAACATTTGTTAAATTGCCCTTGCTAAACAAAGTCCACGCGTTATCGTTTTCAATCTTCAAGTATTTGTATGTAGGCGTAAGCTCCCTATGTCCGTCTTTGTCCTGTTCGACATAACCGCCATAAACAGTTTGACCAAGGTTTATTGTGGTTGTGTTGCCTACAATGCCAAAAGCACTTAAAAGAGCGTTAAACTGTTCTTGCGTTATTGTAGGTGTAATAGGTGTTGCGAGTTCGTAAATCAGATATACTCCATTCATAGCATTTTTAAATGCCGTAGCGTCTGAATATGCGCTATCTCGTGCTATAAACGAGCTTGTATCATAGCCCAAGGAACATATTTTATCTTGTGTGGCGGCTTCCCATTGGTAACGAGCCAATGCGCTTATAGTTTTGTAATTAGGGCATATAATTAAAGGCATATTGCCTTTGCCAGTATTGTTTTTCGCAAGCGGTAAACTTGCGCTAAAAACATTATTGCCCCAAGTATCTGTATAAGTTAAAGAGCCTAAATCTATAAAGCCATAAGTACCAAGTAACAGCCCTCTAAAAAACTCCGCTTTGTCGTCTTGCTGTACAACCTTAACCGCACTAACTCCGCTAATAGCCTTTGGGCTTTGGGGTGTAGGTGTGCCAGCCTCTTGTATAGCGTTAATATAAGCCTTAAAGGACATTGGCTTTGTAAGGCTTGTTTCAAAATTGGCTATCGCACTCTTTGTGGTTGTTTCTGTGGGTAAGACATCATAAACCGCATTTTCGATAGCCTCGTCAACTTGTTCCTCGGTATAAATGCCGTCAAGGTTTGCACTAATGCTCTTATCTTCATCATCAAAGCCGAACTTGACATTGGTTGTGTCCTTGAAGTCAACCGCACCTGTGCTTATGCCGTTGCCTAACTTTTCAACTCCGTTTACCTTGACTGCTCGCCAAGTGTCCGTGTCGGTATCACCGCAAGGGAATAAAACCCAAGCCGAGCCGTCAGATGTGAAACTGTCGCCCACCTTTGCCGTCTGACCTGCGTATGTGCCTGCCGTGATTACCTTGTATGTCCACCCCTCATTTTCAGCACTTGCGGTAGGTAAGGATTCAATCGTACCGCCAACACCCAAAGTGCCTTTGAAAATCATAGGCTCGGGCAAGTCGGCAATCTTTTGGTCAACCTGCTCCTTTGTGTAGGTGTTGCTCTTGTCGGCTTTCGTGTCTGCAACATCATCAACATAAGTCGTGCTCGCCTTTGTATCGACTACACCCGAAAGCGTATCGAGGTCTGTGAGCGTTGCATAGGTGTCGGCAGCTTCGTCTTTTGACAGATAATCGTCCATATCTTCTTCGACAAGTTCCTCTACCTGCCTTGCGAGGTTGTTGATCTCGCTCTGCGATACACCGCCCTGTTCAGGACTAACTTCGCAGTAAAGGTAGAAATTGAGCGAGCCGACTTTCGTGCCGTTTTCGGTGATAGTAACTTCACCGAAGTTAAGACCAGCACAAGCACACATCTGCTCGGTTGTAGCAAACTCGACATAAGACTTACCGCCGTATGTGTTTGCGATGTCCATAGTAACGAGCGTGTTGTCTGCTTTGCGTACTGCGAGGGATAAGACTTCGTTGCCGGTCAGCGTGTAAGCCTGTCTGTTTTCCGTGAGGTTGATGCGCACCTGCCTGCCGTCATCGTACTGCGATGCGTGGAGCATTGGCATCTTGCCGTTGGGGATAAGGTCAACTGTAATTGACTGAATCATATTATTGCCTCCTGTTATTAAAAGATTCCATAAACTTTTTCAACGAAACCGTCACTGCTCTTTCCTGCTATCGCCAACTTGATTAAATCGTTATCAAGGTAGATGTCAAAAGAGATGTAATTTGTTTCGTCTGATAAAAAGAACCTTGTCGGTGTTGCGGTAATCATTTCAACAGGGACAAGCATCGTGGTTCTTGAACCCGTGCTCTTAACCTTGCCGACAATCAAAAGACCTGCAAAGTCCGTTGTAAATGTCCACCAAGCACCGATAGCCGAAAGTGAACCGTCATAAACTTTGTCGAAAGTGTTTGGAGCTTTAAAACGAGTTGCTCTAACGATTCCTGTCGAACCATCAAGATCGATTGTCTGATTACCATTTGAATCGTGTAGAACGATGCCCCCGTCACCGTAGATTTTGACACGGATGTCTCCGTTCTCATCAAAAAGAACAATCTCGCCTCTGTCATGTGAATTGACATAGAGTTGCAATCTCTTGTCCTGCCCGAGAGC
>Ga0310690_10013211_pt1 | contig 10066 bp, 15 predicted proteins | sample AusTroGonzalo_MG_2_FD_207661 | JGI IMG/M metagenome (GOLD analysis project Ga0310690, IMG submission 207661) | Bovine rumen microbial communities from tropical cattle in Woodstock, Queensland, Australia - Gonzalo_04 (v2) (version 2) | ecosystem: Host-associated > Mammals > Digestive system >...
AAGATTCTCATCATCGAATCCATGCCCGAGGCAGATGCCATGATCGTGATCTGGTTCAAGCTGCTGTGCCTCGCCGGGAAGCAGAACAACAGCGGCGTGTTCACCATCAACCACCGCATCGCCTACACTGACGAAATGTTCTCCGCGATATTCCGCAGGCCGATCAATACCGTGCGGCTGGCGCTGAAAACCTTCGAGAATCTGGGAATGGTTGAAATCGTCAACGGCACGGTGACGATCCCGAACTGGGGAAAGCATCAGAGCCTTGACCGAATCAACTCCAGAAACGAATACATGCGCAATTACATGCGGGAGTATCGAGAGAAACAAAAGTCGTTAAGCTCTGGTGACACAGCGGAAACAGGCTGTAAAGCTAACAGTAAAGCTAACGTTAGCGCCCTAGATATAGAAGAAGAAGGAGATATAGAAGGAGAAGGAGATAAAGAGAATAGTGGTGGTGGTAGTACTTGTTCATTCGATAGTGGCAACCCGTTCGGAGATTACGACCCCCACCGCCACCTCAACCCTGACACCCTTGAAGCATACGCTTCTTCCAACCTTCGGAACATGTCATCCAACAACATGGACGAGCTGGTGTCTTTCCGTGATTCCCTGCCGGATGATGTCATTCGCCACGCCATCGACGAGGCATGCGGCGCCGGCGTTCCCGTTTACAACTACGTCCGCTCCATTCTGAACCGCTACGTGGAGAAGGGATTCAAGACCCTGGGCGATGTGAAGGCCTACGAGGCTGAACGACAGCAGAAGGGAGGCAGCCAGCATGGAATCACCAATGACGCATATCAGCGAGCTCCTCGCCGCATCGGCAACGAGACAATCCTTTGAAGAAATCCTGAAACGGGGCAAGGCGTACTCGCCCCAGGAATGGGCCAAGCGCAGCATTGACCGCTACAATGCCGAAGTTGGCCACCTGAACGACGAGGACGGCTACGACTGCAAGCTCTGCCTCAATCGCGGCTACACCGCCATCCTGCACGTGGGCATGGGTGGCATTCCGACCGAAGCGCTCAAACCCTGCCGGTGCATGGAGATTCGCGCCAGCATCATGCGCATGAAGCGCTCTGGCCTCGAAGCCAGTATCAAGGACTACACGCTGGAGAAATTCGAGGTTAAGGCCGACTGGCAGCGCAAGATGGTGGATCGGGCCAGGGATTTCCTCGGAAACGGCGTGAATGACGGCCGGTGGTTCTTCGCCTGCGGACAGTCAGGATGCGGCAAGACCCACATCTGCACCGCCATCGCCCGGAAGCTGCTCTATGACAGGCCGGTGTATTACATGGTCTGGAGCACGGAGAGCAAGCGCCTCAAAGCCATCGTCAACGAGGCCGACGAGTACGCGCAGGCCGTGCGGAAGCTGGAGACCGTCGAAGTCCTTTACATCGACGATCTGTTCAAGCCGGTCAAGGACAGCGAAAGCGCGGTTATACGTCCGACCGGGGCGGACATGCGCCTCGCATTCGAGATTCTCAACTACCGCTACATCAATCACCTTGTGACCATCATTTCCACTGAGTGGTATCTGGACGAACTGCTGGACTTCGACGAAGCCACCGCATCCCGCATCTACGAGCGCAGCGCCGGATACCAGCTCACGGTCGCGCGGGACAAAGCCCGCAATTACCGCATCGCAACAACAACCATGATTTGAGGAGGTACAGCATGAATCGCATTGATAACGGTCTGAACCTTGACAGCAAGGTCTTTTCCGCGATGAAGGAATCGTTCAACACCGTGCTCAGGAGCACCATCATGAGCATGGAGAAATTCAACAGCAAGCAGGCGAAGATCACTGTTACCCTGGGGATCGACCTCGTAGACAGCCATGTTCAGGACACCAGCCGCCCGCAGTACTACGCGGAGCGCGATGTCATCATTCCCACGTTCCAGCACAAGGTGACCAGCTCCATCCCCATCAAAGACGAGATCAAGGGCAAGACGGGCGGCGTCGGTTACGAACTGATCTATGACCGGGACACCCGGAGCTACTACATGGTCTCGACGAAGGACGCCAACCAGACCTCCATGTTCGACGAGGATCAGGCCAATCTCCCGGACGAGCTGGCGGAGGCTCGCAAAGCCAAAGAGGCCGCCGAGGAAGAAGCCGAAGAGGACGAAGGCGAGGACGAAGAAACGGAGGATGATGACGATGAAGATTAAGCGCATCATTTCTCAGTATCGCCGGGATTTCACGGCTGAATATGAGTGCGAGCACTGCGGCCATACCTACACGGATTCCGGATACGATGACGATTATTTCCACAGGACGGTGATTCCCGAAAAGGTATGCCCGAAGTGTGGTAAGAAGGCAGGTGCGGATTACCGGCCGCTGGCGACCAAGTACCCCGCGTGGCAGGAGGTGTAATTCATGATCACCATGATCCCGCGCTCCAAATTGGAGCCGCATCCGGACAACCCCCGGAAGGACCTCGGTGATCTGACGGAGCTCTCCGCGTCTATCAAGGCGCGGGGAGTCCTCCAGAATCTCACCGTCGTACCAGCACCAGGGCGCCCCGGATTCTACCGCGTCATCATCGGGCATCGCCGCCTCGCGGCATCTGCCGAAGCCGGGCTGGACGAGCTGCCATGCTCCATCGAGGACATGGACCTGCCTACGCAGATCGCCACGATGCTGGCCGAGAACATGCAGCGTAACGACCTGACGCTTCCCGATCAGGTGGGCGGCGTACAGACCATGATGGATCTGGGTATCGACGCCAAAGGCATTGCCGAGCGTACCGGTCTTTCGACCAGTACCGTCCGGAAGCGCATGAAGCTGACCGGCATCAATCCCGGCCTGCTCTCGGAAACGGTGAAGAAGGGCGCTACACTGATGGATCTGGCAGAGATCGCCAATCTGGACGATGATCTGCGCGATCAAATGCTCAATGAGTTTGGCAGCACCAGCTTCACCTGGAAGATGAATCATGCCAGGGAAACACAGAAGGCTCGAAAGAACATCCCGAAAGTGCGCGAGACCCTGTCGCAGTGGGCAAAAGAAGTAGATCAGCAGCCCTGGAACATCTACCGGGAAGATTGCTCCTATGAGCGCAGTGTGGAGTTGCAGCACATCAATGAGGACGAGCTGAAACGTCCGGACGCTCCGCAAGATTCCAAGTTTGTATTCTTCATCGACGGGAGCAAATGCACGGTGTACCGACTTGGCGAGAAAGCCAATGTACAGCGCCACGAGGAACAGCATCGCCGGGAGCAAGCCCGCAACATCATCCGTACCCAGGAACTGGACGTGGCTGCGACCGCGAAGAACTTGCGGGACGAATTCATCAAAGACTATACCGGCCGGGAACAGGACAAAACGGCTGCCTACAAATTTGCCACCTATGTGCTGCTGCACCAGGGCTACATGAGGCCCGCCGAGCTGCCTTACTGGCGCGATCTATCCGGTTCCGCTGGCAAGGACGGCAAGCATCTGACGGATGAGGACATAGCCGTGATCGACGCCAATCCCCTGAAAGCCCTGGTGCAGGCGGCATACCAGAAGTGGGATAGTTCCGGAAGCGAGCATCCGCAGCGGTGCACCTCCTGGAAGGGCGAGTATGAGCGCGACGATGATCTGATCGCGGTGTACAACTACCTTGCCAGCCTCGGCTATCAGATCGCCGACGAGGAATGGGCGTGGCTGCTTGGTACGCATGAATGCTACACCCTGCCAGACGGCACCGCCATTCCGAAGGAGGATGATGAGGAATGAAATTCACCATCCCCGGAGAGCCCCAGGGCAAAGGCAGACCGCGCGTCGTTCGCAACGGCTCGTTTACGCGAACCTTCACCCCGGAGAAAACCGCCAACTATGAGAACCTGGTCAAGCTGGAATTCCAGCGGCAGTGCCCTGACCTCTGGATTCCCAGCGGTCCGGTGAGAATGGTCATCAAGGCATATTACGGCCTCGCCAAATCGGACAGCCAGAAGAAGCGGCAGGCGAAACTGAGCGGCGTGATACGGCCCACGAAGAAGCCGGACATCGACAACTGCATCAAGGCAATCGCCGATTCGATCAACGGACTGGCATATCAGGATGACACGCAGATCGTGTCCGTGACGGCTGAAAAGTATTACGCAGAGATACCCAGGGTGGAAGTGGAGATTGAGGAGGCGCCGTTATGAAACGCTATTCCATCGACAGTCCCGACAGGCTGAAAGCCGCCGCCCCGCTGATGAAGCAGCAGAAGGGCGTGTGGGCTGTGAACAACCTGGCCATCGCGTGGAGCGCCACGGCACGTCAGGGAAAGCCTGAGGCATTTACCGCCTACATCGAAATGGGCCGCAGCGCGACGCTCTACCGCATCTCCCAGGGTGTTCCGCTCATCATGGGCGAGATGTTCCTGGGCGCGGCGAGGAAATTCGTGAAAGACCTGAAGGAGGTGCCCGTGACATGAAGATCGTCAAAGCGGGATTCAGCATTCTGGAGCGCAACGAGCGCCGTGGAAACCTCGCCGTCATCGAACAGGCCGCCCGCACCTGCTACAAGAGCGAGGACAAGATTACCGAAAACAGCGCCGAGGTCATGGTGAGCAGCCTGATCCGCAACCACCACGAGGCCATGCTGGAGCATGGCGACTACATTTTCGAGGTCACGCCCAGCATTTATGAGCAGATGTGCCGCGCGATGCAGTGTATCCGCAACATGGCTTTCGCCGCCCCGATGCTGGAGATGAGCGTCTCCAGCGGCAGGCCCATTGTCTCTGGAAACATCAGGGCATGGCGCGAGCTGCTGCGCCATGACACCGGCTTGGAACCTTTCTTCGCCGGGTACATCGACCCGCTCTACATCGCGGACAGCGAAGCCAAAGACATGATGCCCCACCGGGCCGTGAAGCACATCCACTATGACGATATTCGGGATGTGTTCGACAAAGAGACGCATATCCGGCAAACGGTGAAATTCATCATCGACCGGGGCGTGTCCCATGAGTTTGTGCGGCATCGCCGGTTCAGTTTCGCGCAGGAATCCACCCGCTACTGCAACTACGGCAAAGACAAGTTCGGGCACCAGATCACTTTCATCATGCCCTGTTTTCTCGAGGAACACTCTTTGTCTTACGTCGAGTGGAAAAGGGCGTGTTCAAACGCCGAGCAGTCATATTTCCGGCTCCTGAACAACGGGCTGAAACCGCAGGAGGCGCGAGGCGTTCTTCCGAACAGCCTGAAAACAGAGCTGGTCATGACCGGAACGCTGCGCGAGTGGAAGCACTTCTTCAACCTGCGGGCGCTGGGAACCACCGGCGAACCCCATCCGCAGGCCAAGGAAGTGGCGCTTCCGCTGCTGGAATGGTTCCGGGGTCTCTACCCCGACGTATTCCCGTCCTGATCTATCATGATTCATTTACCATTGCATGGACCGGCTCAGCCGGATAAAAGGAGTTGTTATCATGTGGTCTAATTTCCTCACGATTTTGCGCGCCGTCATGTTCACAGGCCTCGCTCTCGGTCTGGTCTACGAGGCCAAGGTTGCCGATGACTGGCGCGCACGGTGCAGGCGTTTGGAGAAGGAGCGCGACGACGCGCGAAGGCTGAATTCCACCTACGCCGACAGAGAGCATCAGCGTCGGATCAACGATGCATACAATCGTGGCCTGTATGACGCCAGAACGACGGACGGGCTGTACCGTCAGCTTTTGGAGAAGCATTCGAGGGGCGATCATGCGACGGTCATCCTTTACGGAGAATCCAAGCCCGACACGGACGGAGGGACGGCGCAATGAAGGATCAGGCCAAATACATCAAGGACACGGCGAGGGCAACCGCGCTTGAAGTGCTCGGAATGCAGCGCCTGTCTGTGCGCACGAATTTCTACCGCGTCACTGAGCGCCTGCTCAGGAATTACAAGACGCTGAAAAAGCTGGTGGAAACGCCCGACGACTACGGGTATCTGCCGCCCCAGCGTTCCTCATCGATCTCCGCGGCGCCGCCTTCTGGCGGCGTCCGGGATCCGCAGGAGGCCATCGAGGCCGCCATACAGGCGCGCGAGGAATCGTACAGCCGCACGAAAGCGCAATTCGAGGTTGTCAACGCTGTTGTGGAAAAGTATGTGGAAAAGCCGGAATTCATCGTCATCCGCATGTATTACTTCAACGAGGATGCGCATGGACAGGACAGGCCGGCGAATACAAAGCCGTACTCATTCGAGGAAATATCCGAAGCCCTCGAAGAAGTGGGAATCAGACGGTCAGAGAAAGCGTTGCGGACATGGCGCACGAAGCTGGTCCAGGATATGACGGTTGCGCTGTTCGGCATCGATGGGGCCATATCCATAGAGTGCCGCGACAATCGCCATCCTGATGCTGGCGCTGCGGCGCAGCAGGAGGAGGCAAAACATGAAGGTGACTGAACTGCTGAACCGAAAGCTGATTGATTACGGTGAAACAGCGAGGGCCGCGAGCCTCGCGTGTGGCTTGTCGAACAATGCGATCAAGCGCATCCTCAGAGAAGAGCATGTGGAGCTTCATCAAAGGACACGCCGTTTGCTGTGCCTGTACTTCGACATCGACGCGGATGTGCTGGATGCAGCGATCGACGAAGGGAGGCGCAAGAAGATATGGTGAACCGAATCCTGGGAATCGCCGGGAGCGAACGGGCGCAAAAGACGTTCTATCCGACGCCGGAGGCGCTGGCGGACAAGTTGTTCACAGGCTTAGACTGGCGGAGCATCGGCAGCATCCTCGAACCCAGCGCCGGCAAAGGTGATCTGGCTCGGTACTGCGCCAGAATACGCTTTTGCAGAACCCACTCTTATCCGCCGCATGATGATTATTCATGGCGCGAGGCCATAGAGCACGCGGATATCGACTGCATCGAGATCGACCCCACGTTGAGGGCGGTGCTGGAGGATCAGGGCTTCCGTGTGGTGCACGACGATTTCCTGACCTTCGAGACGCAGAAGCGGTATGACCTGGTCGCCATGAACCCACCTTTTGACGAGGGCGCGGAGCATCTGTTGAAGGCCATGGAGCTATGCTCCCGCGGCGGGATCATCTGCTGCATTCTCAATGCCGAGACCATCCGAAACCCGTATTCCCTTCGCCGCGACGAGCTGATGAAAAAGCTCAACGAATACGGCGCAGAGATCAGGTACGTCAAGGATGCGTTCCGGGACGCCGAGCGCAGGACGGATGTTGAAGTCGCGCTGGTGAAGGTGGAAATCCCACATGCCAAACTGGACAGCACCATCGTTGAGGACATGCGGGAAGCCCCCACCTACAAGACCCAGGCTGTGACAAACGATTATACCGAAATTGCCCAGTACAGCGAGATTGAAAAGTGGGTGAACCAGCACAACTTCGAGGCGGCCTGCGGCATTCGGTTGATCGAAGAGTATTTCGCCATGCAGGACATGCTTCAGGGCAATCCGGGAGACAAGTACTCCCGTACCATCATCATGCTGAAAATCAGTGAAGGCGGCCATGACAGAGATGCAACCATCAACGAATACCTGCGGCAGACGCGGGGCAAATACTGGCGCATGATCTTCGAGCAGCCGACCATCACCAGTAAGCTGACCGGCAATCTACTGAACGAGCTGTATGACAACGTGCGCAAGCTCCAGGATTATGAGTTCTCCGCCTATAACATCCTCTCGCTGATTATCAAGATGAACAAAAAAGTGGTCAAGGGCATCGAGGACACGATCATCGCCCTGTTCGACGATTGGACTTCCAAGCACTGGAACGAGGAATCCCCGAACCGGCACTACTACAACGGCTGGCGGACGAACGATTGCTTCCGCATCGGGAAGAAGGTCATCATCCCATTCTACGGCGCTTACGACACATGGAGCCAGAGATTCAGCGCCCACGATGTCATTCGCAAGTTCGCCGACATCGAGAAGGTGTTCGACTTCCTGGACAGCGGCCGCACGGACTGGGCCGGCACCCTGGGCGATGCCCTGAAAGAGGCCGAAGCCACGGGGAATTCCCGGAACATCGACACAAAGTATTTCACAGCCACGTTCTACAAAAAAGGAACCGCGCACTTTGTGTTCAAGGACATGGATCTGCTGGAGAAGTTCAACCTGTTCGCCGGCCAGAAGAAAGGTTGGCTGCCGCCTACCTACGGCAAGAAGCGCTACCATGACATGAGCGCCGAGGAGCGGCGTGTGGTCGATGATTTCCAGGGCCGCGAGAGGTACGAGGAAGTCATGGCGAAGGCCGATTATTTCCTCAGCGCTGGCAACGGGCCGCTCCTGATCGGCGGCGAGGCGCAAAGCGAAAGGAGGGAAAAAAGTGGCGCGTAAATCGAAAATCCGCTTTGAGCAGGATTTTGAGCACGATGGCCTGCTGCTGGCGATCCGGGACAAAGGCGAGATCACCATGACGGAGCTACGGGACGCGCTGCGGGAAGCAGGCTACGCCGGATGCGTGTTCGCTATCACATTCTGTGTCCATGAGGACGCCGGATATGTAGGCTGGGGCGACTACGACGAGCCCGAAGGCGAAACGTGGAAGCTCTGGCAGGTGGAGGACGGCGGCGAATGTCCGGTGTGCGGTCAGCTCGCGCCGCCGCAGTACTGCCCGGAGTGCGGGGCGTTCGTGTTCCCGCTGACGGAGATGGGAGGAAAGAAGAATGGCTGATCTGAAAACAGTTATTAATGGGCTCGGGAAAATCCTTGTGTATTGTCATAATCAATACAACAAGTGCGATGGCGCGGGCCAGCAAGAATTGGCGAGCATCAACCAGACGGCAAAAGATGCCATTGAACTGCTGAAAGCGCAGGGAAAAGCGAATAAGCAGCTTCACGGTGGCTATATCGAGAATTTGATATCAACTGCCTATAGATTCAACCTGCCGAATGTTTCACTCCCAACAAGTGTAGCGCTTGAGATGGTAAGGCAGTTGAAAACGCAGGAACCGCGCCTCATGCTGTTTGAGGAAGTGATTGAAAGAGGGAAAGGCGCGGTTTTGTGGGTTGAGGAAGCGCAGGGCGTTACATGGAATCTGTTTCCTCTGGAGATCGATCTCATATCCACCCATCCTGACACCGACACATACTACCTGTTTTTCATCACTTATCATGGCTGTAAAAAATTTGAGGCTACTGACTACGGCACCGTCTGGCGCTGCTGGACATCCCGACCCGACGATACGACAAGAGAGGATGCGAAGTGGAATGACGAATGAGAAAGCACTTGAATTATTGGGTGGGTTGACCGGTACGTTTGCTGCAAATCGTAGTTGTGAAGCAGATCCGTATAAGCGTGCAAGTTATCAGGAACACATCGAAGCGCTTGAGTTTGCTATCACTATGATCTTTGAACACTTGCCAGTGCGACTGATGACATTGGGGGAGTTACGCAGCATTTATGACTTGCGGGAAGATCATGTCTGGCCATACAATACACCGCCTTATTTGTGGGTAGAGACCAATAGAAATACCGCGCATTATTGGATGTCATGGAGCAACGTCATTGCCTGCCTAGAAGGACAATTCCCGAAATACGATCCAGACGATTACGGGAAATCGTGGCGCTGCTGGACATCGCGCCCGACCGACGCTCAGAGGGAGGCGACACCGTGGAACTGAATCGTAATTGGCGGAATGATCCTGCCACGGAGAAGCAACTGACCTACATTCAGGAGATGCAGGAATTCTCTGATTTCCCCATTCCTCGGTTTACCGGCACTACGAAGGGCGAGGCAAGCGACTACATAGATCGTTGGGTGGCAACCGCCCATGAAGCATTTGATTTTCACAGCCATGGCGACAACTACGGTGACAGAATATAGCGGAGGGAGCAATTATGGCAGAAAAGTCGATTCTGTTTAATACCGAAATGGTGCGGGCTATTCTGGATGGGAGGAAGACGCAGACGCGGAGGCTCATAAAGGAAAAAGGATGGAATGTAACGGGAGTTCCACGTTGGTCAGAACCATACGACGGTGAGTTCTGGTTCGCAGTGGCTAATGAAAAAGCTGCGACCTGCATCAATATCAATCCGCCGTATCAGTCCGGCGACATCCTTTGGGTTCGGGAAACGTGGAAGCAGGCGACAACAGGAACCGCAGGCCCCGGTCTGATAGACCTCTATCTCTA
>Ga0310690_10013212_pt1 | contig 10066 bp, 7 predicted proteins | sample AusTroGonzalo_MG_2_FD_207661 | JGI IMG/M metagenome (GOLD analysis project Ga0310690, IMG submission 207661) | Bovine rumen microbial communities from tropical cattle in Woodstock, Queensland, Australia - Gonzalo_04 (v2) (version 2) | ecosystem: Host-associated > Mammals > Digestive system >...
AGGCATTCTAACCAAGCTGAACTACCGGACCAGCCTGAAAAAGAACTCTATTGCTTTGCTTTGCGGGTGCAAAAGTACAACCTTTTTTGAAACTGACAAGTTTTTTTCTGCATTTTTTTGATTTATTTTTGGATAAAATTCGTATAATATTGATTATTAGTTGTTTGTAAAATGTGATTTTTTCGTTGCTTTCTACCTTTTATCCAACACATTCCATACTTATGAAATAATTCCTTACTTTTGCGCTGTTTTTATTCAATGTATAATCAGCTGATTTATTGCTTTTTATGAACAAAACATTAGCTAACAAGAAAGTTTTTGGAACCATAAGTGGCATTTTGGCCGCCATTTTCTACGGCACTAATCCTTTGGGTGCTCTCAAGCTCTATGCGGAAGGCATGAACACCAATTCCGTGTTGTTCTGCCGTTTCGGCATGGCTTGGATAATCATTTCTATCATTCTGATACTCAAGAAAGAAAACTTGAAAGTCACCAAACGTGAATTCGGCACTTTGACTGCTTTGGGGCTGTTGTTCATTGTCTCGTCCATGACGCTGTATTTCAGTTTCAAGTATATCGCGGCAGGGGTAGCTTCCACTTTGCTGTTCACTTATCCCATCATGACGGCGGTCATCATGGCGCTGCTTTTTAGGGAGAAAGTCACATTGAAGACGGTGGCTGCAATCGTGCTTTCTTTGGTCGGGGTACTCCTATTATATTGGAGTGACGCTGGCGGCACATTGAATACCCTCGGGGTTGTTTTGGTGTTGGTTTCGGCGCTTGCTTATGCCATCTACATTATTGTGGTGAACCGTTGCCCCTTGGAAATGTCGTCGTTCAAAATCAATTTCTATGTGGTGGGGTATTGTACTATAGGCATGGCTGTATTTGCTTGGCTTACAGGTGCTCCTTTGCAACTCCCACATAATGCGACAAGCTGGTTCTATTCCGTTTGGCTCGCTGTCGTCCCTGCCACCTTGTCCTTGGTGTTGATGGTCTATGCCTCGAAATATGTTGGCGCCACATCGACGGCCATTTTAGGAGCTTTGGAACCCCTGACCGCCGTACTCATCGGCATTTTTGTCTTCAATGAAAGCTTTGGCTTGCGACTGGCCATTGGTATCGTGTTGATTCTTTCGGCAGTCATCATAACGGCCTACTCGCCCAAAACAACCTCGAAAGCCCCAGATGCCAACTCGTAAATCGGGACATCCAAAGCTTCAGCTTGTGCTGACCATTTTTCGGCCAGATAACGTGGCACAGACCCGTCGATGAGCAGCAATCTTGTTTCATAATTATTGACAACCGACTGCACATCAGGTTTTTGCCTTCCTGTCACTAACAGATAATCCACAGGCAGACGATAGGAGAGACTGTCATTGGTGCGGCAATCGTCGCTCCAAAGCGCCAACAGCTTTCCATCAAATGAAACCAGATTTGACTTTTTTCTCAAGTATTCGTTTTCATAATCTTCCTCAAGGCCAAGGGTTTGCGGATTTGCTGAAAGATTTCGTTGTGCCCAAGCACCTTTCAGACTGTAATCGATAGTGCTTTCGTCGGCCATCAAAGTCGAATCGGTCAAAAGGACGTGTTCACCGCCGCTGATGAAATCAATAGCCGTGTGGTTGCGCAGACTGAAAACCAGCATTTCATTTTGATTTTCAACGCGGTAAAGCCGTATCGTCACAGAAACCATGAACAGCATGATAGCACCCAAAACGCCAATCAGCATCCGCCTTTTCTGTAAGCTGACCATTAGCAGCAGCAAAATGAAGGCCAACAGCAGCATAGTAAACTCAAATTCGCTGACATATAATCCTTTGATAATGGAAAATGGTAGGCTTTCCACCCATGAGACTACAGTGTTCATCACATAAATCGCGCCCCAAACCAAGTAGCCGACCACCACATTGATGTATGGAATCCACGAGACCAGCAGCAAAACCATTCCGCTGATGACTACAACAAAGGAAATCGGGGTCATAAACAGGTTTGACAGCCAGAAATACGTTGTAAACTGATTGAAATAGAACAAGGTAAAGGGAATCGTAGCGATTTGCGCCGCAAGTGCCACCGCCGTTATTTCCCATGCTTTATCCAAAAGTTTGTTTTTGATATACAATAAGTTATAGATAGGCTTTTGCAACACCACAATGCCAATCACGGCAGCATAGGAAAGTAGGAAGCCAATTTCAAACAGATTGTTCGGATTGATGCAAAGCAAAATGAATGCCGATGCAGCTATCGAGTTGATAATAAATCCTTTGCGCTGAATCATCTCACCGAGGATAACAAAGGAAATCATCAGTGAGGCGCGCAAGATGGAGGGGGAGAGTCCCGCAATGAGAGCATAAAACCAAATCAGCGCAAGTAACAAGGCTTGTTTCAGAGTCTTTTGCCACTTTTTGCGGTTGAGGAAGCCTAAAAGGAACGACGCCAGCAGGTAAATGATACCCACATGCATCCCCGAAACGCAAAGAATATGCATGGAACCTGCCGCTACGTAGTTTTTGCGTATCTCGTCGGCAAGGTTGTCATCATAACCGAGCAAGATGGCCGCAGCCACACCAAACTCGTTGTCGTTCAATCCACTGCGTTGCAATGAAGCCAGTAGAATGTCGCGGAAACGATATGAAAACGCATAAATCGGATTTGCGTCATTGGTTTGTAGGTCAATCCAATCCTCGTCTTTCAAGAACGTTTGTCCCGTGATGCCCTTCCGCGCCAAATAAGCCCGATAATCGAATTCTTCTGGATTCAACGGCGGCGTGACTTCACGAATAGGGGCGGGGAGGGCAATCAGGTCGCCGTAACGCAGGGCAAAAGCGGAGTCGGATTTTGGAAAATAGGCCATCACCTTACCCGAAACAGGTCGTGAAGGCAGACTGTCGCCAAACTGGTATTCCAACTCCAAAACCGTTCGGATATTCTTCTCGCGCTCTGTGGGATGGTCATAAACGCGGGCAACATAATAAGCCGCACTTGCCTCATGGTTTCTAAAGTAATCTATCTGAATTTCAGCCTGATGGACGGCCGTCAGCGAGTAGCCAGCCATAAAAAGATAACACGACATGATGGCACCGAAAAGCCAACTGAACCGGAGCGTTTTCACTGTAATGGATGTCAGTACGGCCAAGCCAAAAAGCAATAAGCCACTGATAATTAATGCTATGGATGGGATTTGTAGGCTTGGAATACACATGCAGCACCAGATGCCCAAGGCGAAGGGCAACAGCATTCTGACAAAGGGATATTTGCTCCAGTCCGACATTTTTGAGGTTTATTTTGGTTTGGAAGGTTTCTGGTTGAAATCGCAAGCGTCGGCAACAGGCTTTTGCAGCGACATCAAAAGGGTCAATCGTGCTTCTACGTTTTGGAGGCGGCGTTGTCCCAATTGTTCATGCTCGATGTCGCCCCAACCTACAAATGCAACCGTCTCATTGACTTCGCTTTGCGAGAAATTGCTCATCACACTGATACCATAGCCAAGTTCAAACTTGATGAATAGCGGCCTTTGTCCCAACTTTACTTTGCTGCACAACCCGACACCAATTTCTGCACTTAAATCGAAAGGTTGTACCATAGCATCGGTTAGTTCGCTTTCAAAGACCATGGACTGATAACTTGCATCATCGTAGGTATGTTCCCATCGGAGCTGTCCATCTGTCCAAACGTTAAAGCGTGGGGCAATGTAAGCATAGGGTTTTAGGCGGTCTCCGCTACCGAAATAGACGGCAATGGGAATGCGTAACTCTATGCCATTCAGTAAAATACTATACCTTATTCGGCTGAAAGTCGAGGAAGAGTAGCTTGTCAATACCTCGGAATCAAACGCCATGTTGCCGCCACGAGAGACATAGGAAACATCCATGCCGACCGAGAGTTGTTGCATTGTATTCCATTCGGCAGCGAGACCGTAAGTTGGGGCAAATAAAGGAAGTATCGCCGATTTCGTTACAATGCTGTAAACCATATTGTTGGCTGCATAACTCCCCGTAATGCCAAGGCTGAAAACCCTTTGGGGAACGCTTTTTTTCTTCAACGGCTTGGCAAATTGGGCTTGTGCTGAAACTGTAGCCAACAGTCCAATCATCAGAAATACAATGCGCTTTTTCATGGCTTCGTCAGGTTTTGGGTGTTAAACAAAGAGTCGTTGAACCATTGACAAGCTTCCGCCATGTTGTCCCAATCCTTGAGAATGAAAACGGAATTGACGGGATAAGCCGTTTGAGGAACGATGGAGTCGTTGTATCTCAGGATTTTATAGCCGTAAATAAAGTTTTTGATGCCGCCATGGGTCAAGGTGCCTGACATAAGGACGGCATGTTCAGGCGAGCCTTCTGTTTGTGGTGATTCGTAAAAATACGCTGTGAAGTCGTTGCCGCGACCAGTCATATAAACTGGCGAGATCAATTTGCATCGGTTTTCTTCGGAATTCATGCTGATATAGTCGGCCTTTTGCAAGTATTGCCGACACAGTTTGTGGTAATAGGTAACCGGAGAGAGGTCGCCCACTTGTGGAGCATAAGGTGTTTGCATGTTGGTGGCTACATACTTGTGCTGCGATTTGAATTCCATGTCCACCACGGGAGGTTGGTCACCGAAATGTACATTTTCTTCGCCAAACAGGTTCAGCAAATCCTCTGGAAGATAGTCGGTTATTAAGGGAATCTCTTGCGGGTCGCTGACCAAAACCGTCGTGTCGCCTTCCTTGAGACAGGAAGACATCGTCAGCATGACAATCATCAAGAACACAAACCGTTTCGTCAATCTCTGTTTCATGGCGTTTCTTTTTTATCGTTCCAACATCACCTTTCGGGTCATCGTCGTTCCTTCGCCTTGCACAACGATATAATATAGGCCGTTAATCAGGTTCGACATAAGGTAAGTCGTTTCCTTGCTTCCATGAGCATTCAATGAAAATACATCCACTTTTTGACCCAAAGCGTTGTAAACCAATACCTCGATAATTCCATTAAGTTCTCCAAAACGCAGGGTCAGCTGACCTGTTGTGGGATTTGGGAATACTTCAAAACCAAAGCCTTCTGCATTTTCCCCAACATCATAATAAGAGGTCTGGATAGAAAATGTTTCGTGGATTGAGTCGCAGTTGTTGATGGCAGTGGCATGAAGCAGGACAGGCTCCAACAAGTAGGTGTAAATCAACAAAGTGCAGGTTTCTCCCTTGCCATGAGGCTCCAGTTTCCAATGGGGATTATCGACATGCCAAATTACTGTGTCTATTTCAGTTGTGGGGTTGTTGAGCTGAACGGCGTATTCGTTTTCGCTGGCATAAATCTCGCTACCGCCGATGGGCCAATGGTTGCCGACAATCTCAAAACTGGGGGAAGTCCCGATGATGTTGACTGTCAGGAAAATTGTGCTGTCGCAGCCGAAGATGTTGGTTCCCTCAAATTCAGTGTGAATTGAGTGATCGAACACATGTCCTACAACCACCACGGAATCGCAGCTCTCGAAAGTTTCATCGAGGAAAAATGGCTCGCCCACGTGAATGACGATGCCCATGGTGTCGTTGATGGGTTCCAAAGTCTGCGTATTGAAACCCGAAACATAGGCTTCGGCCAAATAATCGCCTGCATGAGGATAGAGGTGCACCGTTTCCAATCCCTCTGTCGTCTGTCCGTCACCGAAATTCCAATCTACATGTTCAACCATATAATTGGTCACTACACGCATGGTCACCGAATCGCTGTTGCATGTATAAAGACCGTTGCGATACGACCCGCTCCATAGTCCGTTTACATACATTTTTCCGTTGAGTGTCAGTACATTGGCTCCAACGCAATAGGCGTATCCTCTCGCTTCACCGAAGCCGTAAACATGGGCAATTAGTCCTGACACACAAGAGAGGTGGTGTGTGCCATGTGCGATTTCCTTCCTGACGAAGCAGAAATCGTCGTTGCCGTTGACAGGGTGGAATTCTGCATTGTTCACCTGTTCGCCATCGAGGAAAAGCTTGTCGGTGTCCGAGCGATTCACAACGACATTGATGTAGTGGTTTTCGATGGAGGCAAAATCGTGTTCGTTGTCGAAAGTGCAGAATGTCACCTCGTTAATCCTTTGTTCGACGGGCGGAATCCACACCATTGAAGGGTCGCCTTGTCTTATTAAAGAACTACCATAAGGATCTTGCCAGCTGGTGTGATAAAGGTAAACGACGCTTGGTTCAGAGGTCTCGATGAAGCAGGAGCCGTCCGTGCTTTTAAGGTCGAATTCGTAGGAATCGCCGTAGCCGATGATGGCGATTTCCTCGCCGTCGCGATAGATGAAATTGTCGTCGGCTGATGAGGTAATCTTCACGATGTCGCGTGTCCGGCCTTGCGAAGAAGTGATCACGAAACGTCGTCCCCAGGAATCGATGGGCAAGGCTTGTTCGAAGATATGGTCGCGGCCATTCATTGCATTGCTGGGAATGCGGGTGATGGTGTTGCCATTGAAAACGGCGATTTTCTTACCATTGCGAGCAAAAACCGTGCTGCCCGACAGGTCGCGCCACTCTTCCGAGCTGTTGTTTGACCTGACAGAATAGGTTTCTCCTGCCGACATCGAAATCGTGTAGGCAACGCCAGCGCTGTGACCTGTCATGGTATGAACAGCAGGTCTGATTTCCACTTCGGTGTCGTCTTCCACGGCGATAATTACGAAAGCGCTGGTTTCTTGCGTGCAATGACTGGCATTATCGCTGATTGATTGTTGGTCGGACTGGATAATATATTCAGAACCAAGACTTTCCACAGGGAGTACGAAAGAGGCATCGAACGAATAGGTGGCCATGTTGCTGATAAAAACTGAAACGGTGTCAGTAGCCGTCAGAATGATGGCTTTGTGGTCGATAACCTCCTCATTGTCTTCGTTGTAGGCCCAGGCTTTGGGAATATCGACAAAGGTGATACCGTTGCCATCAACGGAGAAATCAATGCTTCCTGACAAGCCACAAGTTCTTGTGATGGTGCCTGTGCAAGCACGTTTCGCGCTGACCATCACGGTGTTTTCAACCCAAGGGTTATTCCCCTCATAGTACTGATAGCCGTTTTGCATGAAAGAGATGAAAAACTCTTTCCCTTGTGAGGAGTTTTGGGCCGTCATCGAAAATGTGGCGAAAAGCAGAATTAGCAATAGAGTAATCTTCCTTTTCATGGCATTTCGGTTATTTCTTCTTTTTCATGCGCTGGTCAAAGGTACAAGCGTCTTTCAAATGCTTCCTCAAGGGAATCAAAAGTGTCAAGCGGGCTTCCACATTTTGTAGGTAGCGTCGGCCTAGGTTTTCATGCTCAATATCGCCCCAACCTTCAAAAACGAAGGTGGTTTGAGAGGCTTCCGGGGCTTGTACTTCATTATTTGAGAAATTGCTTAACACGCTGATGCAGTACGACACGTCGAATTTCACGAAAAGCTGGGTGCGCTTCACCAACATACGGCTGCAAAGGCCTAAACCTGCCATCGCCCCGATGTCGTAAGGCTTGATGTTGTCTTTGTTCAACGCACTCTGATGCACCACTGGGGCGTAGCTGCCATTGTCATAGGTGCGTTCCCAGCGAATGCTGTCGCCAAGCCACACGCTGACGCGTGGCGCGAGATAAACATAGGGTTTCCAACTGTTGTTTGAACCTAAATAATAGGTCACGGGTATTTGGGCTTCAATGGCTCTCAAGGTCATTTCATAGTTCACGCGAGCTGTCGTGGTTGTGGAGAAATCGGTAAGGAACGAGGTGATGCTTTCTTTTCGAGTGCCGCGCATGGCATAGGAAGCCTCGAGACCGACAGATAGCCCATTGAAAGCGTTGTACTCGGCGGCTAAACCCAAAGTGGGTGCATGATATCCTATTGCTTTAACCCTATTGGTAGCCGTGTAAATCATGTCGTTCCAGCCGTAACTCCCTGTGAGTCCCAAACTCAAGGGGAGATTGTTGCGACAATCATTCAATTTGTTGCTTTTCAGAGGCTTGGCAAATTGTGCTTCTGTCGGTAGCGCGGCCACGAGAGCGAATACGATTAACAGCAAGTATTTTTTCATGGCACATCAGTTTTGGGCTTCCAGCAGGGTTTCGTTGAACCAAAGTGTCTTTTCGGCCATTCCATCGTGGTCCTTGAAAATGAAAATGGAATTGACAGGATAGACCGTTGGCGGCACGATGCTGTCGTTGTAGCGCACAATCTTGTAGCCGTACATGAAGTTTCGCACACCTGCGTCAGTCAACTCGCCAGAAAACAGGGCTGCGTGGACGGGCGAACCGTCGGTGTGCGGCTCCTCATAATAATAAGCCGTGAATTTCTTCCCCGCACCAGTCAGATAGACGGGCGAAAGCAAGTGACAATGTGTCTCCTCGGAGCTCATGCTGTAATAATCAGCGATTTGCAGATATTGCTGGACGATTTTGTGGTAGTGCTTGATGGGTGAAACGGTGCCTACAGGCGGCGCAAAAGGAGGTTCCAAGCTGGTGGCTGCATATTCATGGTTCGAAACGAACTCCATATCCACAATAGGCGGTTGGTCGCCGAAATGCACGTTTTCTTCGCCGAACATGGTTAGCAGATCTTCGGGAAGAAAATCTGTGATGAGCGGGATTTCCTGCGGGTCGTTGAGCAAGATGGACGAGCCATCGCCGTCTTTCAGGCAGGATGGAAACGCCAGCAATACCATCAGCGACAAGGCCAAAAAGCAAATTCGTTTTTCTATAGGTTTCTTTTTCATCGTCATATAGATTAACGCATTAACGCTACTTTTCGTACATGTGCCTTGCCTTTGTACTGCATCATCAGATAGTAAACGCCATTGTTAAGAGTGGGCATGGTGTAAGTCGTTTCCTTGCAGGTACTTGCATCTATCGAAAAATCATCTACCTTTTGCCCAAGATTGTTAAGCACCAGTATTTCAGTCCAGCCTTCCAAATCACCAAAATGTAAAACGAGGTTGCGGTCTGTTGGATTCGGTGAAACCGTAAAAATCTGGTTGTCATTTGTTTCTTCCACTCCAAAATAGGAAGTCTGGATGAAGAAGTCTTGTGGGATGGTTCCGCAAGAGTTATAAGCAGTGGCGTGCAACATCACAGGTTCTTCGAGGAAAGAATAAATGTATAGGGTGCAGCTTTCACCTTGACCATGCGGCACGAGACGCCAGTTTTCGCAGTCCACTTGCCACAGCACCGTATCGATGCGGGTATTGGGATTGTCGAGCGTAATCGCGTATTCATTCACGCTAATGTATGTCTCGCTGCCACCGATGGGCCAATGATCGCCGATGATTTCAAAATTGGGCGTATAGTTGAGGGTGAGGTCGAGGTCAACGATGCTGTCACAGCCTGTAAGCGTGGACCACGACAGGGTATAGAGGCCGTCCTCGGTGTATTCCACACCATTCCAAATGTAGGGGGCGCAACCGTCATACTGAATGTATTGGTAATCGCCCTCGCTAATTACAACCTCGAGATAAGTGGTGTCGCTCTGTTGTCCATCGCGAGTGATGACGCAGCCGTAGGTTCCCGACATGTCGCGTGTGACATTGGTCCGAACTGGGTTTTGCTCGTTGGAGGTCCATGTGCCATCCATGAAGAACCAGTGGAAGGCATCGCCCGACGAACCATTAGCATAGAATTGCAGGTCTTGGCCCGCACAGACGGGATTGTCGTAACTTACCAAAGGAGGCAGAATGCTGCAGTCTGTGGTGGCATCGCCCGCAACCTTGCTGAAATTAATGTTACAAGTGCGATTGGAATAGTTGGTAATCAGCAAGATAAAGTAGTCTCCTGTTTGTGCGTCTCTGATTTTACAAGTTTCTTCCCAATTCGTTGAATAGCTGCAATCGACCACTTTGTTGCGTTTCAGGCCATCGGGACAGGGTGAAAACGGGTCGTCGAAAGGTCCCCAACAACAGAAGTCGATATCCACTTTTGGGGTGCTGTACATGTAAATGTCCATGTCGCCAGGATCCAAAATTCGCATGTAATACCAAGCAGGGTTGGGCCGTGTGCCGAGGCAAGAATAATAGGGTCCAGGCTCGCCTACGCCAGCATTTACGCCCGCAGGAAACTCATATAAACCGTTGTCG
>Ga0310690_10013213_pt1 | contig 10066 bp, 3 predicted proteins | sample AusTroGonzalo_MG_2_FD_207661 | JGI IMG/M metagenome (GOLD analysis project Ga0310690, IMG submission 207661) | Bovine rumen microbial communities from tropical cattle in Woodstock, Queensland, Australia - Gonzalo_04 (v2) (version 2) | ecosystem: Host-associated > Mammals > Digestive system >...
CCGGACGTTCGTTTGCACAGAATCTGCGCGTCGAAGGCAAGGTCCTCGATGAGCAGGGTGAAGGGATGATTGGAGCCGGAGTGGTCATTCAAGGGACCGGTACCGGCACCATCACCGACATGGACGGTAGCTTTGTCCTCCCGTCCGTGCCTGCAGGAGCCACGCTTGAAGTTTCTTACGTCGGTTATCAGACTAAGGAAGTTCAGGTTACTGGCCGCAGCATCACCATTACTCTGGAGCCGGACAATGCCCTTGATGAAGCTGTCGTCGTTGCATACGGCCAGCAAAGGAAAGTCACCATCACAGGTGCGGTTTCCGCGGTGAACAGTGACGAACTCCTCAAAGCTCCTGTGGCCAACGTGGCAAATGCCCTGCAGGGTAACCTGCCCGGCGTTTCCGCAGTTCAGCCTTCAGGTATGCCTGGTGCCGACGAACCCGTCATCCGCATCCGTGGCGTCGGGTCCCTGAACAGCGCTGAACCCCTTGTCCTCGTGGACGGTGTGGAGCGTTCCTTCTCACAGTTGGACGCCAATGAAATCGAGAGCATCTCTGTGCTCAAGGATGCGTCGGCAACAGCAGTGTTCGGTGTGCGCGGCGCTAACGGCGTCATCCTGGTAACCACCAAGCGCGGTACCGAAGGAAAGGCTTCCGTCACCGCATCGGCCAGTGCAGCTATGCAGACAATCTCCAAGTTCGTGGAGTTTGCCGATTCCTACACCTACGGCCAGATGTGGAACTACACGGCCATCACCGACGCCCTCCCTATGAACCAGTGGCCCGGTACCGTGAACATTCCCGACTATTCCCCGTATGCCGGAACCGGTATCCGTTTCAGCCAGGATGTCATGGAGCACTTCCGCACGGGAGACATGCCCACGACCTTCCCCAACATGGACTGGATCGACTACATCATGAACGATTCAGCCTGGCAGGAACAGGCTAACGTGAATGTGAACGGCGGTACCGACAGGGTACGTTATTTCGTATCGGCCGGTTTCCTGAACCAGAATTCACTGTTCAAGACATTCTCGGACAATAAGAACGAGACCTTCGATTTCAAGCGTCTCAACTATCGCGCGAACCTTGATATCGACATCACCAAGCGCAGCCAGCTGTCCCTCACCCTCGGCGGACGTATGCAGAACCGCAATACGATGGGTGACGGTGAAGGCTTCCTGTTCCGTTATCTGCAGGGAGCTACTCCTTATGCCGGTAGCGGTATCGACGATCAGGGACGCCACATCGTATCCGACCCCACTATCGTCGGACCGTTCGACCGTGACGCCCTTTCCAACTACTACAACCTGGGTTATAGGAACGAGAGCACCAACGTACTCAACTTCGACTTGCAGTACAAGCTGGACCTCTCCTTCATCACCCCCGGTCTCGATTTCAAGACAAAGGTTTCCTATAACTCGGAATACACCGCCCGGAAAGACCGTCAGAACGGTTACGGTACGGGCCTTATTTACGTTGCGACCATAGTGGACGGCGAAGAAGTCCTCCGCAAGGAGAACATCACCTGGCCCATTCCTTATAGCGAGGCCAAATGGGGAAGCCGCAACTGGTACACAGAAGCCAGTTTCAACTATGCCCGCAAGTTCGGGAAGCACAACATCGGCGCCCTGCTCCTCTACAACCAGAGCAAGATTTACTATCCCTGGGATTCCGACGGCAGCATCTACCAGTCCATCCCTAAGGGTTACGTGGGTCTCGTAGGTCGTGTGACTTACGACTATGCCACCAAGTATATGGTGGACTTCAATATCGGTTACAACGGTTCCGAGAACTTCGCCCCCGGCAAGCGCTACGGTACATTCCCGTCGATTTCCGTGGGTTGGATCCCTTCCAGCGAAAAATGGTGGGAGCCTATCAAGAACGTCATCGGTTATCTGAAGATCCGCGGTTCCTATGGCCTCGTCGGTAACGACAACACCAACGGCGCCCGTTTCCTCTATCTCCCCGGTGCCTGGCAGTTCTACACTGGTTCGATGACCGTGAATCCGCAGAACCGCTCCACCAACTTCGGTACCAGTGGCAACTGGCTGCAGGCTGTCAAGGAACTCACCTCCGGTAACGAGGGCGTTACCTGGGAAACTGCAAAGAAGACCAATATCGGTATCGATGCGGCATTCCTTAAGGATCGCCTGCACGCATACGTCGACTTCTTCTGGGAGGACCGCGACCACATCCTGGTGTCCAACGAGAGTACCCTTCCTGCCGTTACCTATCTGCCTTCCAGCTACGTGAACGAAGGCCGCGTGAAGAACCACGGTTATGAGATCACCCTCAACTGGAGCGACAGGATCGGCAATTTCCGCTATTCAATCTCCCCGAACGTCTCCTATGCGAAGAACAAGGTCATCGAGATGCTCGAGGTTGAGCCTATGTACGCCTATCTGAGCCGCACGGGTCTCCCGGTTGGCCAGCCCTTCGGTTACGACTTCTTCGAATTCTATCAGGAAGGCACGGAAGACCGCTACCAGGCCGCCTACGGCAAACCTATGCCCAACCAGGGTGTTGACCTGAAATATGGCGACTGCGTCTATGTCGACCTTAACGACGACGGCGTCATCGATGCCAACGACCAGAAGCCTATCGGCTACACCACCAACCCTGAAATCACTTACTCCCTGAATACTTCCTTCCACTACAAGGGACTCGACTTCTCCATGCTGTGGACGGGTGCCGACCACGTGAGCCGCATGCTTAACGGTTACTTCCGCGACCAGTTCGGTTCCACCAACACATCGGCCCTTACCCAGTGGGTTGCCGACAATTCCTGGACTGAAGACAACAGGGATGCAATCCTGCCCCGTATCTCCTTTACCAACAGGGTGCACAACAACCACGACTCACAGGTCTGGCTCATCAACTCCAAGTATGTCAGGCTGAAGAACGTCGAAATCGGCTACACTTTCAACAAGCCCAAGAACATGCCGTTCTTCAACTACATCAGGGTTTATGCCTCCGGCCAGAACCTCCTCACTTTCTCCGAGTTCGACGGCAACGACCCCGAAGCTCCCGGCTCCGGCCTGGATTACGGCGTACGTTATCCTATGACACGTGTCGTTAATCTTGGCGTACAGCTTAACTTCTAATGCACATACGGATATGAAAAAGATATTGAATTATTTATTGGTTCTGGGAATTTCTTCCACATTCCTTTTCTCATCCTGCGTAGATAAATTTGCTGTCGGAGACGCTTTCCTTGAGAAGGCCCCCGGTGTCGACGTCAATATCGACACAGTGTTCTCCCACGCAGAATACACCCGTAACTTCCTTTGGAGCGCTTACGGACAGATCTATTGCACCTACACATCCGGTAATATGATGAACGGCGCACCCATCGACGTTCTTTCGGATTCCTATCACTGCTATGTTTCCTGGGGCGGTCCCAAGCAGAGCTACTATCCCGGCCTTCTTACAGAAGATGCACAGGATACCGAGGACGGCAACTTCCAGGGCAAATTCTCATATTCCACCAAGGGTGGTCTTGACTCCGACGCCGGTGGCCGCGTCTCGATTTATGAGACCGTGCGCAAATGCTGGCAGATTATCGAGAACATCGACAGGGTTCCCGATATGTCGGACGATGAAAAGAGCCGTCTGAGGGGCGAGGCCTATACGATTATGGCCAGCCGCTATTTCGACGCATTCCGCAATTTCGGCGGCCTGTGCCTTGCAAGAAAGGCATACGCCGTGGGTGAGCACTTCACCGGCGGTCGTGCAACGGCATTCGAGACTGTGGAGTTCATCGACTCCCTCATCAATTGCGCTATAAAGGAGCCCGGTTTCATCTGGAATATCGACAATGCCGACATCAACCAGTGGTCCGGCCGCCTCACACGCGCATCCGCACGCGCACTTCGTGCTAAGGTATGGATGTTCGCTGCTTCCCCTCTGTTCAACAGCTCCGCTCCTTATATGGAGTACGAGGCTACCAAGGCTGAAGGCACCAACATCGAGCACGTCTGGTTTGGCAAGGAGGATCCTACCCTGTGGCAGCGTTGCTATGACGCATGCGACGATTTCTTCAAAGACAATGCAGCTAACGGAAACTACTACGCTCTGGTTCAGCCTACAACGCAGGATGAAGCCGGATACCGTGAAGCATTCCGCAGGGCATACCGCTACCGCAATGATGCAACCCATCACGAGAAACTGTTCGATGCCCATCCCACTCAGCTTCTGTCCAGCTCGGTACAGGACGGTAACGTCACCAACGGTTGGGGCTGGGGCTGGAGAGGCTTCGCTCTTGACTGCTACCGTCAGGGCGGCGCAGTTCCTACCAACGAGCTGATGGAGTGCTTCGGCATGCAGGACGGACGCAACTTCCCTTATTCGAACATTTACGGCGCAGGCAGCAATGCTGCAGGTGTGGATATGTTCGCCGACCGTGACCCCCGTCTGTACGAGACCATCCTGGTCCCCAGGCATGACCTTCCCGCTGGTTTCGACTATGCCGGTCAGAATTACACCGACAGCTGGGTTGGCGGTCTGATGGACAACAACAGCAACTTCAACAATTCAGACGATATCGCTTCCGGATACTGCAAGTTCAAATGGTTGCTCGACTACTACGGAGGTTCCAGGTATGACGATGAGTACATCGGCGTTCCTTACATCCGTCTGGCCGAGATGTATCTCATCCGCGCTGAAGCCAATGCCGAACTCGGGCATTACCAGGACGCACTTGACGACCTGCACGTAGTTCGCAGCCGCGTCGGCCTTGGTCGTCTTGAGACCATGAACCCCGGTTTGAACCTCACTTCCAACAAGGCTAATCTCATCAACGAGATTCTCCGTGAGCGCAACTGCGAGATCGGTGCAGAGTGCGGTGACCGTCTTTACGATATGGTCCGCCGCAAGAGGCAGGATCTCTTCACCAAGCCGCTCCACGAGATCAGAATCTATCGTCTCGATGATTCCGGCAACCGTCTTACCGAAGGTGACCTTCGCTGGGATCCCAGTACTCCCTGGCCGAAGTTCGAATATGAGGCCGTACAGATCACCAACGGTGCACGCCGCTGGTGGGAGCCCGGCTACTGGACGAACAAGTGGTATCTGGACCCTGTTTCCCGTATCGAAGTACAGAAGAAATACGGTCTTACTCAGAATCCTGGTTGGTAATAATTAGAAATACTCAAGAATATGAAATTACGTAATATACTCATATGCAGCCTGCTGGGGTTCTTTGCAGTTCCTGTTGCGGTTAACGCTCAGGTTCAGCTGAGTGACAAATCGTCACAAAAGGTGGATTTGGGCTACGGCTTCGAGAGTACGGAATTCCTTACTACCGCGGCCACATATACCATTACCGCAGAAGAACTCAGCCGCACCTCGGCCATCAGCCTTGCCGATGCTCTCTACGGAAAGCTTCTGGGCCTCACAGCTGTCCAGAACACCGGTTTCAAGGGAGAAGAGGGCAGGGGAGCCTCCTTCAACATCCGTGGTATCCAGACCACCGGTGAAAGAGACATTCTCATACTTGTGGACGGCGTGGAACGCCCCATCGACCGTATCTCGGTTGAAGAGGTGGAAAGCGTAACAGTCCTCAAGGACGCTGCCGCCGTGGCCCTTTACGGACACGAGGCAATCAACGGCGTTCTCCTTGTGAAGACAAAGCGCGGCCAGGCCGGCAGCGGTTTCCACCTGAAGGCCGGTGCTTCCCGCAAGATCCAGTTCGACCCTGAAATGGCCGAGATGGTGGGCGCTTACGACTATGCAAATGCACTGAACATCGCCCAGGCAAACGACGGCAATGCTCCTGCATATTCCGCAGCTGAATTGGCGAAGTTCCAGGATGGCAGCGACCCCTTCGTCTATCCCAATGTAAACTGGAAGGACGAAGTGTTCAAGAACACTGCAAACGAAACCCGCGCATTCATTTCGATGTTTGGCGGCACCGACAAAGTGCAGTATTACTCCCAGTTGGACTACACCGACGCACAGGGCCTTTACAAGAACCCCGACCAGGGCGCCTGGAATTCCCAGCTCAAGTACTCCAAGGCTAATATCCGCACCAATGTGGATTTCATGGTTACGAAGACCACGAGGGTGAAGACCAACATCCTTGCGATGTTTATGGAAACCAACGGAGTTCCCAACGTCAATTCCAACGACGCCTGGTGGCACCTGTATAAAGTGCCTGCACTGGCATTCCCCATCAAGACCATGGGAGGCGTATGGGGCGGCAGCCAGACCTATGGCGACTTCAACCTCATTGCCAAGGCTAACGGTACCGGTTTCACGAAGACTCACCAGCGCCAGATCTGGGCCGATATGACCCTGGAGCAGGACATGGACTTCTTGCTGGATGGCCTGAAGTTCTATCTCGGCGGCTCCTACGACAATGCTTCCAACATCATTGAGAACCGCACCAAGGGTTATCAGTATGGCTGGAACTACTACGATGCGGCAAACACTGTCCAGGAAGCCGTTATGGGTACAGTTGAAGACAAACTCGTGTTCAACTACTGGGTGGATTCACAGTGGCGTATCGGAACCATCAATACCGGTTTCAAATATGCCGGCAGGCTCAAGAACGGGGACAACCTGTCCTGGAACCTGAACTACAATATGAAGAGCGAAATCCGTGACGGCCAGAGCAACACCTGGTACCGTGAGAACTTCGCACTTGCAACCCACTACGATCATGCAGAGAAACTCTTGCTGGATGTCGTCCTTGCGGCCAACGGTTCCAACCGTTCCTATCCTGCAAAATGGGCGTTCTCTCCCACTGCCGCTCTCGGTTATATCTATGCGAACAATCCTGATGGCGTGTTCAATTACGGTAAGTTCCGTCTGAGCGGTGGTATCCAGCACACGGACTATGTTCCTGCGAACGGCCTGTGGCTTGACCGCTGGGATTCTTCACACGGACAGTTCTGGTATGGCACCAACTTCACCAGCTCCTGGGGCGCATTCCTTACCCAGTTCCCTACGACCAACTTCCTGCAGGAAGCGGCCTACAAGGCTAATCTGGGTACCGACATGAGGATTGCCAACTGCCTGGACATCACCCTGGACGCTTTCTATCAGCAGAGGCGCAACATCCTTGTGAGCGCAAGCTCGCAGAACTCGGAGGTCGTGGGTATCCAGTCGGCCTATGACGACAAGGGTGTGGTTGCAAGCTACGGCTTCGAAGCCGGCCTGCGCTACGCAAAGACCTTTGCAAGCGGCCTGAACGTGAATTTCACGGGAATGGTCTCCTCAGTGAAGAACCAGATCCTGGACTGGATTGAGAACCCCGCATATCCCAACCTCTCCGTAATCGGCGGACCTGCCGATGCAGAGCGCGGCCTCATCGCCCTTGGATTCTTCCAGGATCAGGCCGATATCGACAACAGCCCTCTGCAGGAGTTCGGCCAGGTTAAGGTGGGTGACATCAAGTACAAGGACGTCAACGAAGACAACGTAATCAATGAGAACGACTTTGTGACGATGGAATACGGCAATGCCTTCCCGTCCCTGAACTATGCATTCAGCTTCGGTCTGGAATACAAGGGCCTTGGCGTGAACGCCACCTTCCAGGGTGCAGGCAACCAGTACAAGAACCTGAGGTACATAGACGGTGTCTGGGGAGCCCTCTCCGACAACCGCAACCTCTCCCGTGAGTACTATGACAACTGCTTCGACGTGGCTGGCGAGAACGCTCTCTATCCCCGTCTCTCCGCAACCAACGTTGCCAACAACGCCCAGAATTCAACCATCTGGTACCGCAACGTGAGCTGGTTCAAGCTCCGTGACTGCGAACTCTACTACAAGCTCCCCGCTTCATTGGTAGGACGTATGAATGTCACCGGCGCCAAGCTTTATGTCCAGGGCCAGAACCTTCTGTCCGTCAGCAGCATCAAGGCTCTGGATGCAGAGAACCTCAATACCGGCTATCCCGTTATGAAAGCCGTGAACGTTGGCCTTTCTATTGTATTCTAATAAAAGGACTGATATATGAAACTAGATAAAATCTTTTTATTCATTCTCGCCGGCGTAATAATGTCCTCTTGCGTGGATCTCAACTATACTGAGGAGAACACCCGAGACGAGGAATGGACATACGAATACTTTGCGAATGGCATCAAGAACATGGTGTTCGACGTTTACGCGCAGATCTACAACAACGAGTTCGAGTCCAACAGCGCATACTTCCTGGCCGGTGCAACCGACGAGGCACAGTATGCACTCGAGACCGGAGCCGTGAATAATTATGTAAACGGTGGCTGGAGCCCGGCCAACCCTTATTCCGATACCTGGAGGAAAGCATATACGGCTATCGCCGATATCCACATGTACCTGGAAAAGATCGAACAGACTGATCTGTCCGAATGGAAATACAACGCGGAGTACGACAAATGGATGCAGCAGATGGAACTCTTCCCGTATGAGCTCCGTTTCCTCAGGGCATACTTCTATTTCGAGCTTCTCAGGGCATACGGCGACGTTCCCCTGGTAACCACCACTCTCACCAATGCTCAGGCTAACAAGATCGAGCGCACGAAGTCAACTGAAATCGTGAACTTCATCGTCTCCGAACTGGATGCCGTCGCTCCTTATCTTCCCGTTTCCTACGCGACCGAGGTTAATGCCGAGGTAGGACGCGCTACCCGTGTGGCCGCATATGCCCTCAAGGCACGCACCCTGCTTTACGCTGCATCGCCCCTGTTCAACCCCACGAATGACAGAACCAAATGGGTGAAAGCCGCCGAGGCGTGCAAGTTCATCCTTGACAATGCCGAGCTGTGGGGCCTGAAACTCAGCAATTATGCCGATCTGTGGGGCCGTGACGCCTTCTACAATGCCGAACTCATCTTCGGCCTGGGACGCGGCGACAGCAACACCTTCGAGATGGCCAACTACCCCGTGGGCGTAGAGAACGGATCTTCCGGAAACTGCCCCACCCAGAGCTTCGTGGACCAGTACGAATACCAGAATAACGGTGAGACCTTCAAGACCCGCTATCCCGGAACCATCGACCTCAATACCGTCGACCCCTATGAAGGACTGGATCCCCGCTTTGCACTCACAGTTGTGAAGAACGGCGACGAGTGGCCCACCAACGGTGCCCAGAAGAAAGCCATCGAGACCTTTATCGGCGGCTTCAACGGTGCTCCCAAATATGGTGCAACTCCTACCGGATATTATCTGAGGAAGTTCGTAGACGGTTCTTGCGTGACCACTGCCGACAACCAGACCAGAAACCGCCACTGCTGGATCATCTTCCGCCTTGGCGAAATCTATCTGGACTATGCCGAGGCCGTGTTCAATGCAACAGGCAGCGCCAAAGACAATACCTATGGCTTAACTGCAAACGAGGCTATCAATGTTCTGCGCAGCCGTGCGGACATCCAGATGCCCAAATTCACTGAAGACGGTGAAGCATGGGTGGAGCGTTATCAGCGTGAACGTCTCGTTGAGCTTGCTTTCGAGAATCACCGTTTCTGGGATGTACGCCGCTGGAAGAAAGGCCCTGATTTCTTCAAAACCATCCAGGTTGCGAGTATCAGCGCTTCCAAGGTGCTCACCCGTACTACTGTAAACCGCACTTGGGATAACAAGTATTACTTCTATCCCATCCCGCAGAGTGAAGTGAAGAAGAACCCCAACCTCGGACAGAACGAGGGATGGTAGTATAATATTAAAGGATATCAATTATGAAAAAGATATTTAAGTATTTTGGAGTTTTATTCTCAGTCGCTCTGATGGGTTTTGCAGTTACATCCTGCTTCCCGGAAGATATCGACGGACCTGAAGAGGTCGGTCTGGGAATCAAAACCGTGTTCCCCACAAAGGTCGTCCCCGGCCTGGAGATTACCGTCAACGGCTCCGGCTTCAACGACGTTACCCAGATTGTCTTCCCGGAGGATAAAGCCGTTACCAACTTCACGAAAGTAACGGACAATATGCTCCGCGTGGTTGTGCCCAACGGTGTTGCAGCCGGTAAACTCATCGTTAAGACAGACAACGACCAGGCTGAATCCTCGGTTGAACTGACGGTTGGCAAAACCGTGGTCAAAGGTTTCTCCAAGGAGGAGAACGAGGTCATCAACGGCGGTGAACAGCTCAC
>Ga0310690_10013217_pt1 | contig 10065 bp, 8 predicted proteins | sample AusTroGonzalo_MG_2_FD_207661 | JGI IMG/M metagenome (GOLD analysis project Ga0310690, IMG submission 207661) | Bovine rumen microbial communities from tropical cattle in Woodstock, Queensland, Australia - Gonzalo_04 (v2) (version 2) | ecosystem: Host-associated > Mammals > Digestive system >...
TTGGGCAATCTCTCGGCCAGTGCGGATAGCATCATCGTTCTCCACGTCAAAGACCTCGTCAATGATCTGTGCGTCATAGGTCTTTGGAATGAAACCGGCGCCGATGCCTTGTATTTTGTGAGGGCCGCTTTGTCCACCGTTTAGTACAGGTGAAGATTTGGGTTCTACAGCGATGATTTTTACGTTGGGATTCTGTTCCTTCAGGTACTTACCCACACCACTGATAGTACCGCCAGTACCTACGCCGCCAATGAAAATATCTACCAGACCATCAGTGTCACGCCAGATTTCTGGGCCCGTGGTGGCATAGTGCTTGGCCGGGTTGGCACCATTCTCGAACTGTTGAAGGATAATTGACCCGGGGATGGCATCGCGCAACTCCTCGGCAGCACGGATAGCTCCCGGCATGCCGTCCTTTCCTGGGGTAAGGCGCACTTCAGCACCATAGGCCTTTACAAGGTTTCGACGTTCCACGCTCATGGTCTCGGGCATGGTCAGGATGAGATGGTAGCCCTTGACAGCACTGACCAGTGCCAGTCCTACGCCCGTATTACCGCTGGTGGGCTCAATGATGGTGGCACCCGGTTTTAGGATGCCTTTCTTTTCGGCGTCTTCAATCATGGCCAGTGCGATACGATCCTTCACGCTGCCGCCAGGGTTGAAAAACTCTACTTTGGCAATGACAGGAGTTTCAAGACCTTTTGCCTGTGAATACTTGTTGAGCTCAAGAAGTGGGGTGTTGCCGACGAGCTCAGTCAGCTGTTTTGCTATCTTAGTCATAATGTATGTTTTTTTAATTGTGGGTGCAAAGATACTAAATTAATTCTCAAATTCTCAATTTCTTGAAAATTTTTAAATCTGGTCAAGTGCCTGTTTGAGATCGTCAATGATATCGTCAATATGCTCTGTACCAATCGAGAGACGGATGGTAGAGGGCGTAATATGCTGCTCGGCCAGTTCCTCGGGTGAGAGTTGCGAGTGCGTTGTAGTATAGGGATGTATGACGAGACTCTTTACGTCAGCTACGTTAGCCAGGAGCGAGAATATCTGCAGTGCATCAATGAATTTCCATGCTTCTTCTTGTCCGCCCTTAATCTCAAAAGTGAATATGCTGGCTCCGCCGTTGGGGAAGTACTTCTGGTAGAGTTGGTGGTCGTGATGACTCTCCAGGGATGGGTGGTTGACGTGAGCCACCTTCGGATGGTTGGAGAGGAACTCTACTACTTTCAGTGCATTTTCCACATGTCTTTCCACACGCAGGCTCAGCGTCTCCACGCCTTGCAACAAAATGAAAGCATTAAACGGTGAAAGAGTTGCACCGGTGTCGCGCAACAAGACGGCGCGAATGCGGGTCACGTAAGCTGCTGCCCCTACGGCTTCAGCAAATACAATGCCATGATACGATGGGTCTGGCTTGGCTAAAGTAGGGAATTTCTCGGGGTTTGCCGTCCAATTGAATTTACCGCCATCAACGATGACACCGCCTAGGCTGGTGCCGTGACCACCGAGGAATTTCGTGGCTGAGTGAACCACAATGTCTGCACCGTGTTCCAGCGGGCGAATCAGATAGGGCGTGCCAAACGTGTTGTCCACAATGAACGGAATCTGATGCTTGTGAGCTACGGATGCCACGGCTTCAATATCGAGTACGTCGCTGTTGGGGTTGCCGAATGTCTCGGCATATATTACTTTTGTGTTGGGGCGTATGGCGGCCTCCAGCGCATTGAGGTCGTTCACGTTCACGATGGTGTTCTCTATGCCCTGAGTGGCCAATGTGTGGGTGATGAGGTTGTAGGAACCGCCATACAGGTTGTCGGCAGCAACAATATGGTCACCTGCCTGCACAATGTTTTGCAATGCATAGGTGATGGCAGCAGCGCCACTGGCTACTGCAAGGCCTGCTACACCGCCTTCAAGTGCTGCCACTCGATCTTCGAACACGCCTTGTGTGGAGTTTGTCAGACGGCCGTAAATATTGCCGGCATCGCGTAGTCCGAAACGGTCGGCTGCATGCTGGGAATTACGGAACACATAACTTGTGGTCTGATAAATGGGCACCGCACGGGCGTCGGTTGCGGGGTCAGCCTGTTCTTGGCCTACGTGAAGTTGGAGGGTCTCAAAACGATAATTCTTTTTTGTACTCATAGTTTTTTCCTTTCCTTAAATTATTTGTTGTTTGAATCTGGGTGCAAAGTTACGATATCTGGAAATATCCTCCAAATTTTGTGAAATATTCAGAAGAAATACAAAGGAATTCTATTTTCAAAGGAAAATATTTCTAACCTAAGCTTCGAAAATGCATTTAGAAAGAATGAAACTCTAAAAATGGATAGTATGAGTACATGGAAAGCTCTCAAACAGCCCCGATTATCTGATATAGGTGCATAAAAAATCGCAACTCCAGTAATGGAATTGCGATTTCTCTTATGATATGGATTAAAATTATCCCAGTTTGTTGATGTGCTTGCAAAGACTTGACTTGATGTTGGCTGCCTTGTTCTTGTGGATGATGTTGGTCTTAGCCAGCTTGTCAAGCATCTTCTGTACTGAGGGGTACAGCTTGGCTGCCTCGTCCTTGTCGGTCATAGCACGCAACTTACGAACGGCGTTGCGCATGGTCTTTGCATAATAGTGATTGTGCAGGGCACGCTTTTTGTCCTGACGGATTCTCTTAAGAGATGATTTGTGATTTGCCATTTTTTACTTAATCTTTAATTATTAATGTTTAATGATACTTTCCTAAAGCCTACGGGTCTTATGCTTGTGCTGCCCCGGGCGAGCCTTGCGGCCCTCCGCCACCGTTTCTCGTTGTCTGGCTTGACTCAGATAGCGCATCGCTACGCAGATGACAGATTTAGTGTGGTAGTCCCTAGGAGAGTCGAACTCCTCTTTAGAGAATGAAAATCTCTCGTCCTAACCGATAGACGAAGGGACCAAACGCTAAAAGCGGGTGCAAAGGTAATAAAAACTTTGAATTTTGAACTTTGAACTTTGAACTTTTGAATATCTGTTAAGATTATTTAACTATACGATGCGTTATAAAGTAAAAAGTTCAAAGTAAAAAGTTCGAATAATATTGTACTTTTGCACCAATGTTAGTAAAAACTGAAGCCATAGTGCTACGCTCCATAAAATATGGCGAAAGCAGATTGATTATCGATCTGTTTACACGTGAGGTGGGTCGTCTGTCGTGTATTGTCAACATTCCGAAGACAGGTCGCGGAAGGTTGAAGAAGCAGTTGTTCCAGCCGCTGAGCTTGATAGATTTGGAGTGTGACGTACGACCGAAGGTGCAATTACAGAAGATGCGCGACGCCCGCATGCTTTATCCGTACAGTTCGATTCCCTTTGAACCGGGGAAGATGGCCATTGTCATGTTTCTGGCGGAGTTCCTTTATCATGCGTTACGTAGCGAACAGCAGGCGGAGGGACCACTTTTCGACTATATGAGCAATAGCTTCCGATGGTTTGATGCGGCAGACGAGGGCTATGCTAATTTCCATTTGGCATTTCTTATGCACCTCTCGAATTTTCTGGGCTTTGCCCCTCTTTTGTCCTCTCAAGGAGACGGTTGCTCTTATTTTGATCTGCGTGAAGGTGTTTTCTGTGAAGTTCCGCCTCTGCATACTGACTTCCTCCAACCGGAAGAATCAGCACGTATCCGTACGATGATGCGCATGGATTATCCGACGATGCATCTTTTCCAAATGAGTAGGACTGACCGTAACCGATGCTTGGATGTTGTGCTGACATATTATGGGCTGCATCTGCCTTCTTTTCCGGATATGAAGTCATTGCCGGTATTGCAGGAACTCTTTGTGTGAGAAAATCGGCAAAAAACTTGGAAAGAAGCAAATAATTGTGTATTTTTGCATCCGTTTAATAAATATATGTACTATGAATAAAAAGATTTTCATCTTACTCTTCAGTGTATTTGTCTGCTGCGGATTTGTTAATGCGCAGGATGCTCCTAATTCCCGTTCGTCCTATCTTGAGGCTTACAAGGACTACGCCAGTAAGGGCGAGACGCGTAAGAGTGTTGAGAGTGGAGTCAAAGCTACCTCTTTATATTATAAGGAGAATCTCTATCATGAGGCTTTCGAACTGCTGCATCGTATAGAGGCTACCATCGCAGGGTCGAAACTGGATGCTGCAGGCAAAGCGGGTCTGTATTACCTGACCACGAAAGAGCGTCTGCAGATGTATATGAAAATGAGGAGAGCTGAGAGTGCAAAGGAGCAACTTACTCGTCTTGAGACATTGGCCGCTCAAAGTGGCGATGATGACGTAAAGAACGATTTGCTCTATAATAAAACCATTTATTATTATACATTTGGACTGAATGATAAGGGAAATGCCGTCTTTCAAGAGATGGCAGCCAAACTGACTGCTAGTAAGGACTACGATAAGGTAGATGAGGCATACAAGACATTGATTGCCAATGGCAAGCGGTGCAATAATGCAAGTATGGTGGCCCAATCGTACGGCAATTATATTGCGTGGAAGGATTCTGCAGATGCCTTGAAGCATGCAGACGAGATGGCAGCCTTGAAAAAGCAGATTACTGATCATGAGGCAACTATTGCCGATAAAGATAGTTCACTGACGGCGCGCTGGGCCACAATCGTCGGACTTATCATCCTTGCTGTAGCATTGGCTGCTGGTTTGGTTGCTGTTGTAATGGTGCTGATGCGCTATATGTTGTTGACTCGCAAGCAGAAGAAAACCATCAAACTGGCCAACGAGAGTAATGCGTTGAAGGCTAAGTTTATCAGTAATATTGCCGGACAACTGGAGCCGACATTCAAGAAACTTGATAGCCGTGTGCCGGAAGTGAAAGCGCTATTAGACTTTTCAAGCCATATCCAGACACTTTCGGAATTGGAGAATAAGGATGCTTCGGAAGTGGAATTGGAGGATACTCCTATCCAGCAGTTTAGTGAGGGATTGGTTGATCAGATCCGGGACAAAGTCAGAAAGGACGTCACGCTGTCAGTGAATGTACCGAAGATGACTGTTAGCATCAACAAAGAGTATGTGGCACACATCCTGCAGCACTTGCTGAACAATGCTGCTGAATATACGCCTGAAGGTGGTACCATTAGGATGGATTTCAAGAAGCGCAGCCCACACGCTTACCAATATATGGTATCAAATACGGGACCAACGATTGAAGAGGAACAGCAGGAAGAAGTGTTCAAGCCTTTCCGTGAAATACGTGACCTTACGACGGGTGACGGTTTAGGGCTTCCCATCTGTAAGCAGATGGCACTGAAGATGAACGGCGAACTTGAGATTGATAGTAGTTTCACGAAGGGTGTCCGTTTCCTGTTGGACTTACATGTGTAAGTACATCTCTTAAAAGATATAAGAAATAGCCGGAGGCAACGTTGCTTCCGGCTGTTTCTTTAGGATGTATGTGATGAATATAATCTTAAGCGAACTTAATAGTTCCCTGAACAGGCTCTGAGTCATTATTGCTATCGCTCATGTTTCCGCTATCCTGTGTCTGACTATTGATGCTGTCAAGAATCTCACGGGTACGCTTGTAGGTGGGAGTTGACTCAACGGCAGAGATGACATCGTCGTTGTCCAGATCTTCAGGACGGAATAGATAAATGTGCGGACGGCGCTTGTAGCGACGGTTATTGCCAGGATCACCATAGAATTGCTGACGGCGGTCTTCACGTTTGGCAGCACGTTCTTGCTCCTCTGCCAGACGGTTGGCCTCCTCCTGCGAGTGCTTCTTCAGGTGGTTGTTCATGCCATCGACGTTGTTGATGCCGAAGCCTGTAGCCAGAATAGTAACCTTTACCTTCTTGCCCAGTTCGGGGTCAGTAGCCAGTCCCCACTTGATTTCAAAGTCACCGAACTTCGCCATGAAGTCGTTGACGTCGTTCATTTCCTCCATCATCAGCGAACCCGTGCCATCCTTATTGCCGGCAAACGAGATGCTGAGCAGGATTTTCTTGGAGTTGAAGACGTCATTGTCATTGAGCAGCGGGGAGTTCAAGGCATCGTCAATAGCTTTCTTCACGCGGCCTTCGCCCTCACCGTAACCGGTTGACATGATGGCGACGCCACCATCCTTGAGGACCGTTTTCACGTCGTTGAAGTCGAGGTTGATAAGTCCGTGAACGGTAATGATCTCTGCAATTGACTTGGCAGCCACGCTCAAGGTGTCGTCGGCCTTGCCGAAAGCGTCGAGCACAGTGAGTTCGGGATATATCTCGCGCAGGCGTTCATTATTGATGACGAGCAGGGCATCAACGTGCTTTGACATCTCCTCCACACCGTCGAGTGCCTGGTCAATTTTGCGGTCACCTTCGAAACGGAAAGGAATGGTGACAATACCGACCGTCAAGATGCCCATCTCCTTCGAGACACGGGCTATGACAGGAGCAGCACCAGTACCAGTTCCACCACCCATACCGGCAGTGATGAAGGCCATGCGGGTGCCGTCGTTGAGCATGCTCTTGATGTCTTCGAGACTTTCCTCTGCAGCAGCACGGGCACGTTCAGGTTTGTTACCAGCACCTAATCCTTCCTTTCCCAGCTGCAAATGTACGGGCACGGGAGAATCATTGAGCGCCTGATTGTCAGTATTGCAGAGCACGAATGTTACGTCGTGGATGCCTTCACGGTACATATGGTTCACGGCATTGCCGCCACCACCGCCAACACCAATCACCTTGATGATGCTGTTCTCCTTTTCGGGCTCACCGAAGTTCAGGAGGTCTATATTGGGATAATCTGTCATAGTTATTTACAATTTACTGATTTTCGACTTACCGATTTATTCTTCTTCCTCTATCATGGTTTTACCAAACTTCTTGATACCCTTGAAGGCTTTATTCCAGAAGCTGTTTTCCTTCTTGATACGTGCTTGCTCACGGGCTTCATCCTCAGCCTGCTGACGTGCAATGCGGTCCTCTTCTTCCTTCTTCTTACGTGCCTCCTCTTCAGCTAGTTGTTTCTCTCGCTCAGTACGGATGACACCTGCTTCTATCTCTGCTGCACCACGCACCTTACGGGGTTCGTTATTGATGGTGCCAGCCTGTTTGATGGCAAAGAGGTCGCCGTTGGGGTCAATGTCATTGCCGGCACAGTTGATGTCACCTTTTGCCAACAGTCCGAGTACGGTGTTCATAGTACCGTTCTTGGCATTGATGTCTGGAATGTTGGAGGTGATGGTCTGTGTGACGAACTTTGCTATGCGTATCTTATCAATATGAGTATGGTTGCGGAAGGCCTTCTCAATTTCCTTCATGTTCGAACCACCACCAGTGAGGATAATACCGCCCAACAGCTTGTCGTAGTAGTCGTTAGGTATCTGATACCATACATTCTCAATGATTTCCTCCATGCGTCCTTCAACAATCTCAATGAACTTGCGGCTTTCAACCTGACGCTCTGCATCAATGGAGAACTTCATGTTATTGTCGATGTCATTGTTGTCGGTATAGGCACAGCCGTATTTAAGTTTCATTTTCTCGGCATCCTGTTCTTCCATTTGCAAGGAGGCAATGTCCTTAGTGACATTGTTGGAGCCGAGGGGTATGACAGCCAGATGGCGCATGATGTTCTTGTAATAGACAGAAACGGTTGTCGTGTCGGCACCAATGTCAACCAGCGCGCAGCCAGAACGCTTCTCAGATTCAGTCAATACGCTGTCGGCCAGTGCCAATGGTGCCAGATAAAGCTCTGCTATACCAATCTCAGCCATTTCGAAGCAGCTATTCAGGCTCTTGTAGAAGGACTTGCGCTGCAGGATGTTGAGGAAGTTTCCTTCCAACCTTGAACACTGGATGCCTACAGGGTCGGTCTGATACTGAGAATCAACCTTATATTCCTGTACGGCAACGTCAAGGATTTCTTGATCAGGATATTGCATATTGCGGTTATCATCCATCAGTTCGATAACCATGTCCTGACTAACCAATGTGTCGGCAGGCAGTTCCTTGGTGATGACATTGCGTACACTACGAATGGACTGTCCGCCAATGCCAACATACACCTGGGTGATTTCTTTCTTCAGCTGTGTCGTCAGCTTCTTTACGATGTTGGTGAGGCATTGTGCAGTCTTTTCAATGTTATAGACCACACCCTTCCGGATGAATGAAGACGAGTCTTCCTTGACCACGGCGAGCACCTGAATGCTGCCATCGAGATTCTTCTTTCCCGCAATACCGGTCATCTTGGATGAACCGAGTTCAATAGCTACGATTAAGTCATTTGCTGCCATATATATATTGTTTTTGTCTTTTTTATTGTTTTATTTTTTCCCTTTCTTACAGATAATCTGGTTGTCAAATTCAAGACTGATGTAGGAGTATTTGTTCCAGCCAGCCTTACTGAGTCCGTAACGATAGAATTTTTCCAATCGAAGGAGTTTATTCTCAATGTTAACGGGACGGCCCAAGTAGATGATATGTTCACCGACGCGTGGGACAATCTCTATGCTGCCGTCAGTCAGTACATTGATTTGCTCGATCTGGCTTTGCCAGAATTTGTTGTTGACAAGTTGGTTGCCGATAGGTGCCAGTACCTTTTGGGCATATTGACGGCTGATATGTCCCGTGGCAACGATGAGGTTGCTGGGGTAGCGTGTATTGGTCATTAGCGAACCATGATTGTCAATGTAATAGTCATCACCATTCTCAGCTTTTACACGTAGCACAGGTGTTTTCTGTTTCAGTAAGATACAGATGTTCCCGCCCTGCGTTTTATAGCATTCTGCCGTCTCAACGAAAGGGCTTTGTTGCAAAATATCTTCGATTTTACGGGTATCTATCTCGTTGAGGGGCTTGGCTAATGGATAGACTTTGTTGTATTCAAGGTACTTCTTGACTTCTTCTGGCGTCAGGAACCCGTCTGTGATATCATGCTGAATGTCAATCTTTACTTCAGAACATACCGTCGATAGCTCATCGGGTTTGTTAAACGCGGTGATGGCTAATACCAGATATGCCGCAATAGCGATATCCAGTATGACAACGGCTGTTTTTTTCCAGTTGATTGACACCATTCGTATTTTCTGTTAATGTTTTTACGATTTACTCTTTAATATATTGGTAATCTCTGGTACATAGTTGTCGAGATCACCAGCTCCAAGAACGATGAGAACATCGAAATCACGGTTTTTGACAAATTCGAGTACATCGTCCTTCTGAATCATCTGCTTCTTTACGCCAGAGGCGAGGTTGTCGTAGATGAGCTGTGATGTGACACCGGGGATAGGCTCCTCACGTGCCGGATAGATATTGGTCAGTATTACTTCGTCCAGTTGGCTCAATGCATCAGCAAACTCCTTGTAGAAATCGCGCGTGCGGGTATAGAGGTGAGGCTGGAAGATAGCGGTAATCTTACGGTCGCGATATAATTCACGGATGCTACGTGCACTGTGGAAGATTTCCTTCGGATGATGTGCGTAGTCAGAAAGGAAGACCAATTTGTCCGTTTTGATTTTGAAGTCGAAGCGACGGTCAACACCACCGAATGTCCGCATGCCATAACGAAGTTCTTCTGCATTGCACCCTGCTAATTGTGCCATTGCCATGGCGGCAATAGCATTCTCAATGTTGATGGGGACAGGCTGCCCGAGCTCAACATTAGGTATATTTTCGATAGGTGATATGAAGTCGAATGTAATCTCTCCGTTATCAATTCTGATGTTCTCAGCATGGAAGTCACCTTCGTTGAGGGCATAGTCATAATGCCGTACCCCCTGTTGCAGGGATTCCTGCATTTCCAGACCACGATGGATAATCAGTGCACCACCAGGTTGGATGAGTTCTGTATAGTGGCGGAAACTCTCCAGATAGGCTTCCTTGGTGCCATAGATGTCCAAATGGTCGGGGTCTGTTGCCGTAATAACGCTCATCCATGGACGTAGCCAGTGGAACGAACGGTCAAATTCATCAGCCTCGATAACCACATATTCTGATTTGCTCAGGATGTAGTTCGTACCGTAATTCTTCGAGATACCTCCAAGGAATGCGTTGCAGTCTAAGTGACTTTGGTGCATGATGTGAGCACACATGGTCGAAGTAGTGGTTTTTCCAT
>Ga0310690_10013218_pt1 | contig 10064 bp, 8 predicted proteins | sample AusTroGonzalo_MG_2_FD_207661 | JGI IMG/M metagenome (GOLD analysis project Ga0310690, IMG submission 207661) | Bovine rumen microbial communities from tropical cattle in Woodstock, Queensland, Australia - Gonzalo_04 (v2) (version 2) | ecosystem: Host-associated > Mammals > Digestive system >...
CTATTACACAAACCTTCTTTTGTGTAACAATGCGTTTCGGAGAAAAGGGAGTGTTCGACAATAATGCCCTCTGTTCCTTATTTTCTGTGGGATTGAAGAGGATTTATAAAAAAATGCATTTTTCCTAAAATAGGTATTTACAAAAACCAACGTTTGTGTAATAGTCAAGGACTTTAAAATCTGCGGGGTTGCGGGGGAAAATAAATAATGTCATTCTGAACCCCTTTATGGGGTGAAGAATCCATACTTTCCGCTTTTATTTTTGGGCAAGGCCCAAAAAAGTTGATATTCTTGGACTCTTCGCATACGCTCAGAGTGACGATAAAAAAGAAGACCCTCAGCGTAACAGCGAGCAAAACCTACTCACACAGGGCGTAATAGTAGTCGCGATGCCGGCCGTCGTGACCCACAGCACCAGACGAGAGACACACGGCAAAGGCGAGCCCAGAAGTAGAAGCCAAAGACGACCAAGCACAAAAATTTTCAACCCCCTGCAAGTTCGGGCAATCGCCCTCTGTATTTGTCGATGCTTGAGAAACACCCGGACACATCTTGGAAAAATCCGCTAACTTCCGATTTTGCGACTCGCACCACGTAAAGGCAGACCACCAATTCATCGTCTTATTACTTTTGCAAAACTTTGTGCCATCCTTTGCCGTAATTGTCGACCCGCCGTTGCACGTCGGTTCCGCCATCGCCGACGTTGCCAAAAACACACACAAACACAAAAATACGATTAATTTTCTCACTTTCGTTTCCTTTCTTCTACCGTCTGCGGTGGAAACAGACGACTGGAAGTTCGAAACTACTCATAAGTAATAGTGCGATATATTGACCGCTTGGGCTATTTTATCGCCTTCCAGCCTCGGTAGAACTGAAAGGCTTTTTACACACGGCTGTCCGTGCAACTTATGAGAGGTTTCGACACCTCGGGGCAGACACCACCCGCCTTGATTTTTAGTATAAAACTCTGTTTTTGTTTGTCAAGCATTAAAAATCCCCCGCCCGAACAGGCAGGGGATTCTTATTCGACTTTTAATCCGACTATTTGCTAAATCTTGCAAAAATCGATTTTCCGGCATAGACCGCCGTGTCGGACAATTCTTCTTCAATACGAATCAATTGATTGTATTTGGCCATACGATCCGAACGTGAAGCTGATCCGGTTTTGATTTGTCCGGCGTTCGTTGCCACGACGATGTCCGCAATCGTTGCATCTTCCGTTTCACCGGAACGATGAGAAACGACAGCCGTATATCCGGCGCGTTGAGCCATTTGAATCGCATCCAGCGTTTCGGTCAGAGAACCAATCTGGTTGACCTTTATCAAAATGGAGTTGCCCACGCCCCGTTCAATACCCATCGCCAAACGTTTGGAGTTGGTCACGAACAAATCGTCGCCCACCAACTGCATCTTGCTGCCCAAGGTTTCGGTCAGCATTTTCCAACCTTCCCAGTCGTCTTCGGCCATACCGTCTTCCAAAGACATAATCGGGTAGTTGGCCTTTAAATCTTCGTAGTATTTAACAATCTGTTCGGACGTGAAAGTCTTTCCTTCGCCGGTCATGACATATTTGCCGTCGTTGTAAAATTCGGAAGATGCTGCATCCAAAGCCAAAACAACGTCGTCGCCGGGTTTGTATCCCGCTGTTTCAATGGACTTAACGATGAAGTCCAACGCTTCTTTGGCCGAACCGATATTGGGCGCAAAACCACCTTCATCGCCCACGTTGGTGTTCATACCCGCTTTTTTCAAGTTGGATTTTAAGGCTTGAAAAACTTCGGCACCCATACGAACCGCGTCCGCCATAGTCCCGGCCCCTTGCGGCATAATCATAAATTCTTGAATATCAATGGGGTTGTCCGCATGCTTTCCGCCGTTCAAAATGTTCATCATCGGCGTCGGCAAAACGTGTGCAAAAGTTCCGCCAATGTAACGATACAAAGGCAATCCCACCGCTTCCGAAGCCGCTTTGGCCGTTGCCAAAGAAACACCCAAAATCGCGTTTGCGCCCAAACGGCCTTTGTTTTCTGTGCCGTCCAATTCAATCATTGTGTGGTCGATAGCGACTTGATCTTCTGCGTCCATACCGACAACAGCGTCGTAGATTTCACCGTTGACCGCTTCAACAGCCTTTAAAACACCCTTGCCGTTGAACTTTGTTTTGTCACCGTCACGCAATTCAACCGCTTCGTGAACGCCTGTGGACGCTCCGCTGGGAACGGCTGCACGGCCGAAAGAGCCATCTTCCAACAAGACATCGACTTCCACTGTCGGTGTGCCGCGTGAATCCAAAATTTGTCTGCCTTTGATATCAATAATTTCAGTCATTTTTTTATCCTTTCATATCTGACTTAAATTTTAAAAATTCTGTTATAGGGATTCTTTTAGCGCAAAAGCACTTTTTTTCCAAGCGTTTTTTTATCATTGGCGCAAAAAAATATCAGGGATATACACATATTCTCTTTATGAAAATAAACTTTGACGTTTTTAGGATTCTGTGCTATAATAATAAATAGCTGAACAGGAATGTGCAGTGGGCTGCCTTTGAAAAAGGTGGTTTAGTAAAAGACGGAGGAAAATATGACAGTTTCGGAAGATATGTACTACGAAGAATGGAATCGAACATGGAACAACATTAGTCCCAAAAGATTAACAGCAAAAAACGTCGAAATGGTCAAGGCCTTTGAAGGAGATCTTGATGCACGGGCTACTGGTAATGGAGAAGACGATTGGATGACTATGTTGCAAAAGACAGTTATCTGCGAAAACTGGGAAGGGGCTCTTGCACTTATTAAAAATGGCGCATCAGTCGATGTTCATCATGACGGGTCCGTCAATAGTCGTTTCGATGCTTGCACTCCACCATTGATTTTAGCTCTTAAACAAAAGCCGAGTTCTGGTAAAATGGCTGTAGTAAAATCTTTGGTCTTGGACGGAAAAGCTAATGTAAATCAAGAAGTGACTCTCTTTAAGCGAGGCGATTGGGGGCAGACAATAAAACAGGTGCCTGAAGATATTCCTTCCCCGTTAGAGGCAGCTGCTCTGTGGAATGGTGGAGATCTTGAAGCTGTAAAGTTCCTACTTGCCAATGGTATATCCTTTGAAGAACCGAGGAACGTAGGGGTTCTTGAACGGGTTAAAAGACAAGCACGGGCAGTACTCTCTGACCTTCAAAAAGATAGCGTTAGCGATGCTGATCGTAAAGAAAAAGTGCAACCGTATTTTGAAATGATAAAAGTGTTGGAAGATGCGATTAATCCTAAAGAAAGTAAGGCGCAAGATTCCAAAGCAGATGAGCCGAAAAAGAATGAAACTCGTAGCCTTAAGGCGGCGGTGAAGGCGTTGGATCCGAATGTTACAATCAGTGTCGCAGATAAGAAGGAAAAATCTTCCACACATAAAGCAACAGAAAAAGCATTGGATTCGAAAGTTGTAATCAGTGTTGCAGGCAAAAAACAAAATAGTTAAGTTTGCTGCTAACTAAATGCCGTCTCTTGTTTTTCAAGGGGCGGTTTTTGCGACTTCATCAAAGGCTTTGATTTTGGCCAAGACGGATTCTAATTGGCAAAGCGGTATCATATTCGGGCCGTCGCTAGGCGATTTGTCCGGATTTTCGTGCGTTTCAATAAACACACCCGCAATCCCCGCCGTTATCGCCGCATTGGCTATTACCGGTGCAAATTCGCGTTGTCCGCCGCTGGAAGTCCCTTGCCCGCCCGGCTGTTGAACACTGTGTGTTGCGTCAATAATCACCGGATAGCCTGTCTGCTTCATAATCGGCAAAGACCGCATATCCACAACCAACGTGTTGTATCCGAAAGAAACGCCGCGCTCGGTCAATAAAATTCGTTCGTTGCCGGCACTTTCAACCTTCGCCACAACGTTTTTCATATCCCATGGGGCTAAAAATTGTCCTTTTTTCACATTGATACACTTGCCTGTTTTGCCCGCAGCCACAACCAAATCCGTCTGACGACACAAAAAAGCCGGAATTTGCAAAATATCAACAACTTTGGCGGCTTGTTCGCATTGCCAAGGTTCATGCACGTCCGTCACCACCGGACAAGCATACTTTTCTTTAATATCGGCAAAGGCCGTTAGAGCCGCATCCAAACCGATGCCCCGCTTCCCGTTGACAGAAGTACGATTCGCCTTATCAAAAGAAGCTTTAAAAACAAAAGGGACATTTAATTTTTGGCAAATTTCACCGACAGCAGACGCCATCTCCAACGCATGAGCGCGGCTTTCCATCTGGCAAGGGCCGGCAATCAACACAAACGGCAAATCGTTCCCAAAGGACACGTTACCGACTTTGACGATTTTCATTTGTTAAGCTCTATTCGTTTTGACTTTGAACCGGTTCGGAAGAAATGGGCGCCAGCGGAAGCTTTGTTTCCTGCTTGGCCAAAATGCCCAAAATCAAGGCCGTTGTGAAGAACAAAAAGGCCAAAACAGAGGTCGTCTTTGTCAGCATATTTCCCACAGCGCGACCGGTCATAAAGTTAGAACCCGTGCCACCGCCTAAACCGCCCAAAGCACCCCCGTCCGGACGTTGCAACAACACAATGGCGCACAAAAAGAACGCCAATATAATGTAAATTGTAAGAACTATTGTGTACATCTTATTTTCCTTTCTTTTTTCGGACCATAGCACATTTTTTTATCTTAGGCAACCTTTAAGTGTATCCGAAACAGCTTTTTGAACAGTTACCGCCGCCGCTTCGGCCAACCGACGATTGTCATCCGCACGACGGAACATCGCCGAACACGTCGAACGGAAGTTGACGGAATAGTCCCGAATCGTCATCGAAACATCGGCCGAAACCGTCTTGGCAGTTTGACGTGACGGGGTCGAAATGTCCTGTCCCTCTTTAAAAACATGCACCAAAACAACACAGGCCGTATCCATATAGGGAATAGAATATCCCGCCCCCTTGGTCGTTTTCTCATAATCAATGACATTGTTTGTCATCTTGTGAAAAGCCGTTCCGGCCTCGTACGTTGGACCGAATTGAATTTCTTGGGGGAAATCCTGAAAGCAATCCAACGTTCCGGCATTGACCGAATACGAAAGAAAAGCCAACAAAATCGCCGCAGATAAAAACTTCATTTTACATCACCGTTTCGGCAATGGCCCAGAAATCGTCGACTTTCAAACTGGCCCCACCGATTAAAGCCCCGTCAACATCCGGCAAGCTCAACAATTCGGCAGCATTAGACGGCTTTACGGACCCCCCGTACAAAATTTGCATTTTGTCGGCCGTATCTTTACCCAACAATTTGGCCAATTCGGCACGGATAGAGGCGTGAACTTCTTCAACTTGTTCCGTTGTCGGAATTTTACCTGTTCCGATTGCCCAGACAGGCTCATAAGCAATAACGACTTTACCGGCTGTGGATTCGGTCGGCACAGAACCTTGGATTTGCGAAGCAACCACTTCCAATGTTTTGCCCGATTCGCGTTGGGCCAACGTTTCACCCACACAGATTATAACACCCAAACCGACCTTCAAAGCGGCTTCGGCTTTGGCCTTTACACATTCGTTTGTTTCAAAATGATCAGCACGGCGTTCGGAATGTCCGACAATCACACCGCCGCAGCCCAAATCTTTCAACATTACGGGACTGACATCGCCTGTGTGCGCGCCCTTTTCAAAGCAGGAACAATCTTGTCCGCCAATCCAAACTTTACTGCCTTTTGTGGCCTGAACCACCGCATCAAGAAGGGTGAACGGCGGCGCCATAAAGACGTCAAAAGACGGCGCATTTAACGCAGCGTATTTATGGGCAATCCCGGATGCCAAAGCAACGCCTTCCGCCTTTGTTTCATTCATTTTCCAGTTTCCGGCAATCAATTTTCTTCTTGTCATAATTTACTCCTTTTTTGTTAAATCTGTGTCCTTCCTTTTAGCACATCTTCACATTTTTTCAAGCATTATCTTTTAGCACACCGTCTTGACAAAAAACTTTTTTGCGGAAAGAATACGAGAAACATTGAATAAACAAAAGGAACAAATTATGAAAACAATTTTAAAGAACAAAAAGTTTTTACCTCTTTCCTTATCCCATTTCTTCGGATCGTTGGACGACAATCTGTTGCGCCATGTTTTTATTTTCCTGACATCGTATTTGTTGACGGCCGGAAGTGTTTATTGGTTGGCGTTGGCCTTTGTGCTGTATGGCGGATCATTTTTGGCAGCATCGTTGTATGCCGGTAATTTCGCCGATAGGTTTCCCAAAAATAGTGTTATTAAAAATTTAAAATTGGCAGAAATCGGCATTACGATTTTTACATTGTTCAGCATCTTTTTAGAAAGTCGTTTGCTGATGTTGGTGGCATTATGCGCCTTTGGGGCGTGTAATTCGTTTGGTCGCGTGGCCAAATACGCGCTTATTCCGGAACTCGTTGCCCAAAAAGAGCTTTTATCGGCCAATGCTTTGATGAAAAGTTTCAGCTTTTTAAGCGTCTTTTTGGCGGGTTCATCCCTGATTGTTATGACGTTCAGCTCTGTCAAAGGAACGTTGCTTTTTATGGGGGCTTTGCTTATTGCTTCAAGCGTTTTGGGGTGGATTTGTTCCCTTAAAATCCCCAAAGTCAATGCCGCCGATTCGTCCGTTGAATTATCGACAAATCCAATTGAATATCTTAAAACCGCCACGAAGACAGTGGAAGAAAATCCCAACTTGAAATTTTATCTGACCTCGATTGCGTGGTATTGGCTGTTGGGAGCCGTGATTGTCTTTTTCTCCTTTGATTACTCGCGGGATGTTTTGGTCACCAAAAGAGCCGTATGGGTCTTGTTGACTTTATTGTTTTCAACAGGATACATCGCCGGTTCATGGTTCTGTGCTTTACTTTTCAAAAAGAAGAAATTTAAAGGTCTTGTTCCTCTTTCTTGCATCGGGGTATCTTTGTTCATTTTGTTGACGCTTTGGGCTTCCCGATTGATGCCGTTGCACAATCAAAGTATGGATTTGGCGGCATTTTTGGGTGTCGGTTTCCAAACCGCATGGTTGATGTTTAACGTTTTCGCGCTGGCTTTCTGCGCCGCGTGTTTTATCATTCCGTTTTTCCCGTTCTTACAGGAAAAAACGCCACGGGATATGATGGGACGTTTGTTCGCTTACACGTCATTTATTTGTTGTTTGGCCGTTATCGGGGCTGTTTTGATTGTGTTGGCTTTAAGCATCTTGCATTTGCCGCTGACACTTATCTTCGTCCTGATGGCTGTGGCAAACCTTTTATTTGCTGTTTATACTTGTCAATTGTTACCTGTCGAAACACGTCGACGGATATTCAGAAAAGTACTGACGAAACTTTTCAAAGTTAAAATAGAGGGTTTGGAAAATCTGTCCGCCGCCGGAAAGCGTGTTTTGATTGTCCCGAATCACACATCATATTTGGACGGGTTGTTCATTTCAACGTTCATCGAAAAGCCGATTACTTTCTCTTTATCAAATGCTTTTGAAAACAGCTGGTGGATACGGTTTTTCGGCAATTTGATGGAAATCAAATTTTTGGATCCGTCCAGCCCGCTGGCCGTCAAAGAAATGGTTGGCGAATTGAAACAAGAAAAGCTTTGTATGATTTTCACCGAAGCGCGCTTACCGGGCGGCAACACTCAGATGAAAATCTACGAAGGGGCGGCCTTAATGGCCCAAAAAGCCGATGCGAAAATCCTTCCCATTCAGATTTTGGGGTTGGATAATTCGACCTATTCGCGTCTGCCGACGCGGCAAAGATTTAACCTTTTCCCGCGCGTAACTTTAAAGGTTTTGCCTGCCTTTGACGTTCAAAGCAAAAAGAAAGCCACTTTCCGAGAAGAGCGAGCGGCTTCGTCGATGAAGCTTTACACGGCTTTGGCACAAATGCGCCTTGATGCCTGCAATTTGGACCGGACACTGCTGGAAGCGGCCATCGACGCCATGCACCACGTGGGGCGCAATAAACAAATGATGGAAGACACCGAAAGAAAGCCCCTTAAATTTAAGCATATCTTTTTGCGGGCGTTCATTTTAGGCGGACTGATTAATAAAGCGTTGCCGGATGAAAAAACGCTGGGCATTATGTTGCCGACATCCAATGCCTGTGTTTTGACTCTGTTGGGGTTGCACGCGTATGGAAAAATACCGGCGATGATAAACTTTTCGTCGGGGCCAAAACAAGTTGTTTCGACGTGCCAAACCACTCAAATCAAAAAAGTTTTAACCTCTAAAAAAGTCGTTTTGCTCGGCAAGTTGGAAGGTTTGGTTCAGGCCCTTACCGACGCCGGTATTGATGTCGTTTATTTGGAGGACTTGAAGCCCCTTTTGACATTAAAGGACAAGCTGACCGGTATTTGGGGCATGCTGCGCCCGCGTGCTTTTTGCAAGAAACACGCCGGGAATGTCAAGGCCACCGATCCGTGTGTGATTTTGTTCACTTCGGGTTCGGAAGGTTTGCCGAAAGCGGTCTTGTTAAGCCACAAAAATGTTTTGGCAAACTCTTTCCAAGTTACGACCATGTTTGACATTTGGGAAAATGACGTGATGTTGAACTGTTTGCCGATTTTCCATTCGTTCGGATTGATGGCCGGCGTTTTCTTGCCTTTGGTGATTGGGTTTAAGCTCGCTTCATACCCCACGCCGTTACATTACAGGGTCATCCCCGAATTTTGCAGCTCTATCAGGGCAACCATCTTCTTTGCAACGGACACGTTCCTTGCCGGATATGCTAAATGCGCCAATCCTTATGATTTCAACAGCTTGCGTGTCGTCGGTGCCGGTGCTGAAAAATTAAAGGAAGAAACGCGCCGCACTTGGTCCGAAAAATTCGGTGTTCGTATTTTGGAAGGATACGGCGCCACCGAATGCTCGCCGATTATTTCCGTCAATACTTTCTTGCGGTCGCGGGCAGGTTCTGTGGGATGTTTGGTGACGGGCTTGCAGCACAAATTCCGCGAAGTCCCCGGCATCACAGAGGGCAAAGAGTTGGTCGTCAAAGGCCCCAACGTTATGATCGGTTACATGAAGCACGATAAGCCGGGCGTTTTACAACCGCCGAAGGATGGTTGGTACGAAACAGGTGACATCATTCATATGGACGAAGACGGCTACGTGTTCATCAAAGGGCGTTCCAAGCGCTTTGCCAAAATTGCGGGGGAAATGGTTTCCCTGTTGGCGGTGGAAGTTGCTATTTCGACAAACTGGCCGGAATTTATCAACGGGGTTGTTTCCGTGCCGGACGTCAAGAAAGGCGAACAATTGGTTTTGATTACCAACTGCGCGGACATTACAACCGAAAAGCTGATGGAGGCCATCAGACAGGCGGGATTGCCGGAGTTAGCCATTCCTAAAAAGATTATGTTTATGGAAAAACCGCCTTTGTTCGGTACCGGAAAGTTTGACTATCCGACAGCAACCGAGCTGGCTCGAAAAGAAATGGAAAGTTAAAGACACGCTTCTTTTTGGCGCTATTACTCTGCTCTCTCCTTAATCACTCTGAGGGACCCTCTTTCTTTTTATGCCATCCCGAGCTTTCTCTCTTTCGTCATTCTGAGGGAGCTTTCGGCGACCGAAGAATCCATAATAGCCGAATCAAAAAGGCGGAAAGTATGGATTCTTCACCCCATAAAGGGGTTCAGAATGACGGTCTTTATTTTTCCCCCTCAACCCCTTGAAAAACAAGACCGTTGACTATTACACAAACGTTGGTTTTTGTAAATACCTATTTTAGGAAAAATGCATTTTTTTATAAATCCTCTTCAATCCCTTAGAAAACAAGGGATAAAGAGGGGTAACGCACGCCGAGGGTAAATCTCCAAAACACGTTGTTACACAAAAGAAGGTTTGTGTAATAGTCAAAGATAATAAAAACCAACGTGTAGGAGTGTGAAAAATGAAGATATTACAATTCGGCCGTTCAATGATAGAAATGCTGGGCGTTCTGGCGATAATCGGTGTGATGAGTATCGGCGGAATAGCAGGATACCGAATCGCGATGAACAAATACCAAGCGAATGTCATCTTAGAAGACGTGAATCGATTTGCCTTTACCATTGTCGAAAGAAGCCCACTCCCCG
>Ga0310690_10013219_pt1 | contig 10064 bp, 9 predicted proteins | sample AusTroGonzalo_MG_2_FD_207661 | JGI IMG/M metagenome (GOLD analysis project Ga0310690, IMG submission 207661) | Bovine rumen microbial communities from tropical cattle in Woodstock, Queensland, Australia - Gonzalo_04 (v2) (version 2) | ecosystem: Host-associated > Mammals > Digestive system >...
GAACCTCAGCTTCTGGATCAAGCTCCTCATCGCAGTCCTCACCGGCATCGCCAGTGCACTCGGCACCAGTGCAGCCATGCACGCCGCAGGCACACAAGGATTCCTCCACGCGATGCTGTAATCCTCATCCAATCAGGAGCGGCTGCGGTCGCTCCTATTTTGTATAAAACAGGGGATGAAAAGTACAAAACAGGGGCATTTTAGTTAAAAAAGGTTAAGAAATGGAAGATTTTTAGTACTATGTATTGCAAGGTATTAATATTTTGCCTAGATTTGCAGCGTAAAACAGTACTATATGACTCATAATGCCTAATGTATGATGTAAAATGTATGGTAAAATATATAATGTATAATGGTTAAATTGGAAACTTTTGGAGCAGCGAGTGCAGAATTGAACTTGTTCAAATTTTGCCGAGTCGTGACAAAAGAAAACAAAGTTAAATGTGACTATGAATGTAGACAATGCGAAATCGCAGATGCGAAAAGGGATGCTTGATTACTGCATCATGCTCCTGCTGAGCGAGAAGCCTTACTACACGTCGGACATCATTCGCCGACTGAAGGAAGCGAATCTGCTGGTGGTGGAAGGCACGCTCTATCCCCTACTCACCCGTCTGAAGAACGACGGTGTACTCTCGTATGAATGGCAAGAAAGCACACAGGGTCCTCCACGAAAGTATTATGTGCTGACGGACGAAGGACAGGAGGCGCTGAAACAAATGGATGCCGCATGGAACGAACTGGAACATACGGTACATAATATTAAAGGTAATTCATAATTCATAATGCATAATTCATAATTAGTAAATAAGAAAATGAAAAAGAATATAACTATCAACCTGAGTGGACGCCTCTATCAAATTGATGAGGATGCATACGAACTGCTGAGCCACTACACGGAAACGCTGCGTAACTATTTCCAGAAACAGGAGGGCGGCAACGAGATTGCTGACGACATCGAACAGCGCATCGCTGAACTCTTCGACGAGCAGATTGCTGGTGGAAGCCAGGCTATCACGATTGAGAATGTACAGAGCATCATCAACCAGATTGGCAACCTGAAGGACATCACGGATTCGGGTGAAAACGGAACGACGGATTCGGGCAACACGACCAATCAGCAGCAGAAGGCAACTCACCTGCACCAGATGCTGAACAAGAAGAAATATTATCGTGACACCTCTCACAGCGTGCTCTTCGGTGTGATATCGGGTGCTGCTCACTACTTCGGCACGGGTGCCAACTCGCTGCGCTGGCTGTTTGTCCTGCTGTGTGTCATCTGGGCTATCGTCGCTGTTCTGTTCCCAAGCATCTTGCTGGCACCGCTCTATTACAGTCCGATCGGTCTGTTCTTTATTCCTCTGATTTTCGTACCCGAACTCATCTACTTCATCCTGGGCCTCAGCATTCCTGCAGCCCTCACACCCGAGGACAATCTGAAGATGAAGGGAGTGCCTGTGACACCAGAGAACCTGACGAGCGAAGTGAAAAAGCAGAGCGTGCAGTATAAACCGAAGGGCAACATCGGCGGATGGAACATCTTCACGGGCATCTTGTCTATCGTCATCGCTATCTGCTCTGCTATCAACTTCGTAGGTTGCATCATCACAACAGGAGTACTGTTCGGGGTATTTGTTCAGCAACTCCCCGACACCCTCAATGGAATGGTAGATACGGCATGGATTGCTGAACGCGACCGATTCTTCACCTACCTCACCATCGCCTGTGTCGCCATGATTATCTCGATCGGCATCGTGCTCTATTGCAGCATCCACTCGTCGTTGAGTTCGTTCAAGAAGGCCAAGCCGATGGGCAATGTGCAGCGCATCCTGTGGATTGTCGGATGGGTTGTCAGCATCACCCTCAGCATCGTCTTCATCATCTTCGCCGTAGGGAAGTATGAACAGTTGGATGACATGCAACGCAAGGCCATCGAAACGGAAAGGGAAGCTCAGCGCCAGCAGTACATTCGCGAAGACGGCTTCTACCACAACAACACCGACTGGAACTTCCTACAGGACGGTCGATGGACCGTAGTGGTTGACGAAGGATGGGGCGACAGCCAGCGTTGCACCTATTCAGGCGAGTATATGGACGGCAACGAAGACAAGCGCTATCTCGATGTCTATTGCTATGATACGCCAGCCAAAGTACTTATCCAGCGCAACGACTCGCTCCAGCCTGGCACCTACCGCCTCTCGGCAGTCGTGAAGGCCAACGACGAGCACAAGTGTGTCTTCGCCATCCTCGATAGCGACAACAAGATTCGTGTGGCAGAGATTCCTGTCTATGAAGCAGAAGGCGGCCCGATCCACCATGTAGCAACAGTAATGCTACAAGACAGTTTCGACATCGAAGTGACCAACCCCGACGAGATACTCGCCTTCGAGATGCTGAAATCGAAGACTCAGACCACATTGCAGAAGATTGCTGATGCCAATTGGGGTAACGGCTATGGATGGAGCTATGTAGTCATCAACGACCTCGTGGTGAAGCAGCCATGCACCATCACCTACGGTGTCACCACCCTCGAAGAATACACCGGCATGGAACCAACCGCGGGATGGTTCTCGGCCACCGACTTCAAGATTGAGAGAACGGACGGAAAGATGGAGAAGACAATGGTGAAGGATGTCGTCAAGAATGAGAAAGTAGACGACAAAGTGGAGAAGACAAAGGTGAAGGATGTCGTCGAGGATGAGAAAGTAGACGACAAGGTCAAGAGCACAAGCGGCAAGACCAAGAAAAAATCCGCCAGAAGACATTAAAGAAATAAGCAAGGGCTTCGGTCCTTGCTTATTTCTTTATCTTCTCCAACAGCTTCTTGGTTTCCTCACGCAGCTTCTTGGTTTCCTCACGCAGCTTCTTGGTATTTCGCTGTGTCTGCTCACGCAACAGGCGATTGTTGCGGCGGTTGAGCTTGATGAGTTCCTCGGAACGCATCTGAGCCAATCGAAGCTGCTCCACTATGGCGTTTTGAACGGTCTCGGCCACATCGAGTATTCCTTCGTCCTTGGGGCACACACACAGCAGACCCTTTGGCACAATGGCAATCTCGATTTCGCTGGCAGCCTCAGCTGGGTCGCCGTCGTAGTGGATCGCTCCTGGATTCTGGCGATAGATGGAGAGGCTCTTGCAACGGAACGTGCTGATGTGGCTGTCGTCGTCGAGCGTACCACCCATGAGGTGGATGGCCATCTGTGGAATGTCAATCAAGGTGAAAGGATGGATGATGGTGACATCGAGCAGGCCGTCTCGAACAGAAGCCTGCGGGGTGATGTAGAAGTTGTTGCCGTATTGCGAAGCATTGCCACAAGCAATGAGGAATGCCTTCTGAACGATGTGTTCCTCTTCTTCGCTCACCATATCGATGTCGTAAGTCTCTGGGTTGTAAATCAAGCCGTTACGCAACACATTTTCGATATACGCGATAGGTCCTCGAATCTTCGACTTAGCAAACTTCTCGGAAATGAACGCATCGAACCCTACCCCACACGTACAGAAAAACGGATGGAGGTTGATGACACCATAGTCCATACGGCGCACGGTGCCTTCGTTGATGAGTTCGATGGCACTGATGGGGTCGAGCGGAATATGCAGATGACGTGCCAGGCCATTGCCCGAACCCGAAGGAATGATGGCCAGAGCGGTATCGGTGTCGATGAGCGCACGTCCCACTTCGTTCACCGTTCCGTCGCCTCCGATGGCACAGACCACATCCGCGCCCTCACTAACGGCTACACGAGCCAGTTCGGTGGCGTGACCAGCATACTCCGTCTTGCGGATGATATAAGAATAGAGCGACTTGTCGAGCCGACTCTCGATTTGACTGACAATCATCCGTTTGCCCGAAATGCCAGAGATTGGATTATATATAAATACTATTTTCTTCAATTTTCAACTTTATCAAACTGACCTCATTTGCTAAATTCGGCTTGCAAAAGTAGAAAAAAAGAACGAGTTATCAGTCCTTTTGAAGATGATTTTTAACAGAAACAGCATTTTTTTTGAAAAAAAGTATGGAGTCTGCCTTTTTTTTTGTAACTTTGCAGCCCGTATGACGATTATTGGATAATAATAACGAATAATAATATATTAAACGAGTGTTGCCAAGATAAGGTGACGACATGACACCTTAATATTATATATTGGTGAAATATTTGATGATTTGGCTTCACACTCAATGAAAATTATGGGTTTGTTACAAGACAGATTTAAGGAATATAGAGAGCCTCAGAAGTATATGGAGGCTGGTATATATCCTTATTTTAGAGAAATCGACAGCCACCAGGACACGGAAGTGATTATGGATGGCAAGAAGGTTCTTATGTTTGGTTCCAACTCTTACATGGGACTCACTTACGACAAGAGAATCGTTGATGCAGCAGTTGCAGCCTTGAAGAAATATGGCACAGGATGTGCCGGCTCACGCTTCCTCAACGGCACCCTCGACCTGCATATTCAACTGGAACGTGAACTGGCAGAATTCGTCGGCAAAGATGAAGCATTGGTCTACTCAACAGGATTCACCGTTAACTCAGGTGTTGTATCTGCATTGACAGGCCGCAACGACTACATCCTTGGCGATGATCGCGACCACGCATCCATTGTAGACGGTCGTAGACTCGCATTCTCAACCTTCTATCACTACAAGCACAACGACATGGCCGACCTTGAGGAACAGCTGAAGCGCTGTCGCCCAGAGGCCATCAAGTTGATTGTTACAGACGGTCTCTTCTCAATGGAAGGTGACTTAGCAAAGCTTCCCGAAATCGTTGAACTGAAAAAGAAGTACAACGCAAGCATAATGGTGGATGAAGCTCATGGTCTCGGTGTGTTCGGCAAAAACGGACGTGGTACGTGCGACCACTTCGGCGTAACGGACGACGTTGACCTCATCATGGGTACATTCTCGAAGTCGCTTGCTTCGATTGGCGGATTCATTGCTGCCGACAGCGACACTATCAACTGGTTGCGTCATACTTCACGCACATACATCTTCAGTGCAAGTAATACACCAGCAGCTACAGCTGCAGCTCGCGAAGCACTCCACATTCTGAAGACCGAACCTGAGCGTATCGAGAATCTCTGGAAGATTACCAACTACGCACTGAAGCAGTTCCGCGATGCAGGATTCGAAATCGGCGACACCGAGAGTCCTATCATCCCATTGTATGTACGCAACGTTGAGAAGACTTTCGAGGTAACGAAGAAAGCATTCGAAAAGGGTGTATTCATCAACCCTGTTATCCCTCCCGCTTGTGCTCCACAAGACACATTGGTGCGAGTTGCTCTCATGGCCACTCACACCAGAGAACAAGTTGACCGTTGTGTTTCAGCACTCGTGGATTCATTCAAGGAATTAGGATTACTTTAGCAAGCAATCAACTCAAAGATAAGCAACAAAGACTCTGCCAATCGAAACATAACGTTTTGACACAGAGTCTTTCGCTTTTTAAGGACAAATACAAAATAAAACATCATTAAAGACAAACGACTATGTGTGGAATCGTAGGTTATTTAGGAAAACGAAGTGCATACCCCGTGCTCATCAAGGGACTGAAACGTCTGGAGTATCGTGGATATGACAGTGCCGGTGTGGCACTCATCACCGATTGTGGTGATTTGCAAGTATATAAAACAAAAGGTAAGGTGGCCGACCTTGAGGCATACGCCGACGACAAGGATGTGACAGGCTGTGTAGGTATCGCTCACACACGTTGGGCTACGCATGGCGAGCCAAACTCGACCAATGCACACCCTCACTACTCTGAGTCGAACAACCTGGCGCTGATTCATAACGGCATCATCGAGAACTACATCACGCTGAAGAAGCAGTTGCAAGAGGAAGGTGTGAAGTTCCGCAGCACGACCGACACCGAGGTGCTGGTGCAACTCATCGAATACATCCAGAAATCACAGGATGTAGACCTGCTGACAGCCGTGCGTCTGTCCTTACAGCGCGTCATCGGAGCCTATGCTATCGCCATCCTCGACAAGAGCAATCCAGGACAGATTATCGCCGCCCGTAAGAGCAGTCCGCTCGTGGTGGGTATTGGCGAAGACGAGTTCTTTCTGGGTTCCGACGCCTCCCCTATCATCGAATACACCGACAAGGTCATCTATCTGAACGACGGTGACATTGCCGTCATCCGCAGAAACAAAGAGTTGGAAATCGTCGACTTCAACAACATACCACTTGAGCACGAAATCAAGACTGTGGATCTGAAGCTCGGTCAGATTGAGAAAGGCGGATTCCCACACTTCATGTTGAAGGAAATCTTCGAACAACCTGAGTGCCTCAAAGACTGTATGCGTGGACGTATCAACGTAGACCAGACCCACGTGAAGCTCTCGGCTATTATCGACTATAAAGACCGCCTGCTCGCTGCCCGCCGCTTCATCATCGTAGCTTGCGGAACGAGTTGGCACGCCGGCCTCATCGGTAAGCAGCTCATCGAAAGCATCTGTGGCATCCCTGTCGAGGTGGAATATGCATCGGAATTCCGCTATAGCAACCCCGTCATCACCAACGAAGATGTAGTGATTGCCATCTCGCAGTCGGGTGAGACAGCCGACACACTGGCCGCCATTCAGCTTGCCAAGCAAAAGGGCGCACTCATCTATGGCATCTGTAACGCGGTAGGTTCATCCATCGCCCGTGCTACCGACACAGGTTCATACATCCACGTAGGTCCCGAAATCGGTGTGGCTTCTACCAAAGCATTCACTGGTCAGGTCACCGTCCTCACCATGCTCGCATTGGCTTTGGCAAAGGAGAAGAAGCTCATCAATGCCGACAACTACGCCATGATGGTACGCGAGCTGAACGAGATCCCTGATAAGATGGAAGAGGTGCTGAAGACAAACGACCACATCCGCGACATCAGCCGCATCTTCACCTACGCCCGCAACTTCCTGTATCTTGGACGAGGTTTCAACTACCCCGTAGCCCTCGAAGGCGCACTGAAGCTCAAGGAAATCAGCTACATCCACGCAGAAGGCTATCCTGCTGCTGAGATGAAACATGGTCCTATCGCCCTCATCGACGACGAGATGCCTGTTGTGGTCATTGCCACACAGAACGTGCTCTACGACAAACTCATGAGCAACATACAGGAAATCAAGGCACGCAGAGGCCGTGTCATTGCCATCGTGACCGAAGGCGACACCAGTGTCAAGGCCCTCGCTGATGAATACATCGAGTTGCCTCGAACCCTCGAATGCCTCGAACCGTTGCTCGCCACCATCCCCCTCCAGATGCTTGCCTATCACATCGCTATCTGCAAGGGCAAAGATGTGGACCAGCCAAGAAACTTAGCAAAGTCAGTAACAGTAGAATGATTCGAATCGACATCCTTACCGCCGTTCCCGAACTGCTCGAAGGCTTCTTCGACAAGTCTATCCTTGGTCGCGCCCAACGAAAGGGCCTGGCCGAAATATATGTGCACAACCTCCGTGACTACACAGAGGATAAGCACCGGCGGTTGGACGACTATCCTTTTGGAGGATTCCCAGGCATGGTGATGCAATGCCAACCCATCGACGCCTGCATCTCTGCCCTCAAGGCCGAGCGTGAGTACGATGAGGTTATCTTCGTTACCCCCGACGGCGAGCAGTTCGACCAGTCTATGGCCAACGAACTATCGCTCAAGGGTAACATCATCATCCTCTGTGGCCACTATAAGGGCATAGATTATCGCATCCGCGAACACCTCGTCACAAAGGAAGTCAGCCTCGGCGATTTCGTCCTCACGGGTGGTGAACTCGTAGCTGCCTGCATGGCCGATGCCATCGTCCGAGTCATCCCAGGAGCCATCGGCGACGAACAGAGTGCCCTCTCCGACTCCTTCCAAGACAATCTCCTCGCAGCCCCTATTTACACCCGTCCTGCCGACTACAAGGGGTGGAAAGTGCCTGAAATCCTTCTCTCGGGCAATCAAGCCAAAATCGAGGAATGGGAACTGCAGCAGTCGCTCGAACGAACCAAACGACTGAGACCGGACTTATTGAAATAACGACGGATCGTCAACTAACGCATTACACCCCTGCAACGAAGTCAACCGACCGTCAACTAACGCATTGCACCCATGCAACGAAGTCAACCGACCGTCAACTAACGCATTGCACCCCTGCAACGAAGTCAACCGACCGTCAACTAACGCATTACACCCCTGCAACGGAGTCAACCGACCGTCAACTAACACATTCCACCCATGCAACGAGGTCAACGGACTGTCAACTAACGCATTGCACCCATGCAACGAGTCATCCACAAAAATATTTTGAAAAAAAGTGGCGGGAGGAAGATTTTCCTCTCGCCACTCCTTAATATTTATATGTTACTTCACTTTGAACTTATAAATGCAAGTATGTTGATAGGTCTCGCCAGGGTTGAGTCGGGTTGACGGGAACTCAGGATGGTTCGGTGAGTCGGGATATTTCTGTGACTCAAGGGCGATAGCAGTACGGGCACCGGTGTAAACCTGAAGACCAGGCTGGTCGTTCCATACTTCCATCACGCGGCCCGATGCAGGGCTATAGAGTTCGGCTACCTTCTCCACTTTCTTCGCGTCCTTATGGGTGAGGCAGAAATTATTGTCGTAATTGCGAACCTTTCCTTCAGGAATCTCAACACGCTGGCCGAAACCAAAGCCGAAGCCTTGAACAGCTACCTGACGGTCGCTAATCTTCACAGCCGAGTTGAAGTCGTAGGCTGTTCCTGCGACTGGAGTTAACTTACCCGTAGGGATACCCATGCGGTCGGTCTCTGTAATGTTGGCAGCACTCACCTGCAGCATATGCTCAAGGATGTCGCCATTGCCCACTCCGTTGAGGTTAAAGTAAGAATGGTTCGAGAGGTTCACTACCGTCGCCTTGTCGGTCTCAGCCTTGTAAGCGATAGAGATACCGTTGTCGTTCGTGATGCTGTAAGTCAGCGTCGTGGTCAGGGTGCCAGGGAATCCATCGAGACCATCGGCAAGCACGCACTTCATCACAAGTTCTTTCTCATCGGCTTTCACAACGTCCCAAACAGTGTGGTCGAAGCCCTGATTACCACCGTGCAGGATATGCTGCCCACTGTTCTTCGTCACCTGATATTCCTTGCCGTCGAGCGTGAAGGTAGCATTCGCGATACGGTTAGCAAAGCGTCCGAGCGCTGGACCCACCATACCGAGATTGTAGCGCGGATACTGGTGGATGTTAGGATAGTTGGTCACAAGGTTCGCATAGTTCCCCTCCTTGTCGGGCGCAAAGAGCGAGACGATGAAACCGCCGTAATTTGTAATCTGAGCGGCAACCTTGCCGTTCGAAATCGTGTAAAGTGCTACTTTCTTCCCGTCCATAATCGTGTCGTAAGGAGTGGTGTCGAGTAGCGGAATTTGTTTTTGGGCCGACACCATCATGGTGATAGCCACAAGGATCATTGATAATGTGAAACGTTTCATAATGTATGTATTTAATTACTCCTCTATCTGCTTTATCAAATCATCGCACGTCTTCAGCACCTTTCGGTTCATCATGTGTCCCCAGATGCCGCCGATGATGCCACCGATAGCACATGCTATCAGCAATCCGACAAGATACTCCTTGTCTTGGTTGAGCGACATTACTTCGTAGCCGAACCATGCGAGCCATACGATAATCACGGGATAACCGATGCGCTGCCATGTGATGTACTGCATCTTCAACTTCTTAGCATTCTTTGCCACCTCCAAGAGGTTGCCGTCCATAATGTCACGCTCGTCCATCTTAGCGTGGATGATCCACGTAGCCACAACAGACACCACCATCAGTATTGATGTGCCGACAAGTAGCCGAATGGGCAGCCCGATGTGATACCATGCCGCATTCCCAAATGTCAGCGCAAAGAGGCCAGCAAACAGCGTAATCCACTTATAGCGGTTGATGGTCGACATCTTGCCGGTCATCGTCTGCTTCAGCAGGTTATCCGTCAGGATTTCCTCCTTGTTGAGCTTCTCCTTCAGCAATGCCATTTGGGCACGCATCTCTTCCAATTCGTTTGTTTCGTTCATACGTTCCATATCAATGTAGTCATTATG
>Ga0310690_10013220_pt1 | contig 10063 bp, 14 predicted proteins | sample AusTroGonzalo_MG_2_FD_207661 | JGI IMG/M metagenome (GOLD analysis project Ga0310690, IMG submission 207661) | Bovine rumen microbial communities from tropical cattle in Woodstock, Queensland, Australia - Gonzalo_04 (v2) (version 2) | ecosystem: Host-associated > Mammals > Digestive system >...
GTTACATTCATTAACATTGATAGCATTCAAACATATACAACCACAAAATACACCTCCACCAATTTTAGAAACATTATGTGGAATATTAATTTCAGAGAGACTACAACACCCAGAAAAAGCACCATCTTCTATTATAGAAACGCTATTAGGAATAGTAATAGTTGAAAGACTGGAGCATCCACTAAATGCGCTATTCTCGATAATGGTTAAATTGTGTGGTAGGTTTACTTTGAGAAGTGCAGAGCATCCACAGAATGTCCATCCTTCTATTCTTGTAACTTCACTTGGGATGGTAATGTTTATTAAACTCTTACATCCAAAAAATGCGGATTTTCCAATGTTTGTGATACTTTCAGGTAGAAAAATATATTCAAGATTTTTACATCCCCAAAATGTTTCTTCTTCGATTTTTGAGATGTTAACAGGAAGTATTACATGCCTCAATTCGGAACATCTCCCAAAAGCATGTGCTTCAATGCTTCTTACACTATTTGGAATAGAAATAGCTGTGAGGTTACTTCCTCCGAAAAAGGCATTTTTTCCTATCCTTTCAACCCCTTCAGGGATGTTATATTCCCCATAGAAATCATTATAATAACGAACTAGTGTTTTTCCATCATCGGAATATTCTACTCCATATTTATCTTTATATGCCATATTCGTGTTGTTATTGATATAAATTCTTTATATTAGAGATTAACAAAGAATCTTGGGGAGAGATTACGGAGACCTCTGTCCATTCACTCATAGCCATTACTCCTCTTATGTAAGGAAGATTATTCATACATGCATCAGTAAAGTTGATTTTGATATACGCACCTGTTTCTTCATATTCAATTATAATATTTTGCAACAATTGAGAAGAATTACAAGGAGGAAAACGTTTTATTGGCTCTATCGTATCACAAAGTACTAGTAATGCTGTTAACCAATCTTTATATTTTGGTTTGCATGAAGGGAGATATGTCAAATCTTTTAAACTGTAATCTAAATACTTCTTATACTCATTATCTTTCATCTTGGATACAAACCAAATATTGTGCTGAATGATTGCATTTGCACATTTCTCATAAAGTTGAAAATGTGATTCTGAGAAATGTAAGTTGTTCCATGTAAAATCGTTATAATTGCAATTACTGCAATGATCATCATATGTTTTCTTATAGTTCTTTCGCAAACTATCATATAGTAATTGTCCACCGATTATTCCATGGTCAACGCACTTACATTCTTTTATTCGATAATTGTAGTATGCACGAACCGTGTTCTTGCTAACTCCTTTTAATCTTATCTTCTTATTTCCAAATATCTTATATTCAATATTCTTGTCAGACATAAATTTGTTTAAAGTAGGAATATATGTTTTATCATCCTCAAATTTATATGCCATGTCATGGTACAGGCATGTCAAAAACCATAACCACAAGAAGAAGTTATCAAATGGCACATTTCTATTTTTACATTGCCCTATAAATATGGGCATCAATAGAATACCAAGAAAAAATGTTGAAATTGAATGTACCGCTCTATCTGGCTTGCAATAGTTAGAAATATCATTTACTATAGAGTTTTTGCCGCCATATTGGAAATATTCCTGAATAAACCTTTGAGCAGTATATCCATCATTCAAAATAGTTTCCACAGAATACTGCTCTTGGGGGAAATTTGAATAATACTTCCATCTATCGGGATTCCTATAAAGTTCGGTATATAATTCTAATATTGTACCTTTGTGTATCATGAGTCAAGATAACAAATATAGAGTTTAGTTTATTTTATAAAATAGTGGTTCACTTGTCGCAGTAGAAGGGCATCGCCAAACGCCCAAGAAACACACAAGCAAACCACTAAACTGGTTTCTCTGTGTTTCTTATATTCAAACTGCTTTGAATTTGGCGATTTCTCTACTGCGTGAATATCAACATGTATGCGCAACGCTTTGCGTTTTTAAAATCGGGTGCAAAATTACAAAAAAATATTGATGTAAGCAAATTTTGGGGCGAGAAAGTGCGGAGAAAGTGGATTTTGAAGGGGAAACACAAAAAAACTCGCAGTTTGTGGCTGCGAGTTTGGGAAAACCCGGGGTCTTCACCGGCACTACGTTCGGGAGAGGACTTTCCAGGACAGGATTATTGCCAAAGGGTTTCTTTGTCCCAATCTTTAGGGAAGCCCATAGCACTTATATCAGCATCGGGAAACTCTGCAAATAGGGCTTTCAGACGAGCAGGAAGGTGGTATGAGGGGCGGATGGCTTTGTATTCAGCCAAGCGGGTCTTTCCTACTTCTCCTTCCATATCTTGGTATTAGTTTTTACCCAACTTTTTACCCAACATTCTGGGTTGTGTTTGGAATTTTTATAATTTGGCTCTCGCGAGTGCCAAATCTTATTCTTTCTCGTTGAATTCGTCAATCCATTCCTTCAACTTACGCTGTAGGAGTACCTTGTCCGGTAAATAGAGCGAATATTGTGCGGCATATACATTGGAGTCTTTCGGCAAGGTCAGTTCAACCAACGCATCGCTCTTTTCTTCGCACAATAATATGCCGATAGTGGGGTTCTCAAAGTCCTGTTTAATATAGCGATCATAATAATTGACATACATCTGCATTTGACCAAGATCCTGATGAGATAAATCGCCAATCTTCAAATCAATGAGTACATAGCATTTAAGCAAGCGATTGTAGAATATCAAGTCAACGAAGAAATTACGTTCATCAAATACAAAATGCTTTTGGCGCGTCTCAAACAAGAAACCCTTACCCATTTCCAAAAGAAATTGTTGCATCTTGTTAATGATAGCATTTTCTAATTTCGATTCCGAATAGGCAGCTTCTCGCTTGAGGCCAAGGAACTCCAGCGTAATCGGGTTCTTGATAACATCTTCCGGCTTTTCAATAGTCAGTCCTTCACGCGCGAGACGCATAACCTCGTCTTTGTTACGACTAAGAGCTAAACGCTCATATAAGCTGCTGCCTACTTGGCGACTGAGTTGCTTAACTGACCACTGTTGTTGAGCGCACTCCAACTCATAGAAACTACGCGCCTCGATATTCTCAATGCGCATTAAGATAAGATAATGCGACCACGAGAGTATAAAACGAGGCAACTGAATTGGAGCAACGGCGTTGCTCGAATTTACAACCGCCTTAGAATCAGTAGTTTCTATATAATTCTCCAATTGGAGCAACGGCGTTGCGCTAATTGAAGCATTGGCGTATGCTTGATAAAACTGGCGACATCTTTTAAGGGTGTCAAAAGTCCAATCTTCGCCATATCGCTCCATCAAACGAGCGGACAACTGACGAAGTACTTGTTCTCCGTACTTTGCTCGTTCGCCTTGCTGCTCATCCTCCAAGATATAACGCCCAACTTCATAGCGAGTTTTAACCTCTGCTATCTTGACAGCGTTAACTACGTACGAACGCGCTTGATCAATTAAAGAAGAAATGCGCTCGAACAATGCATCAATTCTTTCTATCGTTTCTATATTAGCCATAACTATTCTAATTGCGATTGGTTTACCTTGCACACAAATTGCGTGCAAAGGTACAATTTTTTTTTGACATATACAAATTTAGGAGCGGGAATCGATTTCTGAAGTGTCATTTTTGTGCATTTTTGGTCGAAAATTTGCCTTTTTCATCTCTCGGTCATCTCTCGGTCATCTCTCGCTCATCGCTCGGTCGGGAGAGTAGTGAATTTCGAAGGGTACGACAGAGGTATAAACAGGGGACAAAAATGGATCTATTCGCGCTAACGGAAATCGCGCGCACAGGACACCGCTAACAAAGGGCATAGAGGCATCCGACCGATGGTAATTAAAAGAAAAAGAGCTTTTCCCCCTTTATTTTTGCGGAGTGAAACGGAGCAGAGAAAAAGAGCTAAGCGAGAAAAAAGAAAGATTATTGCAGTAAAATGTGCAAAAAATGCCGTACTCAAAATTTGTTCATCTCATGAAAAAGCAGTAATTTTGCACTCGATTTTGAAACACAATGAATATGAAACATAAATTTTTAACCTTGCTGGCGGCGATGGCGGTATGCATCAGCTGCAGCGCAAAAACCAACCAATCACAAATGTCAAATGACAAATCACAAATGACCAAAACTTTGGTCGTATTCTTCTCCCATGCCGGAGAGAACTACTCTGTAGGAAACATCAAAGTGGGCAATACCAAGATTGTTGCCGATTACATCTCCGAGCTTATTGGCGCCGACCAAGCCGAGATCGTGACGCACAAGTACGACGGCATGGCGTACACGCCGCTGACCAACCTTGCGCAAGACGAACAGAACAACGACGAGCGTCCGGATTTTGAACTCGTGCCGAATGTCGATTTCAGTCAGTATGACACCATCTTCATCGGCGGTCCCATATGGTGGGGAACATATCCGCAGGTGATGTTCACGTTCTTCGACCGCTATGACCTAAATGGCAAAACCATCTATCCTTTCACCACCCACGAAGGAAGCGGTCTCGGCTCGTGCGTCAACGATGTTCGCCGCGCGTACCCGAACGCCTCCGTGCAGAAAGGCTTCTCCATCTATGGTCACGAGGTGCGTACCAACAAAGCAAAAGTAGAGAACTGGCTCAAAAACGCAGGATTCTAAGTATGGAAACTATCAAACTATCCAACGGCGTCGAGATGCCTTTATTAGGCTACGGCGTTTTCCAAGTTCCGCCACAGGAAGCGGAGCGGTGTGTGAACGATGCCCTATCGGTCGGCTATCGGCTGATTGACACCGCGCAAGCGTATTATAATGAAGAAGGTGTCGGAGCGGCAGTTGCCAAGTCCGGCATTGACCGCAAGGACCTTTTCCTTGTTACCAAAGTGTGGGTGTCCAACAACGGCGAAGAACGTGCAGCAAAGAGCATCGATGAGAGCCTGCGCAAACTGCAAACGGACTACATTGACCTGCTGCTCATTCACCAGGCGTACGGCGATGTGTTCGGCACATGGCGGGCGATGGAGCAAGCCTATAAAGCAGGTAAGGTGCGTGCTATCGGTGTCAGCAATTTCCAAGCAGCGCGATTCTTTGATTTTGCGCACTACGTGGACATCTAACCGATGGTGAACCAGCTTCAATGCAACACGATGGCGCAACAGAACGACATCCAACCCGTCCTTGCTCAAACCGACACACGGATGATGGCTTGGGGACCGCTCGGCGGACAAGGAGCAGAGGGCGTGATCAAGAGTCCGGTGTTGGCAGAGATAGGCGCACAATACAACAAGTCGGCTGCACAGGTGGCGCTTCGTTGGCTCACTCAGCGCGGCATCGTGGCGATTCCCAAATCGACGCACAAAGAGCGCATGGAGCAGAACCTCGATATCTTTGATTTCCGCCTCTCGGACGCTGACATGCAAGCCATCTCTGCCCTCAACCAACAGGACTCCGGCTTCGTTAATTTCAATGACCCGCAGTTCGTCAAATACCTCATTGAGACATACGGATAAATTAAACCAATAAGAATATGGATATTTACGAAAGAATGAAAGCCGGAGAATGGATTGACATCCGTACCGACGAAGACTACAAGAACATTGCAGGCGTCAACCTCTTCAAGGCGAACGATGACTGCTGGCGTATCAACAACTCGCTGCCCTCGGCTCCCGAGACGCGAAAGATGTTAGAGAACTTTTTCGAAGGCCGTCTGCCGCAGTCTTCGACCATCCTGCCACCGATTCACATTGACCAACCCAAGGCAATGACCATCGGTGAGAATGTGTTTATCAACCACGGCCTCGTCTGCATGGCGAACGGCAGTATCACGCTGGAGGACGGAGTGATGATTGGTCCCGAAGCGGCACTCATCACCGCCAATCATGATTTTGACGACATTCGCGTGTTGCAGTTCAAACCTATTGTGCTCAAGAAGAACGCTTGGGTGGGTGCGCGTGCTGTCATCCTGCCGGGCGTAACGGTCGGCGAAGGAGCCGTAGTCGCTTCCGGAGCTGTGGTAACCAAAGATGTGCCTGCACGTACCATCGTGGGCGGCGTGCCGGCGAAAGTAATCAAGAACCTATAAATTCCCCATACAATGATTGATCATATTGAAGACCGCATGGAGTTGAAGGCGTTAGTAGACTTCTATGCAACCGAATCCGACAAAAACAACCAGGACTGCTATGTTGACATTTTCCGTCCAGACATTAAACTGAATGTTTATTTCGGCGGTAAGTTAGGTATGCAGGCGCGTGACGTACAGGACATGATCCGCCAATACAAAGCGTTCGGAGCTGCCAAAGTGTCGTTTCACATGAACGGTCAGCAGAATGTTACCTTCGAAGATGACACCCACGCTACCGGCACATGCTATGCGCTGGCAACGCTTGTCAACGAAGCAGAAGGCAAGGACAAACTGACCATGCACGCCGTACGCTATTTTGACAAGTACGTGAAGATCGACGGTCGCTGGTGGATTGCCGAGCGCGAACAGTATTTTGAGTGGTCTGCTTTTCCGCCGTTGGCGTAAAAACACATTCTCAATCAGCGGCTCACAGCGATGTGAGTCGCTTTTTTTATTACTTACCTACGGTCTGCCTATTTCTGTCACGTTTGTTCGCCCTGACCAAGCAGCTGCGTCCTTCCAAATCCCTAACGCGTGTGAAAGTTGTTAATGGGGGCACCTTCGAAAGTACGATAACAAAAACTACTTGTTAAATAGTAAAAAAATCCCACAAAAACTTGCATATGTGGGATTTTTTTTGTAATTTTGCAGGCAGTTGTTTTAAAATAGACAAACTACAATTATGACACGTAAAGAAACAATCATAGCAGCCATACTGCTAATAGCTTTCGGTACAAGCATGCATTTTGTGCATCACGTACCATTCTTCAACCATTTTATGGGCTATATCTTCCCCGTGACGGAGAGTGTGATGGCACACATGAAGATGGTCTTTTATCCGATGCTGTTGTTGAGTTTGTATCTCACAATTAGTCGTCGCGATATTCGTGAAATAGGCGCTCCCGTCCTTGGAGGACTGGCTGTGATGCCGCTTATTGTCCTGGCATTCTTTTCTTATTGGGTGTTTGTGCGGCATGAATTGATGATGCTGGATATCGTCATTTATATCGCCTGTATGATTGGCGCCATCCACCTTGCCAAACGCTGGCGGACATCTCCGTTCGTGCAGAATAACTGGCGGTTATGGATAGTGCTCATATTGTGTGGCATAGTTATCATCGGCGTGTTGACCTATCATTCGCCGGACTGGATAATCTTTGCAGATTTAGGCTAAACGGCAAACAACCGGTGTAAACAAATCAATGGATAACTTCGTAGCCATAGATTTTGAGACGGCGAACTTCGCGCAGTCAAGCGTTTGCTCGGTCGGGTTGGTCATCGTCAAAGACGGGGAGATAGTGGATAACTACTACTCGCTCATCCGACCGATACCGAACTACTATAATGCCCGCTGCAGCGAAGTGAACGGACTGCATTTTGACGACACGAACGACGCGCCGGAGTTTCCGGACGTGTGGTCTGAGGCGGTGCGAAAAGTGCATGAGTATTTTCCATACATCGAGGACGGAGAAGTGCCGTTTGTGGCGCACAATAAAGCATTCGACGAGAATTGCCTGAAGGCGGTTTTCCGTGCGTATGAGATTGCTTATCCGGACTATGAGTTTGAATGTACCTTGCTCCGTTCGCGCAAGGTCTGGCCGGAAGGACATCATAACTTGGATATCATCGCCGGTTATTGCGGCTACGAAATGACGAACCACCACCATGCCCTTGCCGATGCCGAAGCATGTGCAATCATTGCAAAACAAATACTTTAGAATGATGATACGCTTAAATTGCTTTTTTCAGGCCGCTGATAGTGACCAGTACACGGATGCTCTGCGTGCTGCAGTAGCTTTGACCGAGAAATCCCGCAACCATGCAGGTTGCATCGCTTATGATGTATTCCAGAGTGCGACCCGCTCGGACGTGTTTATGATTTGCGAGACATGGAAAGATGATGCTTCGCTCAAGGCTCATGCCGAGACGCCGGAGTTCAAGAAATACGTAGCCGAGATAGAGGCTTGCGGACAAATGAAGTTGGAACGATTTGAATTTTGACGACTATTGATATATTATTTTTCAGCCACGGGTAATAGCCAGCATGTGGCAACCCGTATCGCCGAAGCGCTCGGCACACAAGCGCAGTCCATCGAGACTGCCGATACCACAATCACGCTCGCGGACAGTGAACCGCTTGGTTTCGTAACTCCCACCAACTGGAACGAACTGCCGGTTCTGGTGCGCGAGTTCATTCGGAAAGCTGAGATTCGTCTGGCGAAGGATAACTACGTGTTCGCTGTTGCTACGTATGGTTTCCTGCAGGGCTTTGTCTGCGAGGACGCACGTCGAGAACTGAAGCGCAAAGGCATCGCTATGAACGCCGGTTTCTCTGTGAAGATGCCGGACAACTGGACGCCGATGTTTGACCTCTCTGATCCCGCGAAAGTGCAGCAGCAGGTGGACGCCGCCGAGCCGCAGATAGACGAGGTGATTGCGATGATCAAAGCAGGTGTACAAGGCAATAAGAGCCATGACCGAATGCCGTATTTCTTCCGCGTGGTAACCGATCCGCTGTTGACATACGAGCGTCAGACCAAGTTCTTTGCAGTAGATAAAAATGCTTGTATCGCTTGCGGGCTGTGCGCCAAGAAATGTCCTGTGCAAGCCATTGAGATGCAGAAAACGGCAAAAACTGAGACCAACAAACTCGGCAAGAATCCTGTTTGGACGGCGGAGCGCTGTGCGCTTTGTCTCGGTTGTCTCCACCGCTGCCCGAAGTTCGCTATCAGTTACAATAACAAAACGCAATCTCACGGGCAATATCAGCATAGCAAGTATTGCAAGTGACACCTGCTTCTCAACAAACCGATTTAATAACTGTAAAAATTACATAAATCTTTTACAATTATGAAAAAAGGTACTAAGATTTGGATGTGCCTTGCGGGTGTAGCACTCGTAGCACTCGGCGTAATGTGTATCCTTTACCCGGGAACCACATTGTTAAGCCTTGCATGGGTATTCGGTCTGATGTTTTTCCTCGGCGGTTGCACAGAGATGGCGGCTTGGTCGGTTACGCGCGGATTCATACCCATGAGCGGACTGATGTTCCTTTCTGCACTGCTGCAGATTATCCTAGGTGCAATCATGGTTTTCCATCCGGCTCCGCTGATGGTGGCGTTGCCTTTCATCTTCGCTTTCTGGCTTATGTTCGAGGGCATCAACCTTGCTGTCAGTTCCTTCGATTTCAAGCGCGTCGGCTTCCGCCGCTGGTGGATTGTCTGCTGCCTGGGCGTTCTGGCTGCATGCTTTGGCGTTTACTGTCTTGTGAACCCGAATGTCAGCGCGGAGACTATCGCCTGGGTTGTCGGACTGGGTATCATACTCGATGGTATCGGCAACTGGGTCAAAGTCTTGGTTGTCAACAAAGTGGAGAAGCGTTTCGTCAAACTGCATGACCGTATCCGCGAAGTAACCGACATCGACTGGGAAGATGTAAATTGAGCCGGTCAGTGCTGCATACCCTGTTTGCACCTCGTTGCCCTTTCAGTCATTAAGAGATTGATTTCTCTGCCTGCATGCGGAGATTGTCTAAATTCATGGGAAGTATTAGAACATACCGTCATATCCGCTATGCGTCCGCTGCACGCGGTCAGGAACCGCAGTTGGCGGACTATAAGCCTTCTCCTGAAGGTTCACCTTGTGCCTGTCCCCAGAATAAGTTCCGCTTGGATTTTGTCATGGGTGCGGCTGCTCCACTGCTGCAGAGCGAAGATATGGAAAGAGAATCTTTTTATTGGCAGTTCAATCTGAGCAAAGATAAAAAAGGAGATTTATTATGAGCCAGAGTGTCAAAAAAAATAAGGTAGGCGTTTTAATCGCAACTTCGATGGGCAGAATAGATTATCTGTTCCACCGCTCATTACTTTCTGTGTTTCATCAGACAATGGAGCCTGATTTTGTAGTAGTTGTAGATGATAATAATGATGTCGAAGTCTGCAAAGAAATAGAGAGAAGGTTAGCTTCTATCAATAAATCAAATATAATCTA
>Ga0310690_10013222_pt1 | contig 10062 bp, 6 predicted proteins | sample AusTroGonzalo_MG_2_FD_207661 | JGI IMG/M metagenome (GOLD analysis project Ga0310690, IMG submission 207661) | Bovine rumen microbial communities from tropical cattle in Woodstock, Queensland, Australia - Gonzalo_04 (v2) (version 2) | ecosystem: Host-associated > Mammals > Digestive system >...
GGCGGAGGTATACGACGGCCTGTATGAAGCCATGATGGGCGGCGACGCGGCGGGATACGGCGAATACGCGGCCACCACCATGATGGACACGCTGGACGGGCAGATCGAAACCTTTGAAAGCAAGGTTGAACGCCTGAAACAGCTTGTGGGCGAAGAACTGTCCGGGCAGGTGGAAAGCGTGCTGGGATCGCTGGGCAGCATCGTGGACAAGATCGCGGAACTGCCAGAAGATCAATTCAGCGCGCTCGTCAGCGGTCTGGAAGTGATCGCGGCGGCAGGCCCCGGCCTGCTGCTGGCAGGCGGCGCTTTCCGTCTGATCGGATACCTGCTGACGCCCGCCGGAGGCATCGGGCTGGGACTGACCGCGCTGACGGCGGCGGCGGTCGCCATCAAACAGCTTGAAGAAGCGGATTTCGCAAGCAACTTTGGCAACCTGGAACTGGACACACAGGGCATACAGACCTACGTGCAGGGCCTTGGGGCGGACTTTAAGGAAGCGTACACGCAGGTTGACAACTTCCAGGCGGCGCTCCAGAAATCCGTGGAAAACTATACGACGGCCAGCAGCACGTTCAGCGCAACCCTGTTCCAGGACATGCTGACCAACGCGACGCTTGGAGAAGCGGAAATCGCCAAACTGGAAAGCCTGGGGCAAGACATGTTCCTGGCGGTACAGGGGGCCATATCCAGCAGCGCGGCGGCCAGCATGAGCTACTGGAACACGCTGTTCGGCGGAGAGGGCGAAGCGGAATACGACCCCGCCTACCAGCGGATCATTGAACTGACGAACGAAGCCTATACCAACGCGATGGCGGAGGCGGAGGGCATCGGACAGGGATTGCGCGACGCCATGACCGCCGCTTTTGAGGACGGCCAGGTCACGGATGAAGAATATCAAAAAATCCTGAAATACATGCAGGCGTACAATGACGCCATCGCCCGCGCGGCAGCGGAAGCCCAGAGCGAAGAAGATTTTATCAAGATGGGCAAATGGCTGCACCAGGCGCAGACGGCCAGCCTGGACGAAATCAAAACCATTGGGGCGCAGGCACAGCAGGAACGCGACCAGATTTTGGCGGATCAGGAGGATCGGTATCTGACAGAACGCTTCCGGTTGGAATACCGGGGCGCGGACGCCGAAACCCTGGCCCGGACGGACGCACTGTATGAACGGCAACGCCAGCAGGTGCAGAGCCAGTACGACGAATTCCTGTTCACCCTTTGGGACAGCCAAATCCGGCAAAGCGGGCAGGCGGAAAATTATGACGCGCTGATGGGCTATGCACAGCAGTACATGTCCGGCACGCTTTCGGGCGACACCATCAACAGAATGCTCCGGGAACAGATGGGCGCAAGCGCATATGCCGGAGATACTGGATGGGGCAGCTTGACAAGCAGCGACCGCGCACAGCTTGGACGCCTGATGGGCTACATGATCGGCAGCATGGGCGGAAACGAAGGAGTAGAGGAACGCATTGCCTATTACGAAAGTTTGGGCAATACAGACATGGCAACAAGACTTCGGCAAATGTATGCCATGGAACAGCTTGTCAACAACTTCGGCGAAGGAATAGTAATTGAAAAACCGGCATGGGATATTCTGAATTTAGCTGCTGATTACGGAAACAGCAATGTTCGGAGCAGCGATCCTATCAACATGCCGCTGCAAATGAACAAGGCATACGCAGATGCGCTTCTCGGAATCGGTGAATATTCCGTTCAAACGGCGCGGGAAACCATTGCCGCATTGGGCAGCGGAAACGATACGATTGCGGGATTGATGCAAGCTATCGGTTCTTACATCAACGGAAAAAGCCCAAACATCGGCGTACATCCGCTTTCTGATGGTGACAAGCAAGAACTTTCGCGTATGTGGGAACAGCTTGCCAGCACATACGATATGGATGCCGTTGTGCGAAGCATGGGCGAAGATTATGCGGAAAGCAGCCTTTCAGAATACTTCGCCATGTGGGATCTGCTGTACGGGCAGGCCAGCCAGAACCCCGAACAATTCCGCCTGCCGGTGACGCCGGAAATCGCGCCGGGGGCGACGGAGAACATGGCCCCGGTTACCATCCCGATCCAGCCGAAACAGGACGGCGCGGACAGCATGACAAGCCTGCAAGACCAGGGCGTGACCGTGGAAGTTGGCGCGGACAGCACAGAACTTCAAGCGACGATTGAAGCCGAGGACGGGCAAACCCTGACCGAATACCTGAACGGCGACGCGACAGACCTCCACCTGACCATCTGGGACGAAAACGGGCAACTGCTGACAGAGAACGTGACAGGCAACGCCAGCCAGCTTGCGGCCATCATCAACAGCTACAACGGCAGAACCATTACCGTAAACATCGCGGGCAAGAAGCTGTTCGGCAGCGGCGGACGCGCCACCAGCGCTTCGATTTTCGGTGAAGAAGGGCCGGAATGGGCCATCCCGGAAGCGCACACCGAACGGACGGCTCAACTGCTGAACGCGGCGCGGCAGGCCAGCGGCTTCACATGGCCCGACCTTCTGGCCCGCTTCGGCGGCATGAACGCCAGGGCAGGAAACACGCCGACCACGATTGTGTACAGCCCGACAATCAACGCCCAGGACGCGACGGGGGTTGAACAGGTGCTCCGCAACGACAAGGAACGGCTGGACAAATGGTTTGAAGAAAAGAAAATGCGCGATGAAGTGGAGGTGTATTCATGACGCTGACCGGACAGACCTATACATGCAGCGCAGGAGAAACCTTTGACATCGTGGCGATGCAAGTGTACGGCGATGAAAAGTACGCCTGCGAACTGCTGAACGCGAACCCGGCGCTGTGTCTGATTCCCATGTTCACGGGCGGAGAAGTGCTGCAACTGCCGGAAATCGTGATCCCGGAGAAACCGGAAGAAGATCTTATGCCCGCCAGGGCTCCGTGGAAGGAGGGATAAGGGATGGCGGAAATCGGACGATGGGGCGGCCAGAAGTTTGAAGTCAAAAGCGGCTACGTCCAGGGCTTCACGGGCCTGTCCATCAAGGGCAGCAGTGAAACCGAGGACAAGGAAAGCGGCAGCGAAAAATACGTGAGCCGGAAGAACGGAAAGCCGACCGAAATCGGCCTGACCGTGCACCTGAACGCCCTGACCGGATGCAAGAACGTGCGGGACACGGCCATGTGGTTTGTGAACCAGGCGCGGGCTGGCAAGAAGGATTATTTCTATATCAAGGACGGCAAACTCGTCCCCTGCCAGGTCATGCTGACGGAAGCCAGCGTGAAGGAAATTGAGATGACCAACAAGGGCGACTGGATCATGTGCGACGTGCAGCTCACACTGAAACAGTGCACCAAATGGGACGGGACGACCGGCGGAGGCGGCGGAAGCAGCGGGGGCGGAGGAGGCGGATCTTCCGGCGGAAACGGCGGAGGAAAGGTATACACCGCGACGGTATACTACAGCGCCAGCAGCGGCGCGGTGCAGAGCGTGACCCGCACCAGCACCATCAGCTACGACGACGCGCTGAAAAAAGCATACGCCGCCGTGCCCGGAAACGCACAGTGGGCCAGCACGAACCCGCAGCAGGCGACGAACCAGACACCGGCCAAGAGCACGAACGTGGTCACTAAGGCGGCTAACGCCATCAAGCAGACGGCGCAGAACATCGTGAACACAGCCACCAGCGTGATCAACAAACTGGTCAGCGCGGCCAAAACCGCCAGCACGGCGGCAAAGACCACGACGACCACCACGACCACGACGGTGAAGAAACCCGCCGTAACGAAGACGAACGGGCCGACGGCCCTGATGAAATAAGGGGGTGGGCACATGGCGCACTATCAGATTGACAATATGGCCTACCCGATCAACTGGGAAGAAAAAGACCCGATCCAGCGGACACTGCAAAACGCGAAAAACCTGCTGATGTGCCACATGGGCGAAGTACCCTACGACCGATACCGTGGATTCGACCCGGCGCTGTTCGACCTGCCGATGAACGAAATGCAGGAAGAACTGCTGCCGGAGCTCGACCGGGTGATGATGTGGGAACCGGACGTGGAGGTTGTGGAAGCGTCGGCAACCCTGCTGGAAAACGGAGAAACCTATATCCGGGTGACGGTGGATGTCACCTATCTGGAATAGAAAGGCGGTGGAAAAGTGGACAGCACCGAACTGCATTACCTGACCTATGACCCGGACGAAATCTGGAAGGAAATGCTGATCAATTACGTGGAAGCGGGCGGCGAAGTGATGTACCCCGGCGACGAAAAGGAAATGCTGCTGAAAGGCGTGCTGGCGGACATCGTGCAGGTTTTCGCCGGAGTGGACAACGCCCTGCGCATGATGACGCTGCGCTACGCGGTGGGCGAATACCTGGACATCATCGGGGAACTGCGAAGCTGCCCCCGGATCGACGCCAGCGCGGCCCTGGCGACCGTGACCATCGTAACCAACCAGACGGGCAAGACCGGGACGCTTCCGGCGGGCACGGCCATGACGGCGGACGGCGAACGATTCTATATGCTGGTGCAGGATTTGGCCCTGACGGGATACCAGCAGACCGTGACCATGGAGATTGTGGCCGACCGGGCGGGCAGCGCCGGAAACGGCCTGCTGGCCGGATCCCAGATGGCCCTGGCCGTGACGAATGAAGCCATTAACAGCATCGTGGTGGCGACGGACGCCAGCGGCGGCAACGAAGCAGAGGACGACGAAACCTACCGCGAACGCATCCGGGCATTCATGCTTGCCAGCGTATCGACCGGCCCCGCGCAGCAGTACGAAGCGGCGGCCAAGGCCGTGAGCAGCGACATCGTGGACGCGCGGGCGCTGAACCTGGGCGCGGGCCAGGTGGGCATCTACCTGCTGCTTTCGACGAGCACGGGCGTTTCGGCCATCCTGCAAAGCGTGGCGGACGCGCTTTCTGGCGACGACACGCGGCCCATGACCGACCAGGTGAGCGTATACCAGGCAACGGACGTAACCTATACGCTGAATATCAGCTACACGGCGGACGGCAGCAGCGCGACGAACGCGGCCATCGCAAGCGCGGTGGAGGAATACCAGCGGTGGCAGGACAACGTGATCGGGCGCGCATTCAACCCCGACCGGCTGCTGGCCCTGCTGTACCAGGCGGGCGTGACCCGCGCCCTGTACGGCAACGGAAGCGTGTTCGGAAGCGACGGGGAAATTGAATACACGGAGATTGAAGCGAACGAACGGTGCAAGGGAACCATCACCCTGACTTCCATGTAAGGCGGTGACGGCATGTTTATCTTTGACGTTACCAAATTCCTGCCGAGCTTCATCCTGAACGACACGAACGGGCGCGCGCTGGCAAAGGCCATCGAGGCGGGCGTCCAGATCATGAACAACGTCATATCCGACGGCGTGAAGCGGCTGAACGACGTGGACAGTATGCCGGAATGGCGGCTGGATGAAATGGCCTGGGAATACAATATCCCGTATGACTACAAAGCCGACATCGACATCAAGCGGGAATGGGTGCGCAACGTGCAGCGGCTTGCGCGGCTGTACGGCACGCCGGAGGGCATCCAGCAGTACATGCAGGGATACTTCGACACGGCGACAGTGGAGGAAGCCTGGGAATACAACGGCGACCCATTCCATTTCCGCGTGATCTTCCCGGATAGCTGGACGCCGGAAAAGGTGGCCTGGGCAACGACGGCCATCAACACGGTCAAGAACGTGCGCAGCGTGCTTGACAGCTATGTATTCAACGGGAAATGGCGGCACAACCTTTACGTGGGATGCGCCCTGTACACGCATGAAGCGGTGACATACCAGGTGCCGGTCGTGGTGATTGAAAGCGACTGGTACATTGACGAGGACAGCAACATGCTTCTGGACGAGGACGGCATTCTGCTGATTGTTGAATAAAGGAGGACGAGAACCATGATTGCGACGGCCCCAAGCCTGACGGATCAGGGGAAAAGCCTGCTGATGCGCGCCATCGGCGGCGAACAAATCACATTTACCCGTTTCAAGGTCGGGAGCGGGTCGCTGGCAAGCGGACAGACCATTGACAGCCTGACCGACCTGATTACCCCCGTGCTGGCGTTTTCCATCACCGACATGGACGACACGCAGGAAGGGCTGCTGGCCCTGACGGGCGAGTTTGACAACAGCGACGTGGACAACGACTTCACCTGGCGGGAACTGGGCATCTTCGCCAAGGGAGAGGACAACACGGAAATCCTGTACGCCTATTCCAACGACGGGACGGACGCGGGCATCGTGCGGCAGCTTAACACGGACGTAATCACCTTGCAGGAAGTGACGATGATCATTGCCATCGGCGAGGCGGAGAACGTGACGGCTGTCTATTCGCCGCACCAGCAATACGCCCTGGCGGCAGACCTGACCGCGCACACCGGCGCGACCAACAACCCGCACAGCGTCACCAAAGCGCAGGTGGGCCTGGGGAACGTGCCAAACCTGGCCCCCAGCAACATGACCGTGACCTTTGAACAGGCGGCGAACCGGGACAATATCGCTACCGGCGAAAAGCTGTCCGTGCTGTTCGGGAAGATCAAGAAGGTTTTCGCGGACACGATTGCCCACATCACCAACAGCAACAACCCACACAACGTGACCAGAGCGCAGCTTGAAGCCGCAGCGGCCAGCCACGGACACAAGCCGATTGACATTGAATGCGGCGAAAACGACGCGGCCCTGCCGGTGACGGCGGGCGGCACCGGCGTAAAAACCCTGAACGCGCTGAAAAACCTGATCGGCATCAACGCGACCATCGGCATTTACACCGGCGACGGCACGCAGAAGCGGGCAATGAACCTGGGCTTCAAACCTTCGGCCATCCTGCTGACGGACGAATACGGGCGGGTATGGGACGACACGGACGGCATTCTGGGCGGCATGGCCGTGGGCCTGTACGGAATCCGCAGCATGGACAGCTCCAGCGCGAACGACGCCACCGTGTGGAGCAACCAGTACACGGCGCTGCTGGCGGACGAGGATCTGGAAAACCAGTTTGCCGGATTCTATGTGAACTATTACGCCGGAAGCACGGCGGCGGAGAATATCAGCACCAATAAAACGGGCGTGGTGTATCACTATATCGCCTACAGATAAGGAGTTGAGAAAATGGCCGGACAAAAGATTACCGAGAAAACCCAGGCGGCAGTCGTCAAATCGGGCGCGAACTTCCTGATTACCCAGCTTGAGGGCGAAACGGGCAGCGAAAAGGAAAGCGTGCGCCGGGTACAGATGAGCGCCATGATTTCCGCCCTGCGCGGATTCGGCCTGCTGACCGGATATTCCACCACGGCGCAGATCAACGCCGTGCTGGAGGAATTCGTGAACAGCGTGGAAGCCGTGGAGGGCGGCATCAAGATCACCTACGGCGACGGGGACGAAGTGACAATCCCGGTCGCCAGCGAGGGAGGAGCCGACCTTTCTGAATTCCACATGTCCTACGACACGGGCACGGGCTACCTGCACATGTACGACAGCAACGACGTGGACGTGTTTGACCCGGTATGGATCGGGGGTGGCGGAGGCGGCAGCGGCGGAGGATCCGTGCTGACCTTCTCCATGTACACCGACCCCGCATTCAGCGTGATTGAAAGCGCGGGCGAAGCGGAAATCGAATTCAAATTCACGTCCATCGACAAGGAAACCGAAGTGCCCACCGGCAGCGGCAACCTGGCAATCTATGTCGGCGGACTGATGAAAACCAACATGACAATCCAGCAGGGCGACAACCAGACGATTGACGTATTCGCCTACCTTTCCACCGGCACGAACAACGTGCGGCTGACCATGACGGACAGCTACGGCAACACAGCCACCCGCACGTTCACCATCACGATGGAAAGTTTCGCGCTGACCTGGAACCTGGGCGACACGAACGTGAACAACGACAGCGCGATGTCGTTCTACGTGACGCCCACCGGCAACGGCAGCAAGTCCATATACACCAAAGTGGACGGAACCATCGTCGCCACCGACACCGTGACCACCAGCGGACGCAGGCTGACCAAAACCCTGACCGGCCTGACCCACGGCGCGCACATCATTGAAGTGTACGGCACGGTCGTGATCGGCGGCGTGACACTGGAAAGCAACCACCTGATTGCCGCCGTGGCTGTGGTGCTGGCGGGCGAAAGCGCACCGGTTATCGCGGCGAAATGGCCGGACGGGCCGCTGACGCAGTATACCAGCGTCAATATCCCCTATGTGGTGGTGGATCCCAGCGCGAACCCGGCGACCATCCAGCTTATGGAGGACGACGACGAACTGAACGAAATCGACGTGGATCAAAGCCCGCACGTATGGGCCTACCGCCCGCTGCACGCCGGGTACAAGCTGGTAAAAATCAAGCGCGGCGCTACCATCGCCAGCAAGCAGTACGCCATCCAGGGCCTTGACATCAGCGTGGACGAGGTGGAGGACGGACTGGTCTGCAAGGTGGATCCCAGCACGATCAGCGACCTTGCAACATGGAAATACAACAACACCTACCTTTTCACGCTGTCCCAGAACTTTGACCTGGTAAACGGCGGCCTGATCGTGGACGAGGAGGGCGCGCACTGTATCCGCATCGCGGCAGGCGACACGCTGACACTGAACCTTGACCCCTTCGCGGAAAATGCCATCACCAACGGCCTTGAACTGAAATTCATTTACAAGATCATGGATTCCAGCAGCAAGACCGCCAGCGGCATTCACAGCCTTTCCGGCGGCAGGGGCATCGACATCCAGGCGAACAACGTCTACCTGCACGGCAACCAGAACAGCGCGAACCTGTCCGTGTGCGAGGGCGAGAAAACGGAACTGGACATCAATATCCAGCAGAAAACCGAGAACGGCGACCGGCTGATGATGATCTGGGAGAAGTGCAGCACCTTCGCATTCGCGCAGTACGCGGACGACGAAAACTTCCGGCACACGGACAATGTGGGCATCACGTTCGGCTGCGCGGACGCGGACGTTTACCTGTACCTGTTCCGGGCCTACGGGCGCGACCTGACCACCGCCGAGCTCCGGGCCAACTACATTGTGGACGGCGCGGACGGCAACGAGATCAACGACCGGAACACGCGGAACAGCATCTATGACAGCAACGGCGTCAACTTTGAACTGGCCGCGCAGGCAAACCCGGACATGGACTGCGTGCTGATTTCCGCCGAGAAAATGAGCACGGCCAAAAAGAAAGCGGGCGGCAGCGTGCCATGCACCATCCGGCACGTGCGCGTCAGCGGCGGCACGGCCCACGCCTGGACGGGCACCGGCAGTATGGACTTGCAGGGCACAAGCTCCGAGGAGCACGCGCTGACCGCAGGCCCGAACCTGAACTGGCGGCTGACCGGCGGCATCGAATTCGACGACGGCAGCACAGCCAGCGGATGGGCCATGCACGGCACGGCCAACAGCGTGCCCGTCAACCTGTTCAACTTCAAAAAGAATATCGCGTCGCAGGATCATATCGTGAACCGGGTATGCGCGGAATGGTACAACCGATTCCAGCCCGCCATCCGGCAGGCCCGCGTGGACGATCCCCGCGTGCGCGACTGCCTTGAAAGCACCATGTGCGCGGTGTTCTTCCAGAATACCAGCGACGCGGCGGTTGTCGTCGGGCCGGACACGGTACAGCCGGACGAAACCATCTTCTTCGGCCTGGGGAATATCTGCTCCAGCAAGGACTGCTACGACACGTTTGAATATGACGACATCGTGATCGAAGTCAAGCAGAACCCGTCCGACGTGGCGCGGTTCAAGGACGACGACCTTTCCGGGGACAAATGGGATCAGAACTACGAATTCCGCTACCTGAACGAGGACGAATACACCGAAGCGCAGGCCATCGCCCTGTGGCAGGTGGTGCAGACGTTCATCTACAAAACCGACTACACCGAAGCCACGGACGACCTGCTTTCCACGGCGGAGGTGATCGGCGGCGTGACCTTCACCCACGACACAGCGGCCTACCGGAAAGCGAAATGGATTGCCGAAGCGCCGAACATCTTTGAGATGGACACGCTTTACTGGCATCACATTGTCACGCTGTTCTTCCTGCTGCGCGACAACCGGGCGAAGAACATGTTC
>Ga0310690_10013225_pt1 | contig 10061 bp, 9 predicted proteins | sample AusTroGonzalo_MG_2_FD_207661 | JGI IMG/M metagenome (GOLD analysis project Ga0310690, IMG submission 207661) | Bovine rumen microbial communities from tropical cattle in Woodstock, Queensland, Australia - Gonzalo_04 (v2) (version 2) | ecosystem: Host-associated > Mammals > Digestive system >...
GTTGTGGAGTTGCTCGTTTTGAATCGATGACGACAAACTCCTTAATTCTACACTTTCCACTCTACACTCTACACTTCCACTTCGCGGCGGAGAGTTGGTCTTCTGCGCGGAGAGCGTGGCGACGGTCGCGAAGAGAAGAAACGCCGCGAGATGCAGACGGGGGATGCGGTTAAACCAATAAAGCGCGGCAGTTATTCGCCGCCAGTGGGCGATGGCGAGGGATGCCGCGAGCGAAAGTGCCGCGCAGAAAACGACAGTGCCTGTCAGAATGTCCGTCATGACTCAGACGGGATTATACCATATTCCGCCGCGTTTTGTGGGAACCGCATCGCCGTCAACTTGAACAGAATTTGAACTTCGTACCGTCGCGCACCGAGAAACTGTGGTCAATAGCAGAGAGGCATGGAGGTTCGCCGGAGTGGGCGATGGAGACTTTTCGACGGTCCGTCGAAAAACGGGTCGGGCGTTACCGGGCGAGCGGCAATGCAACGGAGATAGCCTTCTAAGCGCGGAAGGCGCAACGAGGTTAGGTGCTTTTCACTCCAAAATATTGGAGAACCTCAAAGTCAATTGCATAGGGCGTGCGCGGGATGGAGGAAAGGTTGAAGCGGGGGACGAGGCCGGCGAGGGAAATGCATTCGCCACGCTCAGCCCAGCCGCATGAAAAGGCAAGCGCCCCAAGTATCTCCTCGGGCTTCGCCCCTGCCGCGCGCAGCGCAGATATGCGCGTGTCCCCATGACGTTTGGCAAGTCTGCGCCCGTCGCGCCCGACGACAAGCGGCACATGGCAATAGCGCGGCGGCTTGGCCCCGAGGGCCCGTGCAACGAGGATCTGCGCAGGCGTCGCCGCAAGGAGATCGTCGCCCCTTACAACTTCCGTGACGCCGGAAAGGACGTCGTCAACCGTGCACGCGAGCGTGTAGCCAGCGCCGTCGCGGTCGCGGGCGAGAGGGAAGTCGCCGAGAGATGCGAACACGTCCTGCGAAAACCTTCCCGCGAACACGTCGTCAAACTCGACTACCGTCCCCGGCTCGACGCGAAACCGCCAACATGGCGTCTGCGCCGCCAAAGAGCCCTGCCCCGCGTTCGCGGCGCTTTTGCAGGCAAGCGCCTCGTCCCACGACGCGAAGCGGCCGCGGCAAGTCCCTGGATAGCGAAGCTGGTCGCCGTCGTGCGGAGCGGACTGCGCGGCTTCCACGTCGCGCCTTGAGCAGACGCAGGGATAGACGATGCCGCCAAGTCTCTCCAACGCGGCGCGGTAGTGGCTTCTGCGCTCCGACTGCACGCACGAGCCGTCCCAGTCGAAGCCAAGCCACCGAAGGTCTTCAATAGCGCCGTCGGCCGCCCCAGGCTTGTCGCGCGGATGGTCGAGGTCCTCCATGCGAAGGAGTATCCTGCCGCCAAGGCTGCGCGCCCGCAGCCAGGCGATCATGAACGTGCGGACGTTCCCGAGATGCAAGGCCCCGGTCGGGCTCGGCGCAAGGCGGCCTACGTATTCTTCCAGAACTTCAGCCATTCCGCGACAAACAGCTTCAGGCCATCGGCCGATTCAAACGCGGCGGAAGTCGCCTCGCGCATGTCTCCACTTTCGAAAAGCGCCTTGAAATAGCGGCGCTTCAGGTCCTTGAACGGATCGAACCGCACTTTTTTCGCGCCATGCTCGATGAAAATCGCCACGGAAAGCGCAAGGCGGTATTTAAAGCGCCTTGCCTCGTCGGTGCCGTCGTAGAACTCGCGGTAGTCCATCGCCAGGAGCGCGGGAAGCATCTCCGAGACCCTCTTGAGATCGTCGGGCGACATGCCATCCGCGCCCCAGTCGGTCTTGGAGGGAACGCGCTCCGACACGGAAGGCCCCTCCTCGAAATACTGAGCATATCCCTCGTTGAGCCAAGGCGAGACCGCCATCATCGACGAGGCATAGGAAAGATACTGGTGGAACGCCTCGTGGCGAAACGTCCTGAGAAGCTCCGCGTCGGAAGACGACTCGAAAATCGCCGGAGGCCTGCAGGCGACGATCTCCCTCCTCTGCTGGCACCAGTACGCCGCGCTCCATGCCATGTTCGTGAGCCCCTCCGCCTCCATCGCGTCAAGATACTCGCTGCGGCTTGAGTATATCCTCGCGGAACAAAGGACATTCGACCCGTCGATGCCGGTCGGCATGGTCTCCAGGTACTTGGCCCTCATTACGGGGAGGTCGTTGGTGAGGGCGGCTATGAACGACGAGCCTTCGTCAAGATCGTCGATTACCACGAACTCCGGCGTATCGGTGAACCGCCAGTCGTCGTACGCGGCGACGGAATGGCGGACATCGGCCCGGAGAAGTTCGCGCTCGCCAAGGGCGGGCGCCTTTTTCTTCGAAGATCTGCGGCGAGGCGAGGCGCCCGCCTCGCCAGCGGCCATTGCGAGGTACAGCCGGCCTTCTTCGCCAAAGAGCTCATCCTCGAAAGCCTCAAGGGCCTTGTCAAAGTCGTCGCCTTCCAGAAGCTGCCATGTAGCAAGCCGCCAAACGCCGGACTTCTCGGGAAGGAATGCGCAGACTATCGTAGAGGTGTTGGTGCCATGCCAGTAATCGACGTCCTTGAACCCCCTCGGCAGCTGCCTTGGGCGAGTCTCCTTCTCCGGCACGGGGACGGGCGAAAGCGCCTCCACGGCCGTTCGCACGGCCTTCTTGTCGCGGCGATCCACGGGTACGCGCCCGGCGACGGAATCCATGCGGGTTACGGACGACTCGCGCGCAGAGAGGGGCGGCGGAGCCACGTCGAGACGCGCCAAGACGAATATGCGGCCGTCTTCGTCCATCCAGCGCCCGTCAACGGCATGAGAGACCCAGAGGTCCATGGCGTTGTAGCGGTCTTCAAGACGCACGCGGCCGCTCTCCTTTACCAGATACGCCTCCGCACGCGGCATGTCGAGCGGAAGAGGGTCCGTAAAGAGAAGAGATGCCGCAAGAAGGAGCATAAACTCTACAGAGCCCCGGTCGCGAGTGACGAAAACGTTGCTATCGGCGTCGTGTCGCGGTAGTTGTCGAGGACCTGGCGGCAGTCCTTGATAAGCGCATCAAGCTCGTTGTACATCGAGGCGTCCGTGGCAAGCTTGCCGAGGGTTCCCTCGCCGTCCTTGAGCTTGCGGGCGACGACGTTGAGGTTGTCCGCAAGCTCGCGCGCCTTGGCCATGAGATCTCCGGGATTGGCGCCCTCGGCGGCCTTCCTGAAAGCCGCCAAGCCGCCCTTCAAGTCTTCCAGCGCCCCGCAAGTGCGGAGGTCTTCGGATATCTTGCCGACGTTGTCGAACGCCTTCGTCGCGCTCGAGACCATTTCCTTCGCGTCAGAAGCCGTGGCCTTGATGTCGTTATAGACCGTGTCGTCCGACGAGAGGAGCTTTCCGACCGTTCCCTCGCCGCGCTCTACGCGCGTGATTATTGCCTCCGCCTTCTCGGCTATGCTCCTCGCACGCATGGCAAAGTCGTTCACGTTCGTCACTATTCCGGTGAACTCGGGCCGCGAAGTGAACTCCGTCAGGTTCTTTGCGATCTTCGCGAAATCCTGCATCCAGTCTGTCGGGGGCTCGCCTGCGAATTCAGTCTCTTCGAGCGGCAGGACGCTGCCAGACCCCTCCTCCAGCTTGAGATAGTAGCCGCCGAGCATGGAAAGGTTGCAAACGCTCGCCTTGTAGCCGCTGCGCAAGGTGACCTTGTCGTCCACCATGGCGACCACGACGAGATTTGTCTCGCCGACTTCCACGCGGTCAACGACGCCGACCTTCGTTCCACGGTACATCACGTTGTCACGCTCCTTGAGGCCGCCCACCTGCAGGAACGATATCCTAATAGGCACGCGGTTGCGCCCGGCGAGGATGTCGACGCCGGATATGACGATCGTGAAATAGGCCAGCAGCAAGAGCACCGTGACCATGAAAAGCCCCACAATGGCCTGTGAGAACGTCTCGTTCTTCCGCTTCACGCTTTTTCTCCTTTCGATGCGGCGACATATTCCGCCGCGTACGGGTTTTTAGACGCAACGAAACCGGCCGGCGTCTCGCATACGACCGCCTTGCCGTCCTTAAGCAGCATGATGCGGGAGGCGATCTTGAGCGCGGAGGCGAGGTCGTGCGTCACTACTACCGACGTTATCCCGCGCTTGGCGTTTACCTCCGCGATAAGGTTGGTTATGCTGAGCGACGTCACGGGGTCGAGCCCCGACGTCGGCTCGTCGTAAAGGACTATGTCTGTCTCGCGGACGATCGCCCGGGCGAGGCCAGCGCGCTTCTGCATGCCGCCGGAGATTTCCGACGGATACTTGTCCGCCGCGTCTGAAAGCCCGACGGCCGCAAGCGCGTCCGAGACCTTCGCGCCTATTTCGTCCTCCCTCATCCGCGTCGTCTCGCGCAGGGGAAGCGCCACGTTGTCCGCTATGGTCATCCATGCGAGGAGCGCCCCAGACTGGAAGAGGTAGCCGATCCTCGGCGATTCCGTCTTCACCTCTCCGGCATCGGGCTCGATAAGCCCGACGATGTGCTTGAGCGCAACTGACTTTCCCGTTCCGGAAGGGCCGACGATCACGAAAATCTCGCCCTTTGCGACAGAGAACGTGAGGCCGTCAAGAACGGTCTTTCCGCCGAAGCGCTTGGTAACGCCTATGAACTCTATCGCATTCATCAGTAGAAAAGCCTCGTCACTATATAGCCTGAGATCAATATCGCGAGAAACGACACGATGACGGCCCGCTGCGTCGACTTGCCTACGCCCGTCGCGCCAAGCGACGTGCCAAGCCCTTCGCTCGCCGATATAGTGCCTATGAGAAGCCCGAAGACGCAAGACTTGAGAAGCCCTACGTAGAGGTCCTTGTCGGTGGCCATCCAAAGCGCACTCGACATATACTGGCTGAAATCGACGTTTAGCTGCGTCGCCCCGACGACTCCCCCTCCTATCGTGCCGAGCATCGCCGAGTAGAACGCGACGACCGGCGCCATTGCCACGAGCGCAAGGATGCGAGGCGCGACGAGAAAGCGCGCTGGCGGGATTCCCATTATCACAAGGGCGTCTATCTCGTCGTTCACCTTCATTGTCCCGAGCTCGGCGGCGATTGCCGATCCAACGCAGGCGGCAAGGCATATCCCGCAGCAGAACGCCGCCATCTCCCTGAGGAGGGTCAGCATCACCGCCGCGCCAAGGTATGTCTCCTGGTTGAACCGGGCAAGTTCAAGGCCGACCTGCAGGGCGAGGATCATGCCCATGAAAAGCGAAACCACCGTCACGACAGGCAACGTGCGGATCCCCGTCGCGTAAAGCTGGCGAAAGAGGTCGCGCCGAGCATCGCGGTTCACTACGACATGCGGAAAATGCAAAACCGCCTTTGCGAGGAGGATAACCGCGCCGCCTATCGAGACGACGAATTTTGGCGCCAGCGTCATTGCTCGACTCTCGGACGGGGCTTCTTCTGCGGCGACTTCGCCGCCTTCTCGGCCTCGTCCAGAGCCTTCTTGGTGTCCAACACGGCCGCAGACCCAGGTATTATCTCAAGAGCCTTTCCGATATTGGCCCTCGCCGCGTCAAAACGTCCCTGCTCGATCTGGAGCATCGCAAGGTTGTTGTACACCGCAGGCTCACGCGGCTTGCGGATGAGGCAACGCTTGAGAAACAGCTCCGCGCGGGAGAGCTGGCGCTCCTTGAGATAGTACATGCCAAGGGCGAAGCAGGCGTCGGGATTGTCGGGATCGACGCCGATTATCGTCTCTGCATATGTTTTTCCCATCGTGAAGTCGGCTCTCACAAGAGCGAGCTGAAGGCCCTCGCGCGGCGTAAGGCTCTGGAGCATCATTGCCTTGCGCTTTTCCATCGTCTCGACAAGCTTCTTGTAGATGCTGTTCTTGTCGTCAAGGGACTTCGCCATCTTCGCCTCTTCTATCGCGCTTTCCGCGCGTCCAGTGAGGTCGTCCTTCTCGCCGCGATACATGCACATCCTCGACAGCCTCCACTGAAGAGTGAGGAACACGTTCTCAATGGTCTTGTCGGTGCAGTTCTTTATGCCGCCGCGCCTGCCGTGTATCTCAAGCACCCTGGCGGCAAGCGCATGCGCGGCGCGAACACCCTCCAGCCTTGCGGCCTCGTCGACAAATCCGGCCGGACGCGAAAGGACGCCCCCCATCGGCGGCAATGCCTTTCCGTCGCGCTTCCAGAGGTCAAAGCCCATGAGGGCTGCCGACTCCGCGAGACGACCGGGCTTGTCGCGTATCCAGCTGCGCAGGCCCATTCCGGTATCGTGCCGGAAGGAAAAGAGGTCTTCTTCGTCGCCATCCAGCCCTCTGGTGCGCAAATACGCGCCCATGGCGCCTCCGCCGCCCATGAGGGAATAGCACCTGAGTCCACCGCCTACGCGAGCGCTTTCAAGCTCTATGGCGTCGTCAAGGTTGCCGTCGGAGAAGAGGAACTTCGCGTCGCCCGCCTCGCGAACCACCTCGCGCACGAAGTCGTCTATAACCTCCAGCATCGCCCGCGTCGTCGTCTTGACGCGTCCTGGAATCATCACAAGGAGGATGAACGAAGGCACGAGGAAAATGCCAAGCTTGCGAACGAGGATTGTCGAGCGCGAAAGGCCGAGCGGCAACTTGCGGTCGTCATGAAACGCTCCGGTCTCACCAAGCTCGGTTTCTTCGCCAAGCTCGCCGAAGAACTGCGCGGCAAGACGCCTGTGGTTGCGGCATAGGGCATCCACGCCGAATATAGTCAACGACAGCGCGAGTGTCGCGGCGCAGCAGAATATCCCCATGGAAAGGAAGTAGGGTGACGAAACACTGTAGTACGACCAGAACCACAGAGCCGGGATGAAAGAGAACTGCGAAAGCGCAAGCACCCCGCAGAAGAAGAAAATAAGGCCGGAGGAATACGAAAGGAAATGCTCCTCGTCTGCGCTCTCTGGAAACTTTATCGTCGCAACCACAAACGGCAGTAGGCTGACGCCCGACCAGAGGATCCACGCGCCCGGCTCCGCCGCAGACGCAAGGCGGCCCCAGTAGGAGACGAGATACGTAAGAGGAATCGAGCCTATCGTCTCCCCTACGGAGCCTACGCCCCCGTGGATGACAAAAATCCAGCAGTTCAAGGCTATCCCGGCTATCAGCGCCGCGAGGAAGAGGAAGGTCATGTGCCACTTGCCGACTTCCATTACCGCAGGCTTGAAGAACGGAGACTCGAGCGAGGGCATTACCTTGATTATGAAGATGTTCACTGAGAAGAACACCACGAGAAGCACAAAGCCCATCGGCGACTCTGCGGCAAGGAAGCCAAGGATAGTCGAGCATAGGTATGCGTATTTTATCTCGCCCTTGCGGAGGAAGACAAAGAAGAACTCCGTCGCCGCCATGGTCAGCGCAAGGAGTATGGCCGTCTCGGAAAGGCACTGCCCGGCCGTCCATACGGGATCCGCCAAGACGAACGCCTCTGCGCCAAGCGCGGCGGCAAGGCGCATGACGAGAGTGCGGCGGCGCGATATCTGCGGGCGCATCCGCATCGCAAACGCCAGCCACTCCCTGAGAACCACGTAAACGCATACGGCAACTCCTGCAAGGACGAGGTGCCCAGTGAGCCGAAAGACCGTCGCAGAGGGGCCAATGCCGCAGACCTTGTATATGAGAGTCGCGCAAGCCGTCCAGAACCCAGGGATTATGTCAGGCGCAGGCCGCGTAAACGAGGCGACCGCCGCGCCCTTCCAGACTCCCGGGTAAAGACCGGGGAACTCCCAGACGCAAAGCAGTATGAATGTAAGCCCCGCAAGGACTGCCGCAATTGCCAAATCGCCCAGCCCGATTTTTTCGGTCTGAGCGACTACGTTCGCTTTTTCGGCGTTATCAGCCATTCTACGCTGTGCGACGCTTCAAAGCGAGCCCTGCCAAGCCAAAGAGGACAAGCATGGCCGATGTTGGCTCAGGCACCGTAGTGTAGGAGCCGCCGTGCCATACCGCCATGCTGACAGGAGAGAGATCCGCGCCAACGTAATGCTTAGCCTCGAGATCGGCATAAGTCATGGCAGAAGAGCTGTCGGACTGCGCAACAAAAGCGCCAGAGGCGATTGAGGATGCAGTCGGGTTGGATTCCCATGCGCTATAATTGATAAGCTCAATGTAGAAAGAATAGCCAGAGGGATTGCCGCCTAACGTTGACGAATCCACAACAGCGACGACTGAGTCATAAAGAGGCACCTGCACCGCAGTGCCAAGATTCTGAAATGCTCCAGTATCGTAATCGCCGTAGCCGAGGTTAAGGTAAACCCTGCTTTCAGCGCCGCCATCGGTAGAAGCGAACACACGGGCGCCAGTATAGGTAAGGTCAGACGCAGTTGACGAGTCAACCTGCCAATAGAGATAACTCGCATTGGCGCTTGAAATCGCCACTGCTACAGACAACGCAAAGATTGCTTTTCTCATTTCCATGTTTCTCCTGACTTCTTAAATCACTTGTGGGGAACACCCGACCACGTAATAGTCGGCTTTTCGGACGAGTTGCGGCTTACATACCAAGCGCCGGTTCCGGCAGATATGGTGATCAAATCGACTTTCGTCGGCGCAACTGTCGGATTTGCCGAAGCATACCACCCCGCGCCGGACGCACCAGACTCCTTATATGTATAGGTTTTGTTTACACCTGCGAGGCTGCGCGTGATGACGCTGTCGCCGTTAACAGGGCCCGTCAGAACCCCAGAGGCAAGAAGATTTGCGTCTGCATCAGTCGGCGGCGCGATGAGCGTGTAGACCGGCGTGGACGAGGAAGCCCCGGTGTTGTATATCGTCGAGGAAACTCCGCTCAGCGTTCCAACCTGGCCATAAAGATAGAACGCATTGGCCGCTCCAACCGAATTTGTCGGGTTCGCGCGATGCAGGAGAATCGCAGCTCCGCGCGCGGCATGAGCCTTATCAGCCGTGATGCCTGCCATCGGATTGCCGTTCTCGATGACATCCACCGGAGCTGCCCAGTATTTGACGCCACCAGCACCGGATGCCAATGTCCACGTACGCAAAACGTCGCCTTTCTCGTCAAGGGCGGAAACAACGTCGCCGACTGTGAGGTTCGCTGTCTTCACGATATTCGATATGGCAATCGGCTGGTCGTCAGCCGTTGAGCACTCGCACCACGGAACGGCGACTATCGTATCAGCCGCCTTGCTCAGCACGGTAAGAAGGCCGAACACGTTCGACCCCTCGACATCGCTAGCGAAAACCGGCGCGGCTGCGAGAAGAGCGGAAACTGTGAGAAGAGCAGTCTTTTTCATTTCGCGATCCTTTCAAATCACTTGGTGAGCGGCTGGCGGCCAACCTTGAAGAACTTCCCCTGATCCTTGTCGAGATCAAATTCGACACTGTTGCTCTCGGCCGAAACAGGTGAGTCAAGCGTGGTCTTTGTTATGTTGCCAGGCTCAGAGCCAGTAAAGATGTTGTAGCGGACGGACGGATGCATGTTTGCGACCTTGATTTTCACACGATCGCCATCGATGCGGAAAGACTTGATCTCCGGCTGGCCAACATTGTCAACACCGCTCTCGTTCCACGCGATAGCGCCGCTATCATCCTTGGAAAGCGCAGAGCCGGTCGCAAATGACGATGCCTCGGTTCCTGTGGCTCCATTAGCCTTGGCATTGGTCACAACCGCAGCATTGACAATCGCAGGCTTCTTGTTTACCGCCTTCGAGGGCTTGCCGTCGAGACCGCGCGTGTCGAGCAGATAGACAAAGTAGTTTCCGCTCGTCGGGGCCTCGCTGGACTTGATCTGGAAAACCACGTCAGGGCACCTGCCGCCTTCCGCGAGCGGCGCCATCAAAAAGACCCTGTCGCCCTCGACAAGAGGCTCGCACTCGCTCGAGAGGCCGCCAAACTCATTGTTCGCCGACCAGCAAAGCGCATACCATTCGCCATCCTTGACAGGCGTTCCATCGGCATACGTGTCGCCCGTCGTGGAGAACACAACCAATGTATTCGCCGCATCCGCAAAGGCAATAGAAACCGCCGCGACCGCTGCCGCGCACAAGGAAATCTTAGAAAATCTCATATAGCCCCCTTTTCTCTAATTGGTGACA
>Ga0310690_10013227_pt1 | contig 10060 bp, 8 predicted proteins | sample AusTroGonzalo_MG_2_FD_207661 | JGI IMG/M metagenome (GOLD analysis project Ga0310690, IMG submission 207661) | Bovine rumen microbial communities from tropical cattle in Woodstock, Queensland, Australia - Gonzalo_04 (v2) (version 2) | ecosystem: Host-associated > Mammals > Digestive system >...
CAATCCATTAAAACAAACGCCGCACCAACAAATGCCAACGTACGCAAAATATTTATAACACCCTTTAATTCTTTAATCAGCCCACAAACCGGACTTTCGGCAAACGCCGGCATACTTGCCATCACAAACACGGATGCAGCCAAAAAATAATTCGAAATCTTTTTCATACTAAATCTCCTTTTCTTTTGTGCATTCTATCACAAACTTATTTATATTGCAAGTGTTAGTGATTAGTGTTAGTGGTTATTGAAAACGGCGCGACGCGCCGTTTTTGAATATCCGACCAGAAAATTTGGAATTATAAATAAAATTCCAAAAACTACTAACCACTTACACTATCCACTAATCACTAAACCACTATTTCCCTGTAATTGTATAGAAACGACGGGAAATCGGTTCTGCGCGACAGCAACCACAATCCGCAATTTTTGCCGGTTTTGTGGCAACTTCGGTCGCCGCCGGAACAATAACCTTGCGGTCTGCACGTTCGGTGCGCCCCGCGTGGTCGCGCGCAAATAAATCGGAACATTTAGTATTTTTATAAACAATGCGGTTATTACCATCAATGCCATCAACACTGTCCGAATAATGACGTGCATATTCGTCACTGTAATAAACACAGTCTTTGCCGTCTTGGGTATAACGGACACCACCTTTGTAATAATCATAGTATGTGCATCCGGCCAACCCCGCCATCGCAATTGTATAAACCAGAAGTTTTTTCATCGCCTTTTCCTTATGTTTTTAACCTCTTTCCGGCCCCCGATTCGTTCAATGGGTATTTTTGCATAAATCCCCCCGGTGTCAATTGTTTTATGTACGGTTTTTATCCGCTGGGCGAAAGCAAAAAAATATGATATAATCGTATACCGTGGGATGGATTGCGTTATGAAGTACGAACAATTTGGTTTGGTGAATACTAAAAATATGTTTGCAGACGCGAACGCGGCCGGGTACGCCGTTGGCGCGTTCAATTTCTATAATATGGAAACATTATCCGCAATTTTGGCGGCGGCACGCACAACACACAGCCCCATTATATTGGCTGTATCTGAATCCGCATTGGATTATATGGGCGACAAAATGTTAATGGCGATGATTTCGGGTGCGAACATAAACCCAGACGAACAAATCGCATTACACTTGGACCACGGACACAGTTTTGAATCTTGCGCCCGCGCCATAGACATGGGTTTTTCCAGTGTTATGATAGACGCATCCGCTTTGCCATTTGATGAAAATATTGAAATTACCCGCCGCGTTGTGGGATACGCTCACCCACATGGTATATCGGTTGAATCGGAATTAGGAACACTGGCCGGGTTCGAAGACGAAAACACAAATTCCGAATCGGAAATGTTTACACAGCCCGCGGCCGCCGCAGAATTTGTATCGCGCACAGGCATAGATTCTTTGGCGATCGCAATCGGCACATCACACGGCGCATACAAACGCAAATCAGATTCTGAAACTTTGCGATTCGATATATTGGACGAAATTAACAAATTGATGCCGGGGTTTCCAATCGTCCTGCACGGCGCATCGTGTATTCCGGACGTATTGGTTAACATAATAAATGAAAATGGTGGCGACATAAAAAATGCAAAGGGAATCCCAATCGAACAACTGCGTCACGCCGCAGAAATGAACATATGCAAAATAAATGTGGACAGTGATAACCGCCTTGCGTTCACAGCGGCAATTCGGGAAACATTGAATCAAGACAAAGAAATATTTAACCCACGTGACTACTTGGACGCCGCAAAATCCGCCGTATATGAAAACACAGTTGGCGAGATAATCAATATTATGAATTCGGCAAACAGATTACCGAATTAAAAAATTAATTATTGTGTTAAAGATAACGCGGTTATGATTGCGTTAAAAAATAAATTAGAATAATGCAGATACGGGTTTTAACAACGGCGAAGTGTAGTAAAACCTACATGAGCCGTCGTCAAAACCCGCAGATGCGTTATTATAATTTATTTTGCTCTTTCGACGTATTCCAAGGTTTCAGTATTTACGACAATCTTTTCGCCTTGTTCAACAAAGACCGGAACCTGGACCCGGACGCCATTATCCAAAATTGCGGGCTTGCCACCACTGCCGGTTGCGGTTTGTCCCTTTAACGCGGGTTCGGTTTCCGCAACGGTTGCAATAACGGTTTTCGGCAAAGACATCGACACCGGTTGACCTTCGACAAAATTTGTTTTAACGGTCATATCGGGCGCCAAAAACTTAACTTGTTCGCCCAACGAATCCATCGGCATAGTGAATTGTTCATAATCAGACAGATTCATAAAATACGCGTCTGTTCCATCGGAATACAGATATTGGCAATCGCGGTCTTCGACCATCAATTTTTCAACCTTGTCTTCGGCGCGCCAACGGTCGCCACCTTTATTTCCCGAATCGATATCGCGCAAGTCCGCCTGGACAAATGCGCCACCCTTGCCCGGTTTTACCTTGGTAATAGAAGTCACGGTATAGCGGTGTCCATTATGGGAAATCACCCAACCCACACGCATATCATTTGCTGTCACAGATGCCATTTTTAATCCTCTTGGTTTTATTTATAACGCCCCCAGGGTATAAAAAACATACCAAAAACGCAAGTTTTTTATTCTTTTTTTCACGTGCAATTTGTGATATAATTCAAATTATGAAAAGCAAGATTTTATTTTTGTCGTCGATGGTCTGTGTATGCAGCGTCGCGGCCGCGTTGGCGTCCGAATGTACGGGCACCGATTGCTATGGATCCGAACCGGTGTACGAATCAACCGAATCGGAATATTCTTGGTTTGACTATGACACACCGATGGCGACGGAATCAAACTTGGTGCCGATGCGTAATGTGAAATTACTGTCTATCAAGCCTGCGCCGATTGACGACCGCGCGCCACTTTGGGATGGCACAAACGGAAAGTATCACCCGCGTGCATACCCCAAAACGGTAAGTTGGAAAAGCGGCGTGCCGATTTGGGACGATTCTATATCGAATTACAAAAAGAAAGATTTTCGCGATTGGATGTTATCTGATTTGCCCGAGGTTTATTTGCGCGAATCCGATGACACAGAATTGGTCGAACTGTATAACGACACAATGGAAAGTGCCGCCACAACACGCGCCCGCATCGAAGAATTATTGGCGCCGCAAAAACCATCTGAAAACCTTTGGTTGGACGCACCGTGCACAACATACGCACCCGACAAAAAATATGTAGCCCAGGATATGTCAACAACGGTTCGCGCCACATTTGGTGACGATGGCTGCCCATTCGAAACAGAAACCGAATGCAACATTTGGCGCCGCAAACCGGTTATTCGTGAAACAGTATCTCCGCGCAGCCCAAAGATTCGCGACGATAAAATGTATGCGTTTTTATCATCCATAAATTGCGACGGTGAATTCGATGCAAATTCTGCGGCCGCGGCACCATTGGTTGAACGCTATAAAATGTTAATGAATTCTGCACGCGCGTGTTGCGTCGAAGGAATGAAATATTCGTTAAAGAACGCCGGCGCATCGGACGGTCTGATTTATAAATTTATGTCGGACGACGCAAACTTTTATAACATTGGCGAACGTTGCCTAATGATGCCGGATGCCGAATTGGACGAAAAATATCCAGAATCTGCAACCGCGGCGGTTGTTGCCGATGTACGTAATGGATGCCTGTGCCGTGGTCGTCAATGGTTCACGGCTATGTTGGCACCGTTTGTTGAAGCATGGCGCGCATCACCAGAATTTGCACAGTCGCCGTTTTATTGGACATATACGGATGGCCTGAATCGTCAAATAACAGTTTCAATAAACGACGATGTCCAAAACGTATTCGATCAAATCGCAGTTTGTCCATAATTTAGTTATTATAAGAAATATAAAACGGCCGCATCCGCGACCGTTTTTTTTACTAAACACCACCCACTTCCTTTCCTACATCCGCATCGGCATCAAAATGAACAATGCATCGGTATCTTTGTTTGTGGACTGAATAATTGTCGGCGAAAGCGGGTCTTGCATTTCCATTTGGAATTTTTCACCTTCGACCTGGCCCGCAACGTCCATAAGGAATTTTACATTAAACGTCACACTGAACGATGCATCGCCATTATATTCAATATCTAATTCTTGGGTTGCGGTTCCGGCATCCGGACTTGACGCATTCACAACCAATTTGTTCATCGAAAAAGTCAACTGGACAGATTTAGTCTTATCAATACTGGCCACAGAAACCAAATCAACCGCGTTCAAGAATTGTTTCCGATCCATAATCGCAATCTTGTCATTACCCTTTGGTATAACAACGCGATAGTTCGGATATTGCGCATCGACCAATTTACTGGTCAAAATGGCGGCACCGATTGTGAAACGCGCCTTGGTATCAGACAATTCAACATTAACATCGTCAACGGTTGCATCTTCTAATAATTTGGACAATTCACCAATCACACGACGCGGCAAAATCACAGACGGCATTTCGGTTGAACCCGCCGGCGCATCCATCGCACACAGTGCCATACGTTGCGCATCCGTTGCAACCGCCGTCAATTTAGGTTTGCCGTCATCATTTGAAATATGAAAATAAATTCCGCCCAAATGATAGCGCACATCGTCCGTTGGAATTGCGAACTTTGTTTGGTTAATAAGGTGCGCCAAATCACCCGTTGTCATTTGGAATTTTGTGGTCAAATTGCTGCCCGCCATGGCCGGAAAATTTTCCGCCGGCAAAGTCGGCAAATGAAATACTGCGCGACCACTTGCCACCACCAAAGAATCGCCCGATTGTTTAAAAGATATTTCGGCATCATCCGGCAATTTACGGACAATATCGTACAACATTTGAACCGGGACAGTAATCTTGCCACCCAATGTCACATCGGCGGCCACATGTTCGACCAATTCCAAATCTACATTTGTTGCAGACAAAACCAAATCATCACCAACATCCAATTTCACATTCATCAAAATCGGCAAAGTCGCGCGCTTTTCAACAATAGACTGCATATGCCCCAACGCCCGGATTAAAACCTGACGAAATACAGAAAATTCCATTTTTTCACTCCTGTTATCTTTCTTTTTTTATTCCTTCCTAACATTCTCAGGGGTGATTTTACCAAAAAATGCCGATTCGGTGCAAGGCCAAAAAGCACCAAAAAAATTATTTATTTGAATCGGTTGTTGCGTCTGGATTTATGACACCGTTTGCCAAATCTATGGGGGGCAAATCCAGCCATTCCGGGTCACCACGCCGTGCCGGTGCACCTTTTTTCAATGCGGTTTTACACGGATGATCGTCCGCCAACCAATTTGCCAATAAATCGCCAGCTAACAATCCTACGCCCGCACCCGCAACCAAACCGATGCCCCCGGTAAGTGGCGCCAACAATAACCCAAGTCCCGTCGCAGATAATGCCTTGCCCGCAATGGCGGCGCCACTTATTGTGATGTCTGGCTCCGCCAAATTTCCCGATATACGAATCGTGTTCACAACATTACCAGACAAAGACAGTTTTATTCCGCGCACCGGTATCGTTGTTAATGCCAATTCCAAATTTTCACGTCCTAAATCAATACTGCCATCCAGCATAACGTTTATCGCGTTTGTTTCAATTGCGACACCATTACTTGTTTCCGCCAACCCGTCACGCAATTTCAAATTCACCGCCACACAACTTATTTTCATTTGGTCATATTTCTTTTTAGACGAAAACATATCTTGAATATTGTGACGCAAAGTGGTCAAAAAATCCGCCCCATACATATAAGAAACCAAATCTGAATGCGCGTACCCCGGCGCCGCAGAATACACACGAATAGGCCCAGTAATTGTTTTCATAATCTCTGACATATCGGAACCATTGGCACGAACATACATCTCAAAATCAACCGGCAATTCAGATATAAAATCATTCGTATTTATTTGTTCCAATATTTTTCCGATAACAATTCCACGACCAATACCGCCCATTTCTAAATCCATATGCCCCGATTGTTCTATTGTTCCATCAATCACCGCATTTACATCGCCATCGGCAAATCCTGTATTTGCAGTGATACGCACAACATTATCACGTATACGCGCGCCAACCTTTAGATTATTTAAGGACAAATTGCGATACATAATCAAACGCCCCAAATTGACACTTAATGTCATTTTTTTATTGTATAAAAACGAACCAAACAAAGGCATATCATGGAAAACATTTGGAACATAATCTGATGGATGCTTTACGCCACCATATATTTCTGGGAATAATTCCATCAAATTAATTTTCTTGGACGAAAGATTCAAATTTACGTCTGTGATTTTCTTTGACCAATCTATGGTACCAGATAATGTAATATCACTTCCCCGAACCGCAATAGAAGATTTATGTAATGTCAATTTATCATATCCAAAACCACCGGCAATATTAACACTTATTTCCGGCATATTTGGTAAATTTATTCCCAAAAACTCTCCAATTGGTCGAACATCTGGGATATCACCTTTGATAATAAAATCAATTGGTATTTTGCTTGTTCCCTCTAATGCAACATCCGCAATCAGCGCATCACCATCCGAAGAAAACGCGACCTGAACCGGATACACTTTGCGTTCTGGATTATATTTATCAAAAGAAATTATAAACGGTATAGTTGTTTTTTCTAATCGAACCCAACCACGATATTCACGTTTCTTGGAAAAATTACCCGCCCTGAAATTTAATTGGGAAACAGAATATTTTTGCCCATCAACATAGGCATTAAAATTATCCAACGTTAACATTCCAAACCCGGGGTCAACAAATGGATATTCTTGTTGCTCATTTTCTACCTGTTCCCCAGAATCCGGCGTATAGCCATTTTTATCATCACCAGAATTTTCAAATAATTCATATTTACCTTTTGCGTTTTTATCAACATACAATTTAGCATCGGTCACACGTATTCTTTGAATGGTTGGATGATTTGAAAACAAAGATATTAGATTTAATCCGACCTCTATTGTTTCGGCTTCAAATACATTTTTATGTTTCGATTTTTTCTCATTGGGTATACTGACACCGTGCATAGTCACACGTGGCCGTAAAGATAATTTCCAAGACACATCACCGGTAATTTCAATTGGTAATCCAGTGGACGAACGCAGCACACCCAATAAATTTGATTTCAACACATTCATATCCATTTTGGATAACGCAACAACTATGGCCACCCCCAACACCACAAAGAACATAAATATAACGCGCGCTATGATTAAAAATTTTTTCTTTCGTGTCATTAATAATCCTTATGGCAAAGGCAATTCCAATAAATTCATAACCGGTTTCATAAACTCTGGGATTGGGGCCCGAAATGTCACCATACGCCCTGTGGATGGATGCCGAAATGTAATTTTATACGCAAATAAAAATAAATTATTTGTTGCAATAACAGAACGCAGCCCCGCATCCATTTCGTGTCCACGCCCATATAAATCATCACCCACAATCGGCGCATTCAATGAAAAAGCACTGTGCATACGCAATTGATGCGTCCGGCCGGTTTGCGGTCGAAACAACATCCACGTCAACATACCCGACGCACGTGCCAAAACACGAAATTCTGTAATCGCATGATGTGGCCGCGCCCCGGTTCCATTTTCACGACCCGGCGAATCAAACACACGCCCCTTTAACAAATAATTATCTATCACCCCATTCGATTCCGTCACATCACCATTTAATAACGCCAAATATTCTTTATGCGCGGCCTTGGTTTGAAATTCCCGCGATAAAACCTGGGCTGCGTGTTGATTTTTCGCGACAACTAATAAACCACTTGTTTCCATATCCAAACGATGTACCAAAGAAATCTTGGCATACGGAAACAACGCGGCCGCCATTTTATCAATGGATTTTCTTATACCCGTTCCACCCTGGACCGCCAAACCCGCAGGTTTGTTAAACACAACAATATCATCATCACTGTGAATAATGGTTTGGCGTAACTTTTCCAAATCGGTCAGCGAAAAATGTTCACCCGATTCGGTTTTCTTTTTCGGCGCCACCGCATATTCTGAAACAGTAGGTGGAATACGAATCGCATCGCCTTCACGCAAAACTTCTGTTCCATGACAACGACGCGAATTGACACGTATTTGCCCACCACGGCAAAGCCGATAAAATTCACGCTGAGGCATAGACGGGAAATGACGCAAAAACCATCGCAACAATCGCGTTCCGTCTTCCACCGAAGAAACCGTTATCAAGTCCGCCATATGGATTATTCACCATACGTTATCTTTACAACATTCTTGCCATTGCCGGCGGTACAATTTCCAGAAGCCCCACTTTGTTTCCCATCGGACGCCAAATATCCAACAGAATCAGACCACGCCTTGGTCACAAAATACTCGCAATCCCCATCGGAAAGACCAGTTATAGATACAATAAATTGACGAGAATTTGCCGGATCAACCGCCAATTCATATGTTCCACCATAAGTGTTCTTTGCCGACATACCAATCGCACCGAAAATGGTCGAATTGTTGATGTTCGAAAAATCGTCATATTCGCCAAGCAATTGACGTACACCGGTCACAATCTGTAATACTTCTTCGTTCACAGTATTGCGCTTTTGCGTCCGCATTGCGGTCGAAATCATTCCAATGGCACCAATGGTTATAACCCCCATAATTGCCAACACACCCAACATTTCTATCATAGAACGTCCATATTCATTTTTCATTTTTTATTCCTTTGTTTGCTATTCGGTTATATTTATTCTATCATAACCAATATGAATATTCAATTCCGCGATTTAATTACAAATGCGCCCGCTTCACCGGGGGTATATCGTATGTATGATGCATCTGGCACACTGTTATATGTGGGCAAGGCGAAAAATCTTGCGAATCGATTGCGGCAATATGTTGACATTTCAAAACTTGAATTGCACAAACAGGTTATGCGAACACTGGTGACAAAGGTTGAATGGGAAACAACACCCAACGAATCGGATGCATTGATTTTGGAACAAAAACTTATTAAATCGGAAAAGCCTAAATACAACATTATGCTGACCGATGGGAAAATGTACCCAATGTTGGCATTAACCAATCATAAATATCCGCGATTGCTAAAATTTCGTGGTAAAATTTCTCAACGGCGTGACGTATACGGCCCATATCCTTCGGTTCAATCATTAAACGAAACAATAAAAATGATACAAAAGGTTTGTCAAATTCGAACCTGTAATGATACATTTATGAACAATCGTTCACGTCCATGTTTATTGTACCAAATTGGCCGATGCAGCGCCCCGTGCACGCGTACGGTCGAAAACTATGATGAAAATGTAAAATTGGCACGTCGAATTTTAACCGGCGACAGCGAACCAATAATCGCTGAACTATCGGACCAAATGAAAAAATTTTCCGATAAAATGGATTTCGAAAACGCGGCAAAATTACGTGATAAAATATCAGAATTAACAAATACATCTATCCGCGGTATACGGCGGAATCCGGCGTATAGCAAAAAATCTGATGATTATGAAAATTGGAACAAAACCGTAACCGAAATGGAACAATGGATTGGTCTTAAAATTACGTACGCCGGTGTATTTGATAATTCGCATTTGTTTGGGACAAACCCAGTTGGGGCAATGATTGCATTCGGACACGACGGTTTCATAAAATCGGGATACCGCCACTTTCAATTGCGCGACACAAAACGCGCCGGGAACGATATTGCCATGATGGCAGAATTCATAGAACGCGCCGTCCAAGACAATCCTAAATTGGATTTAATTATCGTTGATGGCGGTCGTGCACAATGGAATATTGCACATAAAACCGCACCAAATATTCCGATACTTGGCGTGACCAAGGGTGAAGTCCGCAACGGCGACGAACACTTTATAATGCCGGACGGCACAGAATGTTATACTATACCAAAAGATTCAAAATTGTTTTTGCTGTTGCGACGTGTCCGTGACGAAGCACACCGGTTTGTTATCACATATCACCGTACACGTCGTGCAAAGTCTATGACAGGTTCATGCCTTGATGAAATAGACGGCATCGGA
>Ga0310690_10013231_pt1 | contig 10057 bp, 5 predicted proteins | sample AusTroGonzalo_MG_2_FD_207661 | JGI IMG/M metagenome (GOLD analysis project Ga0310690, IMG submission 207661) | Bovine rumen microbial communities from tropical cattle in Woodstock, Queensland, Australia - Gonzalo_04 (v2) (version 2) | ecosystem: Host-associated > Mammals > Digestive system >...
CAGACTTGCCCTCAGGGGCATCTTGACCCATAAGATGCGCTCCTTTCTGACGATGCTGGGCGTTATCATCGGTATCGCGAGCATCATTGGCATCGTGTCTATCGTACAGGGCACCAACGCCCGTCTTGAAAAGAGCCTGATCGGTTCGGGCAACAACGTAGTCACCGTGGCTTTGTCGCAGGATAACTCGGAGTACGATATGTCGTCCGATATCCCGTCGGGCGTTCCGGTGGTATCGGAAGAGGTCATGGAGCAGATAAGGAAGATCCGCGGAGTTGAATCCGCTTCTACATACCGTCAGCGTCAGGCGTACAGCGCGAGCATCTATCGCGGCAGCTACGGGCTTTCGACCGGCAAGCTGATCGGTATCTCGGACAGCTTCTTCGACACCCTGCAGTACAAGGTGGTCAAGGGCAGGGATTTTTCCGCGGAAGAGATGGAGAAGGGCAGCAAGGTAGCTATAATCGATATGAATTCCGCCGAGTCGCTGTTCGGCAGCGACGACCCCATCGGGGAGGCGATCGAGATCAAATCCGAGCCTTTTGTCGTGGTCGGTATCGTCAAGGATATGAACGCCGAGGAGAAGGATTTTGAGAACGAGAGCGATTACTACACCTACGCCTACAGCGGCGGCTCATGCGTCTATGTGCCCGAGAACACCTGGCCGATCATCTGTCAGTTCGACGAGCCGCAGGACGTAGCGATCCATGTGGATCAGACCTCGCGGATGGTATTCGTCGGCAGGAAGGCTTCGAGGATACTCAACTCGCAGCTCAATGCGGACGGCGTTGAATACGCTTCGCTCAGCTCCGAGGAAAACGAGGACAGTATGAAAACGCTGACGAACGCTATACAGCTTATGCTGCTGGGTATCGCGTCGCTGTCGCTGCTGGTCGGCGGTATCGGCGTTATGAACATCATGCTGGTGTCAGTCACCGAGCGTACCGCGGAGATCGGCTTGAAGAAGGCTCTGGGAGCCAAGCACCGCACGATAATGCTGCAGTTCCTTACGGAATCGGCAGTGCTGACGAGCGTGGGCGGTATCATCGGCGTGCTGGTCGGTATCGGCTTGGCGAGGATAATCTCGTACGCCGCGAATCTGGACTTCGGCATTTCGGTGCCGTGGATAATCATATCGGTGCTGTTCTCGGTGCTGATAGGCGTTATCTTCGGCGGATGGCCGGCGTACAGAGCCGCGAAGCTCAACCCCATCGACGCTCTCAGGAACGAATGATGATATCTGAATAAAGCATTTAAGCCTCCCGAGTCGATCGCTGTGATCGGCGCGGGAGGTTTTGTATTACGGACGGCGAATAACATTTACTTGACAAAAGCCGTCTGTAATGCCATAATATATAGGTTAGAATCTGCGATTCTATATACACGATTTTATTTGAGAGGATGGCTGTTATGGCAGAACTCAACAAGTCCTACGACCCGAAGCAGGTCGAGGACAGGATATATCAGAATTGGCTGGAGCACAACTACTTCCACGCCAAGGTCGACCCCGACAAAAAGCCCTACTGCATCGTTATGCCGCCGCCCAATATCACCGGTCAGCTGCATATCGGTCACGCGCTCGACAACACCCTGCAGGATATCCTGACCAGATGGCGCAGGATGCAGGGCTATGAGGCTCTGTGGCTGCCGGGTACCGACCACGCTTCTATCGCTACCGAGGCTAAGATAGTCGAGGCTATGCGCGCTGAGGGTCTTACAAAGGAAGACCTCGGCCGCGAGAAGTTCCTCGAGCGCGCCTGGGCTTGGAAAAAGGAATACGGCGGCAGGATCACCAAGCAGTTCTGGAAGCTCGGCGTAAGCTGCGACTGGGAGCGCGAGCGTTTCACTATGGACGAGGGCTGCTCAAACGCCGTCAAGGAAGTTTTCATAAAGCTGTATGACGAGGGCCTGATCTATCGCGGCAACCGTATGGTCAACTGGTGTCCTCATTGCTGCACCTCTATCTCTGACGCGGAGGTCGAGTACGAGCAGCAGAACGGTAACTTCTGGCATATCTACTATCCCGTTAAAGAGACCGGCGAGATGCTCGAGATCGCTACCACCCGTCCCGAGACTATGCTCGGCGATACCGCTGTAGCTATCAACGTCGAGGACGAGAGATACAAGCATCTGCACGGATGCCATGTCATCCTGCCGCTCATCAATAAAGAGATACCGATCGTCTGCGACGAGCACGCGGATATGGAGAAGGGTACCGGCGTCGTTAAGATCACCCCTGCCCACGACCCCAATGACTTTGAGGTCGGTCAGCGCCATGATCTGCCGATCGTCCGCTGCTTTACATACGACGGTCACATGACCGGCGCAGAGGATGTTGCTGTATATGAAGAGCTCAAAGCCAAGGGCAAGCTCAGCGAGAACGAGCCCGAGGTGCTTGACTGCGGCAAGTACGCCGGCATGACCACTATCGAGGCTAGGAAGGTCATCGTCGCCGATCTCAAGGAGCTCGGACTCCTCGGCGAGATCGAGCCTCTCAGCCACGACGTAGGCACATGCTACCGCTGCCATACCACCATCGAGCCGATGGTCAGTAAGCAGTGGTTCGTAAAGATGGCTCCGCTCGCCGAACCCGCAATCGAAGCTGTCCGCGACGGCGAGACCAAGTTCATCCCCAAGCGCAGTGAGAAGATATATTTCCACTGGCTTGAAAATATCCGCGACTGGTGCATCTCCAGACAGCTCTGGTGGGGTCACAGAATCCCTGCCTATTACTGTGAGGAATGCGGCGAGATGGTCGTCAGCAAGACAGACGTCGACACCTGCCCCAAGTGCGGAAGCAAGCACATGAAGCAGGATGAAGACACATTAGATACATGGTTCAGCTCCGCGCTGTGGCCGTTCTCCACTCTCGGATGGCCCGAGGATACCGAGGAGCTCAAGTATTTCTATCCCACCGATACCCTCGTCACCGGCTACGACATCATATTCTTCTGGGTAGTCCGCATGATGTTCTCGGGTATCCACAACATGGGCGCGGTACCGTTCCGCACCGTGTTCATCCACGGTCTGATCCGCGACTCTCAGGGCAGGAAGATGTCGAAGTCGCTCGGCAACGGCGTCGACCCCATCGAGATCATCGACAAGTACGGCGCGGACGCTCTGAGATTCTTCCTCGCTACGGGCAACTCACCCGGTAACGATATGCGATTCAGTGAAGAGCGCGTCGAGAGCTGCCGCAACTTTGCCAACAAGCTGTATAACGCGAGCCGTTTCGTGCTGATGAATATCGAGGGTCATAATGTTCCGCTGACTCTTCCGGACGATCTGAAGCTCGAGGATAAGTGGATACTCTCCACTCTGAATACACTCTGCAAGGATGTTACCGAGAATCTCGAGAAGTTCGAGCTCGGTATCGCGGTACAGAAGCTCTATGACTTCATCTGGGACTGCTTCTGCGACTGGTACATCGAGCTGAAGAAGTCGAGCCTCTACGGCGACGACGAGGCCGCTGCTCAGGGCGCTCGTCAGGTGCTCGTCTATGTGCTTGATAAGATACTCAAGCTGCTGCATCCGTTCATGCCGTTCATCACCGAGGAGATCTGGCAGAACATCCCCCATGAGGGCGAGACCATCATGCTGCAGAAGTATCCCGAGTTCGACGAGGCGCTCTGCTACGAGAGCGAGGCTGAGGATATGCAGAAGATCATGACCGCTATCACTGCCATCCGCACACAGCGCAACGAGATGAACGTGCCGCCTTCAAAGAAGGCTAAGCTCTATATAGCTTCGAAGGCTTCCGAGACCTTCGCCCACGGCGTGGAGTTCTTCAAGAAGCTCGCGTCCGCAAGCGATATCGAGATCGACGCCGACTTCGACGATATCGACGGCGTAGTTACCGTCGTCACCGCCGACGCGAAGCTCTACATCCCGATGAACGAGCTGGTCGACCTCGAAGCCGAGAGAAAGCGCCTGAATAAGGAGCTCGAGCAGACCATGAAGATGCTCAAGCAGGACGAGGGCAAGCTGAATAATCAGGGCTTCATGAGCAAGGCTCCGGCTGCTGTTATCGAGAAGATCAAGAATCAGGCCGAGCGTGAGAGAGAGAAGATCGAGCTCATCAAGGCCGCTATCGAGAATCTGAAATAATCTGATATTAAAAAGCCTCCGGTTTATATCGGAGGCTTAATTTTTGAGATGTCATTGCGAAGCCCGAAGCCTCCCGTCAGGGAGGTGCCTCATAGAGGCAGGCTGTGGCAATCCCCTTGTCATTATTATCGTTCTATGTGTAACAGAAAAGAACAGTTCCTGTTTGTGGGATTGCCACGGTCGCAAGCTCCCTCGAAATGACGAAATAATAAGCTCGACGTGGGAATCCCATTACGTGAAGTACCGGTTGATATAACATAAGCGAATAGTCCTTGTTTGTGGGATTGCCACGGGCTAAAGCCCTCGCAATGACAGCAATATAACATAAAGCCGCACCCGGGTGGATGCGGCTTTCATTATACATTATATTATTCTTCTGTCGGCTTGATCTGGATGCCGAGGACGTCGAGGGATTCCTGATCTACCGTCGAGGGGCAGTTGCTCATGAGCTCGCTTGCGTTCTGGACCTTTGGGAACGCGGTGACGTCCCTGAGGCTGTCAGCGCCGCACATCAGCATGGCGATTCGGTCGAGTCCGATGCCCATGCCGCCGTGGGGCGGTGCTCCGTACTTGTACGCTTCGACGAGGAAGCCGAACTTCGCGTCGATCTCTTCGTCGGTCATTTTGAGCGCGCGGAACATCTGCTGCTGCAGCTCGTAGTCGGTGATGCGGATGGAGCCTGAGCTTAGCTCGGTGCCGTTGAGGGTCAGGTCGTACGCCTTGGCGATGACCTTGCCCGGGTCGCTCTCGAGATACTCGAGGCACTCTTCTCTGGGCATGGTAAAGGGATGGTGCATGGCGATCCATTCGCCGCTCTCTTCGTCCTTCTCGAAGAACGGGAAGTCAACGATCCACACGAACTTATAGACATCCTTGGGGATGAGGTCGAGCTGCTTGCAGACCTCCAGACGGAGCGCGCCCAGAGTTGGGAGGGTGACGGAGTTTTTGTCGGCTACGATCAGGACGACGTCGCCTTTCTCGGCGCACAGGGCGTTGATGATGCGGTCTAGGTCGCCCTCGCCGAGGAACTTGTTGAACGAGCAGTTGGGCGTATCGTCAGCCCAGCGGATATAGGCGAGACCCTTCGCGCCGATGCCCTTGACATACTCGGTGAGCTTGTCGATCTTCTTACGGGTGAGGGCGGAGGCGGCGTTCTTCGCGACGATAGCGCGGACGGAACCGCCGTTCTCGATCGCGCTCTTGAATACGACGAAGTCGATGTCCTTGACGGTATCGGATAAATCCTGGATAGGCATACCGAAGCGGACGTCGGGCTTGTCGGAGCCGTAGGTGTTCATCGCGTCGCTGTATGACATACGCTCGAAGGGGACGTCGAGGTCGATGCCCTTGACCTCCTTGAAGATGCGGTGCATCAGACCCTCGTTGATCTCGAGGATGTCGTCGACGTCGACGAAGCTCAGCTCCATGTCAATCTGGGTGAATTCGGGCTGACGGTCGGCTCGGAGGTCTTCGTCGCGGAAGCATCGGGCGAGCTGGATGTAGCGGTCAAAGCCCGAGAGCATCAGCAGCTGCTTGTAGATCTGCGGCGATTGGGGCAGGGCGTAGAATTTGCCGTTGTGGATTCGCGAGGGGACGAGATAGTCGCGCGCGCCCTCGGGGGTGGATTTTATCATCATCGGGGTCTCGATCTCGATGAAGCCGTTCTCATAGAAGTAGTCGCGCGCGATCTTGGCGATCTGCGAGCGGATCATCAGGTTGTTCTGCAGAGGGGCGCGCCTGAGGTCGAGGTAGCGGTATTTCAGGCGGATGTCCTCGGCGGTCTTGCTGTCGTCGACGATCTCGAAGGGGGGAGTCTGAGCCTTTGAGAGCACGCGGAGATCGGTGACCTCGATCTCGATGTCGCCTGTGGGGATCTTGCTGCTCTTGGAGGAGCGCTCGCGCACCTTGCCGTGAGCGCAGAGGACGAACTCCGCGCGAGCCGCGAACGCCTTGTCGAAGATATCGCGGTCGGTGTTGTCGTCAAAAGCGAGCTGAACGATGCCTGTGCGGTCGCGCAGGTCGATGAAGATGAGCTGTCCGAGGTCGCGCTGACGCTGTACCCAGCCGCATACGGTGACCTCCTGTCCGATGTTTTCGGCTCTCAGGTCGCCGCAGTAGTGGCTGCGCCTGAGTCCGGTCATGAATTCTGCCATAATATTACCTTCCTTTATCTATAAACTGTCATTCAGAGTCGTGCGGCGTCACGCAAATGATGAATTGTATAAATGGAGCAAGCGACTAACCTGATTTAATTGGTTTCTCGCTGCGCTCGTTCAATTCCTGCAATTCATCCGTCACCCTTCGGGTGCCACCTTCCTTTCCCAAAGGAAGGCTATTTTACTCAGCAAAGTCTGCTTTAAGCTTCTCTGCGATGAATTCTTTTACGAAGCTCTCGACGTCGAGGGGAATATCGGTCTGCTCGCCGCTGTCCATATCTTTGAGCTTGCCGATTCCTCCTGCAAGTTCATCGTCGCCGAGGACTATCGAGAACCTCGCGCCGAGCTTGTTCGCGTATTTCATCTGGGCTTTCAGGCCTCTCCCGACTACGTCGAACTCAGCGTACATCCCTGCCTTGCGTAGGGCGCAGCACAGCTCGCCTGCCTCTTTGTGGGCGTTGTCGCCCATCGAGGCTATGTAGATATCGCAGGGGGTGGGGGCGGGGATCTCTACGCCCTGAGCGTCCATCGTCATCAGCAGACGTTCGATGCCTGCCGCGAAGCCGAGAGCAGGCATGGGGTTGCCGCCAAGATCCTCTATCAGGCCGTCATAGCGACCGCCGGCGCAGATGGTCGCCTGCGCGCCGATGTCGTCGGAGATGAACTCGAACACGGTCTTGGTGTAGTAGTCCAGACCGCGGACAATGGTCGGATTGACGATGTATTCGATGCCCGAAGCGTCAAGATACGACTTCACGGCGTCGAAGTGCTCTCTGCAGTCGTCGCAGAGATATTCGAGCACGGACGGCGCTCCGGTTGCGATCTCGTGGTCGCGCGGTACCTTGCAGTCGAGCAGGCGCATGGGGTTGCGGTCGAGCCTGCCTTTGCAGTCCTCGCACAGCTCGTCCTTGTACTGCGAGAAATATTCGGTGAGAGCCTTGTGGTAATCGGCGCGGCACTTGGGGCAGCCGATGGAGTTGATCTCCAGACGGATGTTCTTCAGTCCCAGCCGCTCTATTACTGTCGCCGCGGCGGTTATCATCTCTGCGTCTGCGGCAGGGTGCTGCGTGCCGTAGCACTCCATGCCGAACTGGTGGAACTCTCTGAGTCGTCCTGCCTGCGGCTTTTCATAACGGTAGCATGAGGTCAGGTAGTAGACCTTGACTGGCAGGGGATCGTTGTGCAGACCGTGCTCGAGGAATGCCCTCGCCGCGCCTGCCGTGCCCTCGGGGCGCAGGGTGATGCTGTCGCCGCCCTTGGTCAGGAAGGTGTACATCTCCTTCTGCACGACGTCGGTGGTGTCGCCGACACCGCGCTCAAAGAGGTTGGTGTGCTCGAAAACCGGCGTGCGCATCTCCTTGTAGCCGTATGTGCGAGCCTCGTCGCGGAAGATCGACTCGACGAACTGCCAGCGATAGCTGTCGCGCGGCAGGACGTCTTCTGTACCGCGGGGCTTCTTGGTGATCAGTGCCATATATATCATCCTTTCAGTGATCGGTACCATTGTCATCGCGAAGCATATTTATATGCTGCAGAAATCCCATTTCTCCTACTGCCGGTAGTAAACTTTGTGGGATTCCCACGGGGCTGAAGCCCCTCGGAATGACACTATTAATAAAGTATATCACAAATTTACAGCGGTAGCAACAGAAAAATATACTGTTGACAAAGTATTATAGCAGTGTTATACTGATTTGCGAATGATTCGCAAATTGGAGGCGTGAACCTTGCCGAAATATATGACTAAACAGCGAAAACTGCTGATAGATTATCTCTCAAAGCACACGGACGAGAGTCTTTCGGCAGGGCAGATAGCAGAGGCTCTGTCGGAGCAGATCAGCAAAAGCGCAGTATACCGCAATCTGTCCGATATGGAAGCCGAGGGCAAGCTGCACCGGGTCGCAGGAGGCGGCGGTCGAGAGGCTGTATACCGCTACAGCGACGAGCACAAGTGCTTCGGGTATCTGCACCTGAGCTGTAAATCATGCGGCAAGACCGTGCACATGGAGAAGAAGATCGCGGATGAGCTGGTCACTAGCGTGGCGGCTTTGGATCACTTCTCCATCGACAAAAGCGAGACCGTTATCTACGGCCTGTGCGCCGACTGCAATAACGCCTGATATCAGGGAGGTATACATATGAAAAAACTGCTTGCAATCATTATTTGCGTACTTATCGCTGCGACCGCTCTAGCGGGCTGCGATACCGCCGACGTCTTCGGCAGCGACGGCATCAAGGTCGTCACAACGATATTCCCCCTGTACGACTGGACTCGCGAGGTCAGCGAGGGCGCTGATATCGACCTGACCGTACTGCTCGACAACGGCGTTGATCTGCACAGCTATCAGCCGACCGCGAAGGATATCATGCAGATATCAGAGTGCGATCTGTTCATCTATGTCGGCGGCGAGTCCGACGCATGGGTGGAAGACGTTCTGGAACAGGCAGGCAACAAGAAGATGGTAGTCCTCGATCTGATGGATATCCTCGGCTCCTCTGCGATGGAGGAGAAGACCGTAGAGGGTATGCAGGAAGAGGATGAAGAGGTGCCGGACGATGAAGAAGAGATCGAGTATGACGAGCACGTGTGGCTGTCGCTGAAGAACGCGGAGCTGTTCACGCAGGAGATCTGCTCCGCTCTGTCGTCTGTCGATCATCCCAACGCAAAGCTCTATGAGAGCAACGCGAAGTCGTATATAGACGACCTGAAGGTACTGGACGGCAAGTATCAGTCCGCCGTCGACAACGGCAAGGTCAAGACTCTGCTGTTCGGCGACCGCTTCCCGTTCGCGTATCTCACAAAGGATTATGATCTGACATATTATGCAGCGTTCACCGGATGTTCAGCCGAGACCGAGGCGAGCTTTGAGACCATCACCTTCCTTGCGGAAAAGGTGGACGAGCTTAATCTGCACGCGATCATGCAGATAGAGACCTCCGACGGCTCCATAGCCGAGACCGTGAAGCAGAACACAAAGACAAAGGATCAGGAGATCCTGACCCTCAACTCGATCCAGAGCGTCACAGCTCCGGATATCGAGGCAGGGGAGACTTATATAGGAATAATGGAAGATAATCTGGTCGTGCTGGCTAAGGCTCTTGCGTGACGGGGGAGGAAATATGCCTCAGATAAAATGTAATGACCTGAGCCTCGGTTACGGCTCGAGAGAGATACTCTCGGGGCTGAGCTTCGAGGTCGGAGCCGGCGACTATCTGTGTATCGTCGGCGAGAACGGCTCAGGCAAAACGACGCTTATGAAGACCCTGCTCGGGCTGCAGAAGCCGCTTGCGGGGACGATAGAATTCTCTGACGGAGTCACCGCTAAAGAGATCGGTTATCTGCCGCAGCAGACCGACGTACAGCGTGACTTCCCGGCGTCCGTGCGCGAGATCGTGCTGTCGGGATGTCTGGGCAGGATGGGTATGCGCCCGTTCTACAGCAAGGAGGACAAGGCTCTTGCGGAGAAGAACATGGAGCGCATGAACATCACCGATCTACAGAAGCGGTGCTACCGCGAACTGTCGGGCGGTCAGCAGCAGCGTGTGCTGCTCGCTCGGGCTCTGTGCGCTACGAGGAAGATTCTGCTGCTCGACGAGCCTGTAGCCGGTCTTGATCCGAAGGTCACAGCCGAGATGTACGACCTCATCGCGGGACTCAACCGCGAGGGCGTGACCGTCATCATGATATCCCACGACATAGACAAGGCGCTGAGATACGCTTCGCATATCCTGCACATAGGCAGCGAGTGCTTCTACGGCACGCGCGACGAGTACCGCTGGGTGCGTAAGGCAAA
>Ga0310690_10013232_pt1 | contig 10056 bp, 10 predicted proteins | sample AusTroGonzalo_MG_2_FD_207661 | JGI IMG/M metagenome (GOLD analysis project Ga0310690, IMG submission 207661) | Bovine rumen microbial communities from tropical cattle in Woodstock, Queensland, Australia - Gonzalo_04 (v2) (version 2) | ecosystem: Host-associated > Mammals > Digestive system >...
TGCTAAACCCATCATAGCCAACCATTCTCCCACTTATAACACCTTTAAACGAACCAAGTACAAAGTGGTTAGTTTCATACTGGTTCAAGGGGTGGTGATGGGAGTCGAACCCACAGATGCTCCAAAGCTGGAACACCTACCACTTTGCACCACCCTTTGCTGATTTAATTAATGGAGGAATTATTGACATTATGTCAAAATTAATAAAAAGATAAAACTAATGCACCAAACAAGTGAAACACAGATGGTGATTTTTATATCCCTTGTGCGAATCTTCACTTTCGGATCTTGTTGTGGGTATAGTGATTTAGGCATCCTACTTGCCCCCTTTGTAATCCTTAAGGTGGGTATTCATTGCTTTCATCAGTCTTGCGAATGCATCGTACTCTTGTGGAGTCATATCGACTCTTATAAAATCAGTATTTGACTTATCGATTTTCACTTTAATCATCTCTCTTACGAATATATTCTGCAAGTGTTCAAAAGTGCCATTTTGAATTCTTGCTTGATGTATTATATCTTCACACTCATATATAAAACTATCTTATTTTAATATACTACAAAATATTATATGTTGAAATAATACAAACAATCAAATAGAAAATAATATATGATAGAATAATATAATATTATACTTACTTATAATGAAAAATAGGTGCTGATATTTATGGCTGACAATACAACTACATTAAGTATAAGGATTGATAAGGATTTGAAAAAACAGTTAAAGCTTATGAGCATTTATGAAGAGATGACTGTAACAGATATCGTGGTCAACTTCATCAATTATGGGGTTAAAATTTATGATGAAGAACAAAGACTTATAAAAGATAAGTAATATATATTTATAAGTGCATTAAATTATATTATTTCATCTCTCTTACGAAATACTATTTTTTCAAATGCACAGTAGGTGTTGGATGTGCCAGTCTTTCACCTACATTTTTTTCTGTTTTTTTATGTATTTAAAAAGAGTAATAGAGCATTTGAAAAGTAATAATATAACGATTGTTATATTGAATGTTAAAAAAAGAAAAGTTGAAAAAGTTTTACAACTCTTCAACTTTCATACCTAATTCCTTGAAGATGCCTATCCATTTGGTGATTTCATCTTCATTTCGTTCAAGCTCACGAATCTGAATGTTCCTTACTGATGATTCGTGGTTGATTAGTACATTGTTCATTGCTTGGATGTAGCGATGTTTGAGTTGTACTGGGTTTTTCTTGAGATATGTTTCTCTGATTTTACCCCTTGAGCGACCTTGGATGAAGTCAACTTCTTCTTCAGTCAATGCATTCTCACCATTGCACAACATTGTCGCATTGAACTTTCGGAGCATATGGGATCTGAACCTATTGTATCCAGTAGTTCCTACAGTTCCAAGCATAAGGACATCATTTATTCTGCCCATCAAGGTGTTCACATAGTTTGGTGATACTTTGAATAATTTGGATTCGCAAGTTAATTCACGATTCTCATTCAAAAGCATTTTAACTATTTCGTGTACACATTCTGCAGTACAAAAAGTGTAATAGTATTCATTAACTTTTTGTCTTTTCATCCTAAAAGTAGGAATAATCAATTCTTCAGATGAATAAATAGTGATGAGATTATCGTGGATGGATTTGTTCTCATCGTATTTTTCGGTGGCTTCCAAGAATTGCCCAACAGTCAAGGATAAGACTTCAGCCTTACCCATTCCACTTGAAGTCTGTAAGAGTATGAATGCTCTCATCATTAGACTGCTGAAGTCAAGGGCTTCACGAATGATGGTTTTTGTTGGAATGTCTTCGTAACCGATTGGAGCTTCTTTCCTTAAGTTCTTTTCAGAAAGATAAGGGAGTTGTGGCAATTCAATCTCAAAATGGCGATAGAATGTCTTTACTTGGTTGACCTTATTTGTGATTGTGTTTTTGGAATCGGTTTCCACGATTGCAGTTCTGAAGTCAACAAGTCTTGTCTTCAATGTTCTTCTTTTGAGTCTGATGCCTTTTTCTTCTTCTGCATCAGCTTCTTCAAGGAGTTCATCTAATGTCATACCATTGAATTCACAGTATTGGCGAAGAGTTGCACGATACTGTTTTATGGTTGCTTTGGAGAGATTTCTCTCTTCAATGAATTGTTTGAAATATACACTTTCTTCCATAATTGTTCACCTTTAGGGTTTACTCTTTTTGAAAGTGCTATAATATATCGTGGGATTGTAATAATATATACAATGATATATTATGCAAAAAGAGTAATTACATAATAGTATATATGATATATTGTAGTATATAAAGGTGATGGTTAATAAAAAAAGTAGAAAAAGTATTACTTGTGAGTGTAAAAAAATAATAAGCCAAAACCTATAAAGGCTTGACTTGGTAAAAATAGATTGCTCTTCCATTGGTTGCTTTGATTATCTGATTTGCATTGCAGACTTTATAGCCTTTGGTTGGGTCATAAACCTTAAACTTGTAGTCTGAAGTGTAATTGTATATGCAGACCCAATGACCAAAATTGGATTGATACGAAAGGCAAGGGGGTTTGGTAGCCCCACCAGTTTCTATATGGGCTATTACTCCATATCCATCATCTATTGCTTTCTTAACAGCATTAAATGTACGATTGATTTTCTCAACTTTCATATCTAATTTCTTTGCACCATTAATTAGGTTGGCTGGTGTTGTTCCATTCTTGGTAGTCTTACAAGCTTCTCTGCATCTTTTTTCTGTTGCATAGCATAAGACTTGTGATGATGCATTGGATAATGAAGTTGATCCACAATTCCAAGATAAGCTTTGTGGTAAACCACGAAATGGTGTGTCAGCATCGTAAAGGTATGTGGTGTAATTTGGGTATCTACCTTTGTTCATATAGAATTTGACTTGGTTATCCAATAATCCACAATACTGTTTCTTTTTCATATCATAGGTTTTCCCATTCAATGCTTTCATCTTTACACTTGATGGTTGTTTCTTACCATCTTTGACTGATTTCTTTACTGTTTTCATTAGTTTTTGCATTTCTGCTTTGCTGAATTGTACTGTCAATTGTTTCATCTCCTTTAGTAATGCCATTGGGTTGTTCCCCTTACTGTTCTTGTACTGCTCCAACTGTTTGCGAATTTTCCACCGATTTCTCCAGTTGAGTCTACATATAATACTCCTACTTGGTTCATTGACCCATTCACTTGACTGCTTGGTCTGTATTCTTGTGGTATTGCTCCAGTATGCCAAGCATAAAAAGTATCTGCTGTTGCACTATTGAAATCACGAACATAACGAAGTTCAGCCATTCGCAACTCTTCATTGACATATAATGTACCATAAGATGAGCCAGTTGTAAGTGTTACTGTTTTCCAACGATTTACATTGATGTGGATATTTTCATTAGATACATTGAGCTTTCTTATTCCACTATTTGTAACTGTTGTTTCAAAGGTGGCTGTTCCATCTTCATCTGTTGTTTCAGTTCCTATGAGTGTATCGTTTTCGTAGAGCTTTAGTTCTTTGCCAGTTACTTTGTTTCCGAATATGTTTCGGCAATTGCAAGTTATTGTGATGGTGGAGTTGTAGGTGGGGTTGTAGTTATCTGATGATAGTTCGTATCGGTAGTAGGATAATCCAAGTATGTCTTTGATTGGTAGTTTGAATTTCACCATTTTATCACCCTTTATGATGTTGCTACACTTCTTACCTTAATGTTCTTGACATAAGTTGTTGTGTTTGCTACACTTCCCCCTTTCATTAGGAGTCCAAATTGCTTATTGTTAATTGTTAATGCTATTCCGAATTTGCTTGTTAATAAGTTATCGTTTGCATCATACCATTCAACATCAATCCTACTGTCAGTTACATACACCATTACCTTATACCAATGTTGGTATGGCATTGCTCCACTTTCCAAGTTGATGGTGTTGTTTGCAGTTGATTGAGTAACCTTTAATTTTCTACCATACAAACGATTGTTGTAGTTCATCATTGTAGAACCAAAACCCTCTGTTGTATCGTCCATACTATCGTTTCTGACATATACTCCTACTTCTCCATTAGTATAATTGGCATTGGAGTATAGCATAACTTCTGCGACATAATTTGTCTTTCTGCTTAAACTACTTGCAGTTATTGGGATCATACTGAAATATGATGAACTTGTGTTTGTTGAGTGGAAATCATAAGCGTTCATAGTTGAATTGTAACTTATAGTAGATGCAGGGTTTCCAGTCTTGCTTGAACCCCTATATATCATAACTGATGAGCCATAATTGGATAAGTTGGTTGAACTGTTACAAGCATCAACATATAGGAAGTTGGATTTTGTTACTGTAATTGTATCGCTTGTATTGGTATAACTTGCAGTAAAAGTGGTTGAATTTTCAGTTATCGGTGGATTGAATACTGCTATACCATTCGCATTTGTAGTTGCAGTATAAGTGTTAGTGCCATCACTTAAAGACACAACACCACCACTATATGGAGCATACTGGTACTGCAAATACACTTCCAAATGACCGATATGTCTACTGTTAGTGAAATCCCAATCACTATAATCCAAACTCTTATTAGTAAATTCTACCTTGTAACAAGGAACACCAGTTTGGATATTACTAATCTGTGAAATAAGTCCTAATAATCCAGTTGATTGGCTATAAGTTGCAGTTACTCCTTTCTGTCCTAACTCATAAATTAATTGGTCTTTCATTTCATCTAACGAACCTTGTAAGGTGCTTGTATCGTTTGTCATTAACTACCACTTCCATTGATATAGGTTATTGCATTGCTTATTTGTGTTTGGTATTGTGTACAGTCAGAGCCACCACCACCAGTAATTTGTAGCACTTTATTGGCAAGAGTAGTTAATCCATCGGAAGCCGAAGCCGAAACCCCCTTTGCAGTAATATTAGTTGCCAAAGTTTCCCCTAACAATTCCAAAGCACCATTCAAAGTAGTTGGCATAATACTAAACTCTTCATAATTGCTTGAAGAAGATGGATAATACTGTGCAGAAGAATAAGTTGAGATAGTACCAGTAGGAACATAAAACTTATAATTGGAGTCAATACCATCAAAAGTAAATTCATCAATGGTTGGGGGAGTAGTGTTATAAAAGTATACACTTACCAAGTTATTACACATTTCAAAAGCACTATCTCCAATAGTTGTAACAGTTGATGGAATATCAACCCTTGTAAGCCAAGCAATATTATAAAATAGACTTGTTGGAAGAGTGGTTAATGGGGTTGATGAATAAACATATTCTATCTTATGAGTGGCATTACTGGTTACATCAGTCATATAATTGTTATCCCAATCAGATGGAGTGTATGTAGTAGTGTCATCAAGGATTACACTTGTATAACCCATATCCCCCCATTCCATCATTGACCCATAGAAATTATCTATGCTTGTATCTATATAAATTATCAGATTATTGTTTGCCATAATTCATCACCTATTGATTGATATATTGTATCGCTTCCCCTATCAAATCTTCCAAATCATCAAAGGTATCCTTGACAAGTTTTTCACTTGCCACCTTGCTATCGCTTGGTGTACTCTCCCAAGCAGTAACAATATCAACCGAAGAGCCACCACCAACAGTAATGTTACCACTACCAAGCAGACTTTCATTGTTAATAGTTTTTATTGAAGTTCCACTAACCAGTTTAGTCTGATAAGTGCTACTTGCAGTACCAGTAGTCAAATAGGAGCTGGTATCCACCGAACCATCGTTTTTCAAAAGTCCACTTGTACTGCTCTTTGAAACCTTATCATCAAGACTATCTTTGATTAACTTTTCACTTGCAACATTACTATCAGATGGTGTACTGCTCCAACTTGTAACCTTTGTAGGATTAACATAAGCACTATGAGTATGATTACCAACTGCCCAATTAGAAGAGCCAGTACCACTTGTCATAACAGTACCATCATCTTTCAACAAACCAGTAGCACTATTAGATTTAGTAATCTTCTTATCCAATTCAGTTTTCGTAAGTTTCTCTGATGGATATTTACTATCACTTGTAGTAGATGAAAAACTTGTAACCAAATTAGCAGTAGTCTGATAACCACTTAAAGCAGAAGATGTAATATATGTTGATGTATCAACTGTTCCATCATTTTTAAGTAATCCAGTTGTATTAGATTTTTTCACTAAATCTGAACCATCACTTAAATCACTACTGCTTGATGGAATACTTGGCTTATTCGACAAATCACTATAAGAACCACTAAAAGTAGAATATGAAGTTGTATCAATCGAACCATCATTCTTGATTAACCCACTTGTAGCCGAAGTTTCAACATAAACCAATGAATCACTACTACTGCTACCATCATTAGTAAGTTCCGAAGTTTTAGTAGGCAATGAAGAAGAAGTGATATAACTATTTGTATCTATGCTACCATCATTCTTCACAAGTCCAGTTGTACTGCTTGTTTCAATGAAATCAGAATCATTAGTAAGGTCTGAAATCTTTGATGGGATAGTTGGCTTATTCTCAAAAGTAATATTACCAGTAGTAGAGTCCACTACAACATTCTTTCCCTTATAACTTGTCTGTGCCTTATCAAGTTTCCCATCTAAACTTGTTTTGCTTAATTTTTCACTTGGCACTTTACTATCTGAAGTTGTACTATTCCAAGATGTAACAATAGTAACACTTGCATCACTACCCTTAATGCTAACCCTTGTAGCACAATCGACAGTAGTAGAATTAACTGCACTAACTATATAATAATAAGTATCATAAAAAATCAAATCACTAACTGCAATACTGAAACCAGTCTTACCAGTCAAATTGCTAATCGTAAAAGTATATTTTGAATTTGCATAGGATGGTGCAGTAGAAGTGTACCAAATAGTAGAACCATCACTACCATCAACACCATCTTGCCCATCTGCACCAACAACTTGCCCTAAATCATATTCAGTCAATTTTATCAATCTCCATTGTGAGTATTGCTTGTATCATAAATTAAATGCCCACTATTATCTATATAATAAGGATTATCTACTCCATTAGGCAACTCTACGATAAGATGCCCATATTCATCAATACTAAAAGATCCAGTACCAATGACAGAGCCACCACCACCTTGAATAACAAGATTACCACTTCCCAATAGGGATTCAGAATTAATAGTCTTAATGTTAGTTCCACTTATCAAAATATTCTGTTTCGCTGATAATAAGTTATCCACTTCAGTTTCAGTATAAAACCAACTTTTCAGCCAATCCACAAGGTTAACTAATGTACTGCTCATTCATCTTCCCCCAGTTCAACATCAAGCTTGACATAACCATTGTTCAGCAAGGTTAGGTTGCTGTCGACTCTCAAGTTATCAATGGCAGTTTGTATCAAGTATTTCACAGTATCGATATCGACACCACCACTTGACCCACCACCACCAGTTCCATCGCTTCCAAGGAAATCGATGACAAGGTCTTCTTCTTCGACATAGACATCGAAGTTTCCACTAAGTCTATTTGAAACTGCATCCATTTCTTCTTGCAATTTGTTTTTGAATTCAAACTGGATAGTGACATTTGATAATTTTACAGTTGCATTCGATTTATTGCCATTAAAGTTGATTCCTACCTTGAATCCTTGTTCACTTATTGCAGTATTTACAACATTAGTGCTAAAGTTGAATAAAGAACAACTCACATCTATATGTCCTTGTGTTGTTAGGATGTTTTCAACCAAAAAGTAATTTGTCATCTCCATACAAGTCAAACTGATATTAGACAAAACTGGATAATTCACATTAACATTGCTAATGCTATAATCAAAACTGACAATAACATTAGTGATATCCTTTTGCAACAAATTACTCAAAGGGGCAGACAAGAACACAATGCTGTCTTGCTCTGCCAAAGTCAACTTAACAAACTTATCGGACTGCAAAAACCAGTTGTTCCCAATAAAGGATGATGGTGAAAAGATGAAAGGTGACTTGGTCACATTCTCTTCATCCAAGACCAATGTAATCCTTTCCAATGCACTATCAATATCTCTTCGCTGTGCTTGATTTACATCCATACTCATCTAATCCACCCATACCATATCCACTATCTCATCCTTTTCCCTATCATCATATGCTATGCTATCGGATAGGTCTAAAGGTTCTCTTACAAGTTTCTTTCTCTGATTTGCAAGGTTCTTCTTGACTTTCATTGTCACATCAACATCTCCCAAACCGAACTCACTACTTATCATTGGTCTGTTGTCGACTTCTATGCTTATCTTCCTTGAAGCCACTTGGTAAATGTTTGTCAACAAGGGGTTGACTGTCTTTGTCTGCACCCAATCGTTGATCCCTACTGGTGGCAACCCAACACTCTTCACAGTAAATGTTGTCAATGGCTTGAAATACTCTTCAAGTGCATCGTGACTGTGTTGGGTGGCTTCAGCATAACTGGAATCCTTTTGCAAGTTCTCTATATGTGTTTGCTCACCATATCGCAGTATCTCTCCAAGCTTTCCTTTCCTTGTGTATCTGTAATGTGTTGTAGGGTAATCTTCTGTATCCAATGATTTGTAGACTGTTATGCAATCGTTGACCAAATCCTTGGTTGGAGAATACTTTATATTGCTAATACCAATTATATCTCCATCAAATCCTTCGTTGAAGATGTGTACGATGTTTTCTTCGCTATTGGTGTGTGGTGAGAAGTTCACATAATCATTCTTACGATATCTTCCATATTTAATTTGGAATTCATATTCGCTCTTGTCAAGTATTGACTTGACCCCATCCAGTATGGTCTTTCCATTGACTCCCAAGTTGGTGTGGTTGATGACTTCACCATTAAACACACCAAAATCATATAATAACATCTTATATGATGACTTGTCTTTTGCACTATCATACAATAAGTTTTCCTTTTCTTCAGTATCCTTATCATCCAATACATCAGCGAAATCCCTTTGGAAAATCACTTTCTTCAAGTAATACTTGGTGTCCTTTGTATGCCCATAATCGTGTTCGGCAGACTTAATCTTATCCAGTAGGTTGACTTCCCAAATGTATTTCTTGTTGTTATGCCATTGTGGTGCAGAATCATTCGTGAAAGTCTTGTACTGTGTTGATGGTGCAACCGATTGCCAGTTCAAGAAGATGGTGCGAACTTCACCATCCCACTCATCTACTGCATAATCAACCCTTATATAAGCTTCAAATGGCTTCTGCTCATCAAAACCGTGTGTAATCTCATATTTGGTGGTTATGGTTTCTTCATTACTGCTGGAAACATCTAATCCACTTCCTTGCCAGTTTTGGGTCTTGATGAGATTGACTATCTCTGCATCAGTTCCACCTTGAATCCAAGTAACACCATTTTCTTGTAAGTAGGTTTTTGGGTTAGGTATTCCAGTAAAACCCTTTGGGCTGAAGTTGTCATCCCAAGCTCTTGGAAGTTTCTTGATGGTGTTAAGGTCTGATGCTCCACCAGTTGGTGGGTTTATGAAGATGTAGAATAGGTGTGCCTTTTTCAGTTGGTCTTTCTTGAACCAAGATCCGAAACCTTGGTATCCAGTTTGGTCAGCAATAGTTCCACCACAGACTCCACCAAAAATACAGCACCAAACTTCGCTTTTTCCAGTACAACCAAATTTCTTTGGTTTTGAATGAACATCAGACCCTACTCCACAATTGACAACCTTGTGACCAAGAGATTTGAATGCATCCATCACTTTCTTGATTCTTGCCTTGTCTTTACTGGAATTCTGAATATTATCGGAGTTCACATAAAAAGTATATGTTTTCGCCATTCAATCATCTCTCCTAAAATGGTTTCTTTGGGAAATTACTTGATTCATAAGGAGAACCATAAGTCCTAATGTAATTGTGCCATCCCCTACTCTCTGATTTGGAAGATGGGTCTACATAGAACCCATTTACCTTTGCAAACACATGACCACCATTCTTATTGTGTGAATGCATATATTTAAGGTCGGTTATGCCTTTAGCATCCAATAAGTGTAGCATAACTTCTGTCTTGCAACAACAGTTCCCTTTTTGCTTTTTCCAAGTTGTTTCTGCACTTTGATAGAAATGTGGTTG
>Ga0310690_10013233_pt1 | contig 10056 bp, 7 predicted proteins | sample AusTroGonzalo_MG_2_FD_207661 | JGI IMG/M metagenome (GOLD analysis project Ga0310690, IMG submission 207661) | Bovine rumen microbial communities from tropical cattle in Woodstock, Queensland, Australia - Gonzalo_04 (v2) (version 2) | ecosystem: Host-associated > Mammals > Digestive system >...
GCGCTATGATCCTGAAAGAAAATGGCGGGATGAATGATGACGAGATATTGGAATCGATTTGCTGTGACATCAGATATCAGTATGCACTGCATACTACGCATATGCTGGAACAACCAATCAGAGATCGCACTCTCAGTCGCTTCCGGGAACGTCTGTATAGTTATGAAGTAGAGACGGGAGTTGATTTACTGACGGAAGAGATGGAACATCTGTCAGATGTATATGCCGAGTACATGAATCTGAATTCCAATGTCAAGCGTATGGACAGCTTGATGATCGCATCTCGCTGCAAGCGGATGTCACGGTTGGAAATCATTTACACAACGACAGCAAACGCGGTCAAGCTGATCCACAAACTTGGGCACGACGAGATGATAACCCCCAATTTGCTTCATTATCTGGAACCAGATGATTACAATCAGGTGATTTACTACTGCAAGGGAGAAGATGTAGCACCCAGACTGACGAAGGCAATACAGGAAGCAGAGCAGGTCAAAAAGCTAATGGAAGATGACTGCTGGCACGAGTTTTCCGAGTATCAGCTGATCATCCGGGTTTTATCAGAGCAAAGCGACACGGACGGAGAAGGAAATATAATTCCAAAAGAAAAATCCAAGATTGGGTCGACCAGCCTGCAAAATCCATCCGATCCAGATGCCACATATCGCACTAAGGCAGGGAAATCCAACAAAGGATATGTTGGAAACATCGTAGAAACAATAGGCGAAGATGGCGATAGCCTGATTACCGGCGTAGCTTTTGAGCAGAATATTCACAGCGACACTGACTTCTGTAAAGAGTATCTGGAGCACAAGCCAGATAGCGCGGCAAAAGAAACCATGATTTGCGATGGCGCTTATGGAGGAAAGGCAAATCAAGAGCTTGCCGAAGCCAAGAATGTGGAGCTTGTTACTACCGCACTGAGCGGGAAGGAAACTGATTCAGTATTTGCAGGATTTGAGTTTTCAGAAGACGGAACGCAAGTGTTGAAGTGCCCCATGGGCAACGAACCCATTAAGACCACGCATTATCCAAAGACAGGGATGTGCAGAGCCTTGTTCCCTACAGGTTGTTGTGAAAACTGCGCAAATCAGGATAAATGTAAATCAAAGCCCCAGAGGAAAAACTTTGCGGTACACGTTTCTGCCAATATGACAAATAGAGCGAAATATCGGAAAAAGCTGTCAACTGAAATGTACAAGCAACTGACCAGAAAACGAAATGCAGTCGAAGGCATCATGTCAGTGTTGCGCAGAAGATACCACGTTGATGACATTCCAGTATTCGGACGCATAAGGTCAAAGATGTTCTTTATATGTAAGATCTGCGCTTACAATTTCAACAAGCTCAGATCTCACAACCGGAGATTACGGGAGAAATCTGCCCAAAGCCTGGTAATGATGGGGTGATCGGGGTAAGAATAGCCCTGTAATAAGCAGGAATACTCACTTCTTGAAAGGTGTTTCAAATTCTGCTCCAAGTTTTAGCGCCGTTATCATGACAAAAACAGCAACGTAGGTTTTCTCAAAAGGACGTTTTGACACTCAAACCAATTATGGGTCATGAGGGTGCTGGTAACGCAATGGGTGAATTCATGCGCCAGGACATCCGGGCATTCACCGTCCCGTTCAATCCGGCTGAAACGGAAGACCTGAAAGCCGAATTCATGTCCTTGGTAACAGGCATTCCGGACCGGCTCCCCGTTTTCATCCACCCAGTTCATCAGCAGCAGCGTGGGAGAACCTTCCCCGTCCGGGCCGGTCCAGCCGATGTCGTTATAAAAATCCCAAACTTCAATGAATCCGTTCAGAATCAGGAGATCCCCGTCATCCCAGCCGTCTTCCTGCGAAAGCATAACCACGTCCGTATCCTGATCAAACGGGGTATAGTCCGCGCAGATGATTTTGCGTTCCAGGTCTCCGAGATACACTTTTCCGGTTTCAGGATCCGTGAGTGTGGGCACGGTCAGCTCCCTGGTTTCGCCGCTGAGCAGGGTGACCGTTCCGGTCCACGTGCCGGGTTCCAGGCCGAGGAATACAAGCTCCGCGCCGGAACCGGATTGGGCGTCTTCGGATCGGGGAGCCGTGATCGGAACACAGGTATCGTATTCACCGTCCACGCTGACGTAGTGGGCAAGATATCCGGCATCGGTCCAGTGCCATGGATTGTCGGTGTAAACAACCCAGGCAGGCCTTGCTGCGGAAAGGCCGGAAGACGGAAGCAGGGTCTGATGGGTCATGCCGCTGATAATTTTGGCCTTTATTTCATATTCCTCAAGGACAACCTGCTCCGCCCTTTCCGCGTCGATTTCCCAGACCAGGCTGTCCGGATCCGGCAGATTCGGATAGATGGTGGCAAGGGTCAGAACAACGGTCCCCTCCTGATCAACAATCATTTTGGCGGTGCCGCCCGTGACAGGAATATCCCCGGCTGCCTGATAGAAAGTATAGTAAGTGAGGCCGGTCTCTGTCGGACGGATGGAATCCAGCACCAGTATGGTATGCTCATCACATCCAAGCTGATCCGCAACGCTGCCGAGCGCCTCCAGGGCAGAGTCTGCATCCGTCACCTTCACATCCGGCGGCGTGTCAATCAGGGTATTGATGGTTTCCGTCTTTTCGATGAGTTTCCACAGGGTGTTCAGGAACGTTTCGTCCGCAGGGTCTTCCGCGTCTTCCGCAAGCACGGGGAGCCGGCAGAGGCAGAGGACCAGGACACAGAGCAGGGAAAGGAGCTTTTTCATCAGCATACATTCCTTTCGTATATCAGCCATCGATCATCTTATCATCCGGAATATCATCTTACCACAAAGCCCGGAAATATACAATTTTCAGCCCGTTTTCTGCCCTTCTTCTCCGATTTGCAGGACTCCTGCAAAAATGATATAATAATGTTTGAATTCTTTTTGGAGGGCGCTTATGCGAATCATTGTGATCGGTGCCGGAAAGGTCGGATTCACCCTGGCGGAGCATCTGACCCAGGAAGAGCACGATGTCACCGTTATTGATAAATCCGATGAAGTCATCGAACACTGCTCCGGCTCCCTGGACGTGATCTGCCTCAAGGGCAACGGCGCCAACGCCAAGGTTCTGCTGGAGGCCGGGGTTGACAAGGCCAATATCGTCATCGCCTCCACCGAGTCCGACGAGAGCAACATGCTGGCCTGTCTGATCGCCAAGCGCCTCGGCGCCCAGTATACGATCTGCCGCATCCGGGATCCGGAGTTCAATGAGAGCCAGACCCTCCTGCAGAACGAGCTCGGCATCGACGTCGCCATCAACCCGGAGCGTGCCACCGCCCTGGAAATCAGCCGCCTGCTGCGCTACCCCTTCGCCGGAAGCATCGAGTCCTTCGCCCGGGGCCTGGTCGAAATGGTGGAATTCCGCGCCCTGGAGAAGGACCGGATTGTCGGCATTTCGATGAAGGATCTGCATCAGAAGGTCCCCGGCCTGCCGCGCATCCTGTATGCGATGGTCGAGCGGAACGGCACCGTCATCATTCCGGACGGTTCCTTTGCCATTCTCCCGGGAGACAAGGTTTTTGTCTCCGGCGATATGGTCACCATCACCGACTTTTTCCGTTTCCTCGGCCGTAATAACCAGAAGGTCCGCAGCGTCATGGTCCTCGGCGGCGGCCGGATTTCCTATTATCTTTCCCGGATCATCGTTCCCATGGGCATCCATGTGACAATTTTTGAAATCAATCCCGAAAAGGCCCGCCGTCTAAGCGAGCTGCTCCCCCGGGCGGACGTGATTCTCGGCGACGGGACGGATCAGGAACTGCTTCAGGAACAGGGCGTTTCCCAGGCGGATGCCTTTGTCGCCCTCTCCAACCGCGACGAGGAAAACCTCATGACCGCGATGTACGCGTCCCGTTCCGGCGTCCCGAAGACCATCGCGAAAAACAGCCGGATGGCCTATATGGAGATTCTGAACGATCTCGGCCTCGATTCGGTCATTTCCCCGCCTTATATCACGACTTCGACCATTCTCCGCTACGTCCGCGCCCGTGAAAACGGCAGCGGAACCCATGTGGAGCGTCTGTACCGCCTCAACGACGGCAACGCCGAAGCTCTCGAGTTCATCGCCCGCCGGGGAGATCCCTATATCGGGATTCCCCTGAAAGATCTGACCAGCCGCAAGGGCTCCCTGGTCTCCGTCATTGTGCACCAGGGGAAAATCATCATCCCCTTCGGTAACGATAAGATCGAAGAGGGCGATCATGTCGTCGTCATTTCCAGCAATCCCGGTATTTCGGATCTGAATGAGGTACTGTACAGATGAACCGAAAGCTGATCGTCCGCGTTCTCGGCGCGCTTCTTGCCATCGAAGCGCTGGCTATGTTTCCGGCGTTTCTGGTTTCGCTGTATTACCGCGACGGGGATACCGCGGCCCTGGCCAACAGTATCGTGGTGACGCTGCTCGTCGGCAGCGCGATGTATTTCATCCCTAAAACGGAAAAGAAGAGCTACCTCCGCCTGAAGGAAGGCTTTCTGATCGTCGCTGTCGGCTGGCTCCTGATGTCCTGCTTCGGCGCCCTGCCCTTCATGCTTTCCGGGATGTTCACCCGTTTCGAGGATGCTTTTTTCGAAGCCGTTTCCGGTTTCACGACCACCGGCGCCTCCGTCTTCGAAGGCTTTGAAAACTATATGCACGGCGTCGTCTTCTGGCGCGCGACGACCCACTGGGTCGGCGGCATGGGGGTTCTGGTGCTGACCCTGGCCCTCCTTCCGAAGCTCACCGGCCGCACCGCTCACCTGGTCAAGGCGGAAAGCCCCGGTCCTTCCCTGTCAAAGCTGGTTCCGAAGACAGGAACCACCGCCAAAATTCTTTACCGGATTTATATTCTCATCACCCTCCTGGAGTTTGTCAGTCTGCTCCTGTGCGGAATGGATCTTTACGACGCCGCGGTGCATACCTTTGCGACGGCCGGCACCGGTGGCTTCAGCAATTACGGCGCTTCCGTCGCCCATTTTGACAGTGTCGCCGTCGACGCCGTGATCACGGTCTTCATGCTGATGTTCGGCGTTAACTTCGCTCTGTATTACAAGTGCCTCATCGGGGAACGCCTGAAAGCCTTCTGGCATGACGAGGAATTCCGCTGCTATCTCTTCATCGCCCTGTCTTTCATGCTCCTGATCACCTTCTTCAACATCAGTTTCTATCAGAACGAGCTTGCCGCCGCCGGAAAGGATTCTTCCCTCTGTCCGGCGTTCCTGACGTCCCTGCGTTACAGTTCGTTCCAGCTGTCCTCTGTCATCTCGACCACCGGCTTTGTAACCTTTGATTTCAGCCGCTGGCCCGCGGCGTCCCAGATGCTCCTGCTCTTGGCGATGTTCGTCGGTTCCTGCGCCGGTTCCACCGCCGGCGGCATGAAGGTCGTCCGCGTGAATATGCTTTTCAAGATGTCCCGCCGCAATATTCTCTCCACGAGCCGTCCCCGCAAGGTGGACGTCATCCGGCTCGACCGCAAGGCCGTCGACGAGAACATCGTCTCCCAGGTGGCCCAGTTCGCCGTCATGTATGTGGCTCTGGTCTTTGTCGGCGCTTTTCTGGTCTCCTTGGACGGGAAATACGATGTCATCACCAATCTCACCGCTTCCCTCACCTGTGTCAGCAACGTAGGTCCCGGCCTCGGCGCCGTGGGTCCCGTGTACAATTTCGCCGGTTACGGCGTCTGGGGCAAGGTGGTCCTTTCCTTCCTGATGCTCTTCGGCCGCCTGGAGCTCCTCCCGATGTTCATTCTCTTCACGCCTTCCGCCTGGAAGAAGTATTGATCACTGAAAGGATGGTATCATGTCCGGCCAGGTTAAATCCGTTGCCAAGGGCATTTCGGTTCTCGGCATTTCTGGAATCATCTGCAAGGTTGTGGGCGTCCTGTTTTCAATCCCGCTGGCCCGCATCCTCGGGGACAAGGGGCTTGGCCTGTTCCAGACCGTCTTCCCGACCTACAATCTCCTCCTGACGCTCTCCAGCGCCGGCCTCCCGGTGGCGGTTTCAAGGATGGTCGCTCATTATCTGGCGAAGGAGGAGCCGCAGAACGCGGCCCGGGTCTTCCGGATCGCGCTGCAGATTCTCTTCGTCATCGGCCTGACCTTCTCCCTCCTGATGTTTTTTTCCAACCATCTACTGGTCACCCTCGTCGGTGTGGAGGAGGCTTCCCTGGGTTTCCGGGTCATCGCGCCCTGCGTTTTTATTGTCTGTCTCCTTTCCGCCTTCCGCGGCTATATCCAGGGGCATCAGAACATGGTCCCCACCGCCGTTTCCCAGCTGATTGAGCAGGTCGGCAAGGTGGCGATCTCCCTTCCCCTGGCCGCCCTCGGCATGAAGCGCAGCATGGCCGAAGGCGCCGCCGGCGCCCTTCTCGGCATCACGATTGTGGAAATTCTGGCCCTGGTCTACATGATCGTCTACACTGTCCTGCAGCGCCGTAAATCGGATCCGCGGGCCCTTTCCGCCCCGTGCTCCGTAACCTTTAAAGAGCTGACCCGCCGGCTGGTGTCCATCTCCGTGCCGATTACGATCAGCGCCTGCATCATCCCCCTGGCCCAGTTCATCGATTCTGCCCTCATGGTCAACCGGATGGTGAACGCCGGTCTGACCCGGGATACCGCCACCTCCCTGTACGGAATCTTCTCCGGCATGGTCATCCGTCTGATCAATATTCCGACGGCTCTGGCCCTGGCGATCTCCATGAGCCTGGTCCCTGCCGTTTCCTATGCGAAATCCCTGGAGGACCATGACGCCATCGTCCGCGAAGCGAATACCGGCCTCCGTTACGCCGCGCTGATCGGCTTCCCCTGCTCCATCGGTATGAGCGTGCTCGCCAAGCCGATTCTGGCCTTCTTCTATTCGGGAACCCTGACCGCCGCCCGCCTCCAGACCGCTTCGGAGCTCCTGACGTTCTCCGCGCTGACGGTCTTCCTCTTTACCATGGTCCAAGCCAGCACCAGTATCCTCCAGGGGCTGCATCACCAGAAGATCCCGATGTATACGATGATAGCCGGCGTTTCCCTGAAGGTGCTCCTGAACTACCTGCTCATCGGCACCCCCGGCATCGATATCCACGGCGGTCCCATCGCTTCCATCGTCTGCTATTCCACCGCCATGATTCCGAATCTCTTCTTCTGCTGCAAATACGGCCGGATGAAGTTCAACTGGCTGGACTGGCTGGTCCGTCCGGGCCTGGCCGCGGGAATCATGGGCGCCGTCATCTTCGCGCTGAAGTCTGTCCTGCCTGCCGGCCGGATCACGACGATCCTGCTGGTGGTCGTGGGCGTCCTCGTTTTCGCCGTGGCCGCGGTGCTGCTGAAAGCGGTCTCAAAGAATGATCTGAACGCCCTGCTCAGGAGGAAAAAGAAAGCATGATCAGCATCGTATCCATCGGCCCGGGCGATCCGTCCTTCCTGAACGCGGTCACGGCCCATGCACTGCGCACGGCGTCCCCGCTGGTTCTCCGGACCGGGCGCCATCCTCTTTCGGCCTGGCTGGAAGCGGAAAAAATCACCTTCCGGACCCTGGATCATCTCTATGAGTCCTCTGATGATTTTGACGCGCTGTCCCGGGCCGCGGCGGAAGAGCTCTGGTCCCTGGCCGAAAGGGCTCCGGATCTCGTCTATGCTGTTTCCGATTCCATGACCGACCGTACCGTGGACGAAGTTTTTTCCTCCCGCCCCGAAAACGGTGAGGTCCGGCTTCTCCCCGGTTTTTCCTTCGCGGATTATTATCTTCCGGCCTGCCGGCCTTTCTTTTCAACCGCCGATATCCGGATCTGCCCCGCCTCTTCTTTTGCGGAAGCCGGGATGAATCCGGCCCGTCCCCTGCTCGTGACCGAGCTGAACGATGAAATCACCGCCGGTGAAGTCAAGCAGGCGCTATCCGCCTGGATTCGGGACGAGGAAACCGTCCTTTTCCTTTCCGGCGACGGCAAAGCCCGTCCGGTCCCGCTCTTTGAGCTCGACCGCCAGGGTGCCTATGATCACCTGTCTGCCGTAGCCTGCGGTCCCTTTGATTACAACCGCCGTTCCCGGAGAACCCTGGAGGACCTCATGGACATCATGGATCGTCTGCGGGCCCCCGGCGGCTGTCCCTGGGACCGGAAACAGACCCATCAGTCCCTGGAGCCCTATGTGGTTGAGGAAGCCTGGGAAGTGGTCGGCGCCGTTGAGGAAAACCGCCCGGAACACCTGGCCGAGGAGCTCGGTGACCTGCTCTTCCAGGTCGTTTTCCATACTTCCATCGGCAAAACCTTCGATGAATTCACCATGGACGACGTCCTTTCCGCCATCTGTGAAAAGATGATCCGTCGTCATCCCCATGTGTTCGCGAAGCCTGAGGCTTCCGTTGTTTTGCCGCACCCCGGCTCCGAAATCACCGCCGAACAGGTAACGGACAACTGGGACCGGATCAAGCAGGCGGAAACCGGCAGCAAAACGCCCCTGGAGGCGCTGAACGACGTTTCTCCTGCCTTGCCCGCCCTTCGCTATGCAGAAAAGATCCTCCGGAAAATGAAGCAGATTCCTTCTGTTCCCGAACCGGCCCCCGATGCAATTGCGGCGGATCTCCGGAACCGGGCGGAAGCCCTGGATCTGTCCGCCCCCGTTGCGGAGCTGGAAAACAGCTTCGCCGCGCTCCTTTTCGCCTGCACCCGCCTTGCTGCCGCCCTCGGCCTCGACAGCGAGATTCTTCTCCATCAGTTCGTAAAAAACGTCATCCATGACTGTCAAAGCCTTGAAAAGTAAGGAAAATGAGGAAGAAACGCTTGAAAACCATTGACTTGCAAGGTTTTCCGTGTATAATAGGGTTATGTTGAGGGCTGAAATTGAATAATGAAGTTCTTGGCACATCTATACAATCATGCATCAAGCATGAAATAACAAGGAGGAACCCCCATGAATAAGAGTGAACTGGTAGCCGCCCTGGCCGAGAAATCCGGACTGACCAAGAAAGACGCTGAATCTGCGCTGAACGCATTTACCGAGACCATTACCGGCGCCCTCGTGAAAGGTGAAAAGATCCAGCTGATCGGCTTCGGAACCTTTGAAGCGAAAAAACGCCCCGCCCGTACCGCCCGCAACCCGCGGACCGGCGAAGAAATCAAGATCGCTGCTTCCACGGCTCCCACCTTCAAGCCCGGTTTGGCCCTGAAAGCCAAAGTGAACATTCCCGAGAAGAAGTCAAAGGCCAAGAAATAATATATTCTTTTCAATATCTGACCTGCGGGACGTTTCATCCCGCAGGTTTTTACAACCGGAGGCGTTGTTATGCGAATTGACAAATATCTGAAGGTTTCCCGTCTCATCAAGCGGCGTACGGTGGCCAATGAGGCCTGCTCCGCCGGCCGTGTAACCGTGAACGGAAAAGTAGCCAAGCCCGGGACCGACGTGGCCCCCGGTGATCTGATCACGATCCGTTTCGGTGAACACCTGGGCCAGTATGAAATACTGAGCATAGCCGAAACCGTCCGCAAGGATCAGGCGGCGGAAATGTACCGCGTCGTTCAGGAGGACGCTTCCGTCAATTCGGAGCGGAATCAGGCATGAGCAGAAAAGTATATGTCGTGCTGGCAGCCGGCGGTTCCGGAACGCGTATGAACGCCGGTGAAAACAAGATTTTCCTGCCCGTCGGCGGAATAAGCGTCCTTGCCCGCAGTCTCCGTCTTTTTGAAGGGCTCGTCTCCGGTCTGGTGATCGTCTGCCGTCCGGAGGAAGAGGATCGGATCCGCCGTGAGGCGGCTTCCGCCGGCGTTTCCTATGCTGTTTCCTTCACGCGCGGAGGCGCCACGCGCCAGTCTTCCGTCCTGAACGGGCTCCTGGCCCTTTCCGCGGCCCCGGATGACACGGTCCTTGTCCACGACGCGGCCCGCTGTCTCACGCCCCGCGAAGTCATCCGGGCGTGCATCGACTCCAGTGAGGAGGTTGGTTCCGGCGTTGCTGCCGTTCCCGCCGTCAACACGATGAAGTACGCAACCGGCGAAGGAAAGGTTCTCCGGACCGCGGATCGCACGGATCTTTACGAGATCCAGACGCCCCAGGGGTTTCTCTTCGCTCCCCTGCTG
>Ga0310690_10013234_pt1 | contig 10056 bp, 16 predicted proteins | sample AusTroGonzalo_MG_2_FD_207661 | JGI IMG/M metagenome (GOLD analysis project Ga0310690, IMG submission 207661) | Bovine rumen microbial communities from tropical cattle in Woodstock, Queensland, Australia - Gonzalo_04 (v2) (version 2) | ecosystem: Host-associated > Mammals > Digestive system >...
GTTGCAAAGCTGCGTTGAAATTCCATTCACACCGTCACGGATTGATGTGATGTTGTCATTTAACATCTGATCTCTAAATCCGTTGTTGATGTTCTGTGAGTTGTTCATCCAGGGGTAAAGACCGTCCATACCGCCATTCATACCCCATCCGTTGTTACCCCATCCAAGGAGTAAAAGCAGGATGATCCAAGCCCACGAATCGCCACCAAAGCCAAAACCGCCATTTCCGGCAGGTGCAACGGGCATAACCATGTTGCTGTTTTCTAACATTTGTTTGTCCTCCTATATCTGTTTTAGGTTAGGGATAGTACCCGTACTCTGTACTATCCGTATATCAAGGCTATGCGCACTTGCCTTAATATCTATTTCTTGCAATTTAACTCGCATATTTGCGGATTTATCTCAAATTATCGAGTTATTGACGAATTAACTGTTGAATTAAAGGATTGTTCCGCATGGACATAACCCCGTTAATCTGTGCTTGTGACACCTGCCCTGTATTCATCAAGTGTTGCAAGATAGCGTTCGGGTCATTAAGATTAACATTCTGCGGTATGTTAAATCTCTTATTGAGCATAGACATAGGATTTTGTCTAAATTGCTGATAAAGGTTAGTTATATCCTGTATGTTGCCAAACATATCAATCCTCTCCGCTACGTTTCGTGGTAGTCTTTTTCGGTTTAAGGGCATCTATCTCACCCCTTATTTTGGTTATCTCATCTTCGAGAGTATCTATTCTGCCGTGTATTTCATCCATATAGGGCGTTTTGACTTCTTCAACGGGTGTTTCCTCTACTTCTTCTTTGACAAGCCTGTATCGCTCGATTTTCGGGCTTTCTAACTGCGAAAATCCCATCGACTTCTCCATGACAATAGGCTTACCCTCTATCTTGAAAGTCACACAATTACCCGGTGCAACGGGGTATGTATTGACCATGTTTTCATCGGGAACAGAAACGAAACCGCCATTCTGTATAACGTTTTGTTGCGTTGGGTTAACGTTCACCTGCGTTGGATATGCGTTAGATTGTGTTGGATAATAAATCTGCTGATATGGATAATTAACCATTGTCTGCCTCCTTTGTGAAGTAGTACATCGGGATTTCTTCTCCGCAATTCCATGTGTCATACAAGACACCATCAATGATAGCAGTTGCGTGTGTTCCTGTTCCGACAACAAACCGCCCTTGCGGATGATCTTTAGCAAAGTCATTTATGGTATAACATTCAGGGCAAGTATCGGGTATTATATGTCGGGTAAATCCTAAATCGTGAAGGTACGCACCCCATACATTGTTTTGTGAGGGCATTTCCTTCATCTGAAATCCCTTCAACAATAAATCAAGGTAAACATCATCCCAATCCTTATCAGTAACCACGCTGATAGACCGTACCACGCAATCCCCTGTTTCCCTTTTTTGTGGGTTGGTGTTAAGTTCGCTAAACATCATTCAAACTCCGTCTTATAAAAACACTCGCCGGAACTGATAGCATTTATAACGCTATACACTATGGTATAGACATAAAGGATAGGTATGTCCTTTACATCTTCATCCTGTAATACTTTTTCGCATAACTTTACGATATCCATGTCTTTTCTCCTGTCTTTAAGCATAAAAAAAAGACCTCGATTAGTCGAGGTCATAAAGTGTTCATTTTGCGTTCAATTCTGCTTTGATAAATACCGTTTCTTCGTGTTTGTCCATTGCCCTACGCACCGTTGAAACAGATATGTCTAATTCTTCGGCAAGTGCCTCATAGTGTATTCCATCCAACAATACTCGTTTTAGTATCTTTCTGTCACGTTCATCATGTACCCACAAATCAATCGCATTAGATATGTCAACGGATGATATGTTTCTGTAGTCATGTTTCATAGCACCAAAAAAGCAACCCCTATGGATTGCCTTAACCTTTCTTCTTTGATCCTCTGCCTACGTTCTTTTTAAGTCCTGTACCATGACAGGATGGACAGGGATGATACCCTACGGCTTTACCTTTTCTCGCTCTCATTCGTGTTGTTATCTTGACTTTCTGCCCCATAACTTATATCTCCACCGCTAACATAATTAGTACCTGATCCGTCTTGCTCCGCCTCAATGGTTGTGACTATATCTTGATTTCCACTTTCATAATATACCCATCCGGCATTAGTCCCGATAAGTGCGACAATTAAAACCAAGATAATAATAAATGACCGCCTATGCGCCCGCTCCGCTCTTATCTGACTTTGTTCAAATACCAAATAATCAACAACCTTATCCATGTATGCTGTCCTTTAATTCTTTTATGTCCACTTCACAATTAGAAACCCTAGTTTCAAGTACGGGAATTTTCATAGCAAAGTCTGTCTGTTTCCGCACTTCTTGTGTGAGGTTTTCAAGTTTTGTATCTGTGATAGCCTGTGAAACTTCTAATCTATGCTCAATCTTACGGTTTGATTCGCTATTAGTGATAATCACACCGATAAGAGTTAGTATTCCTGTTATTATTGAAACTATAATGTCACTATTAAACATATCTTTTTCCCTCTTGCTTACCCTATACCAAAAATAGGAGGTATTTTCAATGTCAAAAATAGCACCCTTTCGGATGCGAAACGGCTGTGCCATTTGTGAAACGCTCAAAAAACCCGCCATGTTACGCATTGTTAAGAGGCTTGGTGGGTTCATGTTGCTTAATCGTTACATCGGGATTTACAAGGAACTCGCAAAATACACATCATGGTATCTGTCTGTTCCTATACCCACTATTGCGTAATCGTTACATATGGTGTTGCTATATCAAATAATGCGGGTAAGGATTTGCACCTTACATGTCCCGATATCTGGACGCATCGTTGAGAATCGAACTCCATAGTGGACTACCAAAAGTTTTTACTCTTTCCACTCTGACAGACTTTGCGCGTCTACCTATTTCGCCACCGCATTACCCCTTAAAAAAGGACTGATTGCTCTTATATTATAGCATATTACATAATATGATTGCCATATAAATATACTCCTAAAGCAAAATGTCACGATCTACGTCACCGTTTATTCCCGGTACACGTCCTTTTGATGTGTATTGCCATGCTATGACATTCTTTCCTTTTGGTTTATACATTTCCATGATCTCGCCATTGTTCTTGCCGTAACGTGCGATCCAAAACTTAAATTTCTTTTTGAGATAATCAGAAATGTAATTGTCGTACCACACCTTATTACAGTAAATACCGACATCATATCCGGCTTCTTTGCACTCACCTATAAACGCAAGCGTGATACCTTCGATACCATCCATGCCGAGCGGTATAAGGGATTTATCTTCGAGGTCGTACCATATCGGCATTTTGCGGTCTTTAATCAGATTGATAACGCCGTCAGCTTCAATCCTTGCCGCTTCATGCGTCTTTGCATAAGCATACTTAAAGCATGAATAGTCAAGATGTTTGTCGATGCACTCCGCAAGGTTTCTCTCAAAATAGGCGTCTGGATTGCCGCTCTTCTTCGTAGACCGCATACAGACAAAATCAATCCCCGCTTCTTTGACTTGTTCAAAGTCTATTACGCCCTGTGCTTCGTTTACGTCTATACCTTGGATATAATGCAACACTTCCTCGGCATTGTCATAGCGCGGTCTGCCATATCCCGCTATCTTGGCATAATCAAGCGGATAACTCTTTCGTGCTACACACCCGCCGTTCGGCTCAAGTATGTCCTTGTCGCTTGTATTTCCTTCGATGGTGTAGACCCGTCCATCTCTCACATCTTCGACAAGTCCTGTGTGGCATATACGGGTATCGTTCTTAAAAAAGATTTGATCTCCGGCTTTAGGCTCTGAATACCATGCGCCCTTGTTTTTATACATTTGCGCACTATTAACGGTATAATCGTCAAAGTTACCGCATATCATGTTCTGCGCTGTGGTAACGCCGTATGCCTTATAAAAGCACCAATCAACAAATGCGTCACACCATTTTCCGGGAAAATCCATTGTCTTGGGATAGACATCGTGCATTTCTTTTCCGTATTTTGTGATGTTATCCTGTCCGGCGCCTTTGGTTTTGTCGTAAATCACATCGGGATCAGCGTCATATGCCGCTTTTGATTTTTCCAGATAGCCGACTTCTGCCGCCGCTATCGCTATGACTTTATCCGGGGTATTCATGCTTTATCCTCTTTTTTGTACTGATGTGTGCTGATACCTAAAAGTGTTCCGAGTAGAGTTGTGATGACCGCGATCACACCGACTACTTGCTCGGCATACGGAAGATTGCATATCTGCGCTATTCCAAAATAAGCCGTACCGAGTGCCGGAAGTGCTATCTGGCAGATATACTTGAGGATGTCATACACATGATTGTCGAGTTTAAGTTTCTCCATAGTGATCTCCTTTCTTACTTTGCCATTTGTTTTAACTCTTTCCGCAAAAAAGCGCCCGTCATGGACGCGTTGACCTATCTTTAATACTAAAAACTGTTATCGTACCAAGGTGAAGGGGGTTTTAGGTAGTGCCGTATATGAAACGGCTGTTCTACTTATGAAATATAATTATGCCGCATAATATATAAGTGTTCCGCTTATTCTGTACGCGGTATTGGTACTTAACGCGTTCCCCTTGATAGAGGAACCGTTTTTGTAAAGCGTAAACCCAGTTCCATTTGCGGGAGCTTGCAGGACTACTTCGCTTGGGCTGATAGCACTTGATGTCGAATATGCTAGCATACCGTATGTTCTTGTAGAACCATTTTTGAACGGTAGACTAAACGCTAAATTAGCGTTTTCTGCGGTCGATAAGGTAAAAGTGAACGTTATATCCGCCACTATGATATGACCGAATTTTGAATATGTACAGTTATTATTTGATATAGTCCCTGTGCCCCCACTCAAGATGGTCGGCGTGAATGAATTTAATTGAGAATCATAAAGTTCCATTAAATACATTGACATAATCTATTTCTCCCTATTCGTTAGGCTGTACCTCGTGCGAGATAAACTCTCTTTTATTAGCTACAATGTCCTGATTCTCATCCATGACCGCTACCGTAGCCGTGATAACATCGGGAGCATTGTTCAAGGCTTTGCATTGATCCCAAAAAGCATTTTTTGCGGCTGGTAAGTCCTCTCCGTGTTCTGATACTATGAAGAAATTTCCATTGACCACCTTTGTTACTGCGTATTTCATTATTTTTTCCTCCTTGTTATGCCCAACTGCCATTACTGCAGTCTAATACTGCAACGCCTATGGAATGACCACTTAAATCATTTGCAACAACTATTTCACAATATCCATCAAAAGTTTGTATTGATTTGAATTTGCAAGGCACTCCTTGCTCACTTTCGCCCGCGTATTCCTTTTCACATATAGGTATCGTCAAACTAGACCAATTACTTTTTATATATGAATTAGTACCGCTAGCGGGTATTCGTACAGTTGCCCCCGCGCTACAAGTTACAGCACATCTCCATACGGTATGAAACGATATACCATCAAGCACTTTACCTTGTTTTGCCGATAACGCATTAGTTGTACTTGTTGAAGTCAGATTATCAACTATTTTCCCTTCTATCAGAGAATTGATTTTTGCCTTTATATTTGACCATAGGGTTTTTCTCTTGCCGCTTGCTGATGTATCGTAGAATGGAAAATAATCTCCATCTGCAAGGGTTGTTTCTGCCGTATCGTCTGTGTTATATGCCTTATTCGTCAACTCTTTATTAGTCATAGAGTATGGCTGATAAGTTGTATCTGTATCAGTTATAAGACGTACTTGAACATTATCAACCGTTAAACTACCTGAAGAAGATGTACTCCATGTCACAAAAAACGCTATATAATAATCACTTCCCCAAGTAAATTCAAATTCATAACTTCCTGTTGCTGTAATAAATAGTTTTTCTTGGGTAACATTTGAAGAATTTCTCACACCTACTAGAGTGCTCGTACCTGATAAGGCTATAACATCAAATAATAATTTATATCTTTTACCTGCAATTAAATTGGTGGTCACAGTTTGACTTGATAGATAAGTTCCATTATTTATACTTTCAACCGTAAAACCGTTATTTATAAAAGTAACCGAAACATCTTCTGTCCTCGGTACTGTTTTTGAAAAATCAACAATAGACGATGCTCCTAGTTCCGCATTATCTGCATAAGACATCTTACTATCGGTAAGCTCTTTATTGGTCATTGCATAAGGCTGATATGTGGAGTCGGAATCAGAGGCAAGACGGAGCATGGTATCGGTATAGGTTATATCACCGACTTCGCTTACTGTTGTTGTGCAAAGAAGTTTTATATGCACGAAAGCATTGTTTCCCGAATTAAATGATAGGGAAACATCTTCATCTGCGGTATAATCTGACGTTTGTGCAATGGTAGAATTATTACTGTCTGCTATCGCAACTCTACCGTGACCGCTTGTTACATCGGCACTCGTTGTTAATGTATAGTTAGTGTTTTTCTCTAAAACAGCCTTAAAGTCTGCCATTTTGTAAGTGCCTGCGGTATCGTTATTCACTCTTATCGTTTTTCCGCTATCACTTACGGTTGTATATGCACTTCCACTAATTATATCTTTTGTAGTAAACAGATTCTTCGCCCCAAGTATGCCGTTATCCACATAGACCTGTTCTATGACTTCTTCTACTGTTTCATGGTATGGCTCGTAGGTATCGTCTGATACTACAGATTTGCGGATCATGGGATAGAAGTTGACGTTATTAGCAACATATCCCGATGTTCTTACAATTATTCTGACGGTATATATGCCACTATCTGATACAGTAAATGATCTCTCCCCATCATATAAAGAAAGAACTGTTGATGTGTCGGGAGCAATTAAAGCCATTCTGTAAGTTTCTGTTTCTCCACCTCTTACACCACTTATTATATAGTCACCTTCACCAAGATTAGCTGTGCCTACATCGAATGATACCCAATCGGAACTTGCCGTACCATTAACTGTCACGCTCTTATCAAGGTTAACAGTAAATGTTACACCATTTTTGGTGGTCGAGGATGCTGTGTTTATAAGCAGATTCTTCCCTACCCATCCTACGGTATCGCGCAATTCTTCTTCGGAAACTCCGCTTATAGCCGTACCCGTAGCAGGTGCGCCACTCCCAAGATAAAATTTCCTTCCGCTTAAAACGTCTGCGGGTGTAGCGTCTGTATCTGATATGTCCATTACAGTTTGATCTCCGTAAATAACTTTATTCACATAAGGATTATTAGCCATAATTCACCTCAATTTATACAGCGGGGTCAAGATCACCTATTGTTACGGTTTTTCCACCCTGGGCATTATCTGTTTCTGTATATGAAATAGCATTAACCGTTACCTGTGAATAGTAGTCAACGGGTGTACTCTCGCCCGACGGAAGGTATGTCTTTGATGTTGTATAAGGCGTTACTGTCTTTGCCGTAGATGTAGGTGTTGCCGCTCCTTCATATGTGCCTGTGACACCAAGTATGACAACATCCTTCTTTATGTTCCCGGCAATTATCTTTGCTTTTTCCGTTGCGTCAAGTTTGGCAACACCCGACCCATCGTGATAACCGTTTGTGATTGCCAGTTCGTCATCCACATCATCAATGGTGAGTGTCACTGCACCCCTGTTCGGCATTGAACCTGTAAGTTTATTTCCGTTAACATAAGCGGTCTTTGTATCGAGTATTTCTCCCGCTACTGCATCTGCATCAGATGTGTCGGCATCATAGGTACACGAACCTGTCTGCGGCGCACCAGAACGATCATAAAACTTTTCCGAAGCTAAAACTTTGCTAGGGTCTGCGGTCGTGTCGGAAATATCCATGATCGTAGTTGCCCCAAACACTACTTTGTTTACATAGGGGTTTGTTGCCATTTTTTTCTCCTTTCTATTCAAGCCCGATAACTGCGGTCATTCCACCACTAGGGTTACTTGTTTCTGCATAAAAAATGGGGTGTATCACTACGTCCCCACTCATACTCTTGTTTTTAGTTTCTAATGTCTGCTCTACCTTGCGGGGGTCTACTTCGCAATCGCCTAAATACCAAGGCAACCTACCCTCTGACCCGCCTACCATTTCTATCTCTAGTGCTTGCGATCCGTTCTCTAGGAAAATATCAAGTTCCTGTGTACTCTCGGATAGAAAAACGTCAAGGTATAGAACACTATCTATAACTCGCTGACCTGTCATCAAATCACCCCATCTTTCAATATCTGCCCGATAGAGGTTTCAATAATAGCCGAAGCAAAAGCCATGTCATCATTCATCCGTAGTCTGACTTGAACAAGCATCTGTGCATTAGCGAAATATAAGGTATCTTCCTGTGACAACGAAAGCGTAATAGTCTTTTCGACCGCATCTATCGTAACATCGTTAATGTCGTAGGTTTTTTCTATCTGCTTAACACCGGGCTTTGTCTTAAAGGTTATCCAGACTTCCGCTATTTCTGCTAAATCCATCTGCTCATTCTTGACGTTGAATGTTAGCGTTGGTGTCGTACCTCTGATTATTGTACTCATGCGCTTACTCCCTTCTATAAAAATGACATATAATTAGTTTTAACTTCTAACTAAAACATATTGTAGTGAAGAGCCGTTTGAAAAATAAATATCTGTTCCGTCAGTCCAAACATAGTCACCTCGAACGCCTGCGTACCCTTCCCATGTTTTAGTTACCCAAGTGCTTGTGGCTTTATTGAGAATATATTGCCGTGAACTACCACTCGAATAATAAACGTCATTCCCATCTAGCCATACTCTAGTACCGTCTATACTTGTAAATCCCGACCACGTTTTAACAGACCAATTACTTGTGCCTCTGTCTAAAACATACTGATACGACCCGTTTGACATATAAATATCGTCCCCGTCCGTCCATATATTACGTCCATTAAATAACGTGCGCCCTGTCCAAGTTTTAGTAGACCAAGTGCTTGTGGCTTTGTTTAAAACATAGTGCGTAGTAGAATTTGAGTAATATATATCACTTCCGTCTGTCCATATATCTATCCCTTGAAATGAAGTTAGTCCCGTCCATGTTTTAGGTATCCAAGTAGTTGTTGACTTGTTCAAAACATACTGGTAGTCATTAGTCGAACAATAGGTATCCGTTCCATCCGTCCAAATAGAAGCACCCGAAAAAGAACTAAGCCCGCCAAATACTACTTGCGTCCATGTGCTAGTTGGCACATCTAAAATATAATTCGCGTTATATGAATAATAAATATTAGTGCCGTCTGTCCATATATTATTCCCGATAATTCCATTAAGTCCGTACCATGTTTTAGACTGCCACCCACTAGCAACGGGTGTAACTCCCGCACTAAAAAACAACTTCGGCTGACCATTTACACCAACATAGCCTTTCAGCACCTTTTTCGGCACTCCGTTAACGCCTACATACATCGTCTTGACGTTCTTTGATATTCCGTTTACTCCTACATACGCTTTTTTTGCCATAACCTAGTTAGTTTTCATAAACCAAGAATAAATGTCCGTTCGGTAAGCTGACAGGGGGATTGTCGCTTTGACTAACAAGTATGTCGCTATCCCAAAGCACTTTACCCGCTAAATTACTGTTCGCATCGTACTTCTTTATAGCTATTTCACTACTACCCGTCTGTATATCAATACTGTTTGGATCGTCACCACCACCCTGACTATCCGATTGATAAAATCTAAATCTACCGTCCGAAGTTCCGAAGTTGAATACGTTGTCAAACAGTTTCATAGCCGTACCGTTTGGTCTAGTAAATCCATTCATCATGGAAAACTCAAAACCCGAATCGGTCATAAATAAACCTTGCGGGGATTGACCCGACCAACCCGACCCGATGGCATTACCAAACTTAAACCCGCTTATCATTCCGCTTTCGGTTTCCATATATCCCTTGAAAATACCTTCAAGAAATCCTCTAAAACCATCTGTGCCTACATAAGCAAGTATCGCGCTCTTTATCGTAGTCGTGACCGTTGAACTAGACGTAACGGTTATCTGGTAGTAGTCTTTTCCGTTCTGACCTACGGTATGATTTAATTCTACGGGTGTTAAACTAGGCTCATCGTCAGTTAAAGTGA
>Ga0310690_10013235_pt1 | contig 10056 bp, 12 predicted proteins | sample AusTroGonzalo_MG_2_FD_207661 | JGI IMG/M metagenome (GOLD analysis project Ga0310690, IMG submission 207661) | Bovine rumen microbial communities from tropical cattle in Woodstock, Queensland, Australia - Gonzalo_04 (v2) (version 2) | ecosystem: Host-associated > Mammals > Digestive system >...
GCTTCCTCCTACCCTTACGCACCTCCACGGATATGGGGTATGGCCCTCGCTTTCCTACCCGCATCTTGAAGTGGGTATATGTCAAAGGCCTACCCCGATACACCAGGGCCACCGCATCCACGGCCACGCCCTTGATGTTCATGGACCCGCTGTTTTCCACACGCAGGGCTTCCTTGATGTCCTTGGCTGCGATACTGTATTCTTCCCGTACTGCCTTGGACACCCACCCAGGAGCTCTGGTCTTCATATCCCCGACTGTACGCTTAACCACCTTCTTGGCTCCATCGTCAGTCATATCCAGCCCCTGCAGGGCCTTTTTCATGTCAAAACTCGCTGTTATCGCCATATCCTCATCCTCCAAAAGACCCGGGGACCGGTAAGATCCCCGGGTAGAAAGGAGACCCGAAACGGAAGAAGAGGCGGCCCCTATAAGCCTCCTCTTCCGCAATCTTCCACGCTACTACACTAACACATACTAAAGCGGTCATTTACGCCATCTTTTTCACGGATACCATTTTACCCTGTCCCATGACGCTATATGGGCCATCTTTTGGGGTTAAGCTCTCCCAGGTTCACGCCCACGATCTTGACCGCCTTATGCACGATCCTCTGCATCTGCCTCTCTGAGTATGCACATTTCCGCATGTACTCATAAGGCACCACGCTCCGTCCGCTCCAGAACCGGAGACGGATCACTGCCTGCTCGGCTTCGGTAAAGTGGTCCATCATATCTTCCACGGCTTCGATCTCACGCTTAAGCCGCTTCGCATACTCACTCTGCAGAAGCAGAGCCTTGTGTGCTGTTGGATCCTTTTCTTTCAGATCCGCATCCAGCACTTCCATCTCCCACTCTGTAATCAGCTTACAGTTCTTAGCATACTGCCGGATCACATTCTGTCCGTGTCTCCATGTTTCTTTTGGTATCCTCATCTTTCCACCCTCCACTTCCGGCACTCTTCGCTTCCCGGATCCTCCATACAGAAACCGGCGTTACAGTTAAGGCACCGCTCATAGTGTTTCAGCTCTTCGCGCGGCGTAGTATCCGCCAGGGCTTTCAGACAGTCCACCAAAAACTCCATAACCATAATGCTTGAAACGATTATCAGGACAGTCTTTACCATCATCCTCTCCTCCGCTTTGTCGTTACACAGCTCCGGCTGCTTTGGCTGCTTCCGCCTTCATCCTCTTATCCAGGCGGCGGAGCTTCTCGTCCTGGTAGTCCAGGATCTTACCGTCACAGTCGAAGATCATCCTCAGCTGCTGTATCATAATCATCACATCGCCGATCTCCTCCGCTATCGCATCGCGGTAGATCGCTTCCTCGTAGTCCTTCGTCTTATGCCGGTTCTTAAGCAGCGCCTTTGTAAGCTCGCTCATCTCCTCTATGGCCTTATCTATCTGTGCATCCTTCCCGTAGAAGCTGATAGCTTCCTGCATGATCTTCTCACTCGCTGTCATTGTTTCCCTTTGCCCTCCTTCTGGCATTTTTCACAGTACATTCTGCTGTTCTTCGCCGGCTCTCCGCATAGCACACAGAGGCCGTACTCCCGCCGGTACTTAATAAGCTTCGGCGGTATCTCCTCCACCGTCTCAGGCGCCGGAGCTTCGGCAGCAGGTACGGGTGTCCGGATATGCCGCTCTTCCCGTTCTCTCAGTTCCCGGTCGATATCGGCCTGCACGATCACATATTCATGGTTACAGTATCTGCAGGTACACTCGACACCGCCGTGTCTGGCTGCTCCCCTGATCGCCCTGGTAAGGACTTTCGGTTTCCCGCAAAAAGGACACTCCATATATCACCCCTCCCCTCCGGTATCGTCATCCATTGTCTCCCCATGCTCAAGCTTCCATCCGTCACTCTGCCAGGCATCGCATACATCGAACTCATGCTGCCTGTCCCACCTGCAGGCTCCGAAGTTATGCCAGCAGTAATCCTTAAACGGCTGCCTGCGGTTTACGCTGCCCTCTTCCCTGGTGCAGTAGATGTTCGGCTCTTCCACCGGATCCTTAAAAGCCTTAAGTGAGTCCTTCTCTCCATACTCAGGCTTGCGCTGATAGTGAAAGCAGTTAGACCATGCACAGTTGGAACACATCCCCGGGATGTAATAATCGCCCGGCATCCACTTACTGTGATTTTTACAGCCGCTGAACTTTGACTTCTCCCACTGACAGGCCAGGCCTTCGGTGCCTTTTCTCCGCTTGTGGGTGATCGGATCATACAAGCCGTAGCCCCGCCAGTAACAAAACTTGCACTTCCCGATGTACTGGGTAAAGTCCTTTTCCTGCTCCGGATCCACGGCAGCAGGCGCGATCTCTTTCCACCAGCAGATATCATATCCGTGGGATCCGTATCGGTTCAGATCAAACACCATGCTTCCAAACGACTCATGTACTTCTGCCTTAAAACGGTTCCCTTTATGATCTATCACCTCAACCGTGCACGCGTGATCCGGCATCGCGTCCCAGGCATTGGTATAACCCTCTGCCCGGTATCGCTCTCCGCAGCTCCGGGGATCCTCTTCTTCCGGCATCAGGTCGAACATGGATATCTGTCCCGGTATCTGCTTCCTCATATCAGCTCCCTCTCCCTTCCCCACTTTCGGACATACACTACCGGGATATCCAACTCCCTGGCCTTCTCGATCTCCGCCTTCATACCGGAAGAGATCACATCACCGAACACCCAGATCTCCTGGCAGTGCCCTAAAAGTAAGATCCCGCACTCAAGGCCGATCTCCCTCTCTGTATCTTCATCGATAAACTGGGGGTACAGAAGGTGAGGGGTTACGGGCACAAAGCCCGCATCAACTACCTGCCTGGAATAAAGTCTCGCTCTGTTCGTGTTCCCGATCACATCACCCGCGTAGGGGCTGCATACATAAACCAGTGTATCTGTCATTTCTTCCACCTCCTCTTACGGTCTTTCAACACATCGATCAGTGCCGACTGTGTCATATCCTTTGCTGCCAGGCTCTTCTGCACCTGGCCGTCTACAGTTCCTTCTGTCAAAATGTGATATACCAGTACCGGGTACTGCTGCCCCTGCCTGTGAAGTCTCGCCGTTGCCTGCTGGTACTGCTCCAGACTCCAGGGAAGGCCGTACCATACCATCACATGACCGCCCTCCTGCAGGTTCAACCCATATCCGGCGCTTGCCGGGTGTGCCAGCAGCACCGGGATCCTCCCCCTGTTCCAGTCTGTGATATCCTTGTCACTTTCCAGCATCCGGGATCCTTTTACTTCCCGAAGTATCAGCTCCTTGTCTGCCTGGAAGCTATAGAAGACCAGCACCGGACTATCCGACTGCTCCACGATCTCCTGCAACGCTTCCAGCTTGGCCGTATGTATCGGGTGCTCCCCGTGCTTGTCGTCATATACAAAGCCGTTGGCGATCTGCAGCAGCTTACTCATCACGGCAGCAGCCGCCATCGCCGTTACCTCTTCTTCATCCATGCTCAGTACGGCTTCCTGCTCCATCGTGTCGTATACCTTCTTCGCTTTCGGATCCAGCCGGACAGATATAATGCTCTCCACCAGATCCGGCAGGGAAAGATAGTCCTTAGCCTCCATGCTCATCGTGATATCCGATATCCGCTTCGTGATAAACTTTAGGGCCCCCGGCTTCGGCTTCCACTGGTACACCACATAGCCGTTACCGTATCCCGGCTTGAAATACTGCTGCCGGTATGCCGTTAAGGATCCGCCCAGACGGACACCACGATCCAGCAGGTACATTTCCGCCCATAAGTCCATCAGACCGTTCGCTGCAGGTGTACCGGTGAGACCGATAACACGGTTGATAAACGGCAGCTGCTTCCTAAGTGCTTTGAAGCGTTTGGCCTGACTGTTCTTGAAGCTCGACAGCTCGTCGATCACCATGCAGTCGAACGGCCACCGGATCTTATTCTTAGCCAGGTACTCACACAGCCAGACCACATTCTCCCGATTGATCACATAGATATCGGCCTTTGCCTTAAGTGCAGCCTCCCGCTCTTTTGCGCTACCCAGTATTTTTGAGATTTCAAGGTACTTAAGATGGTCCCACTTTTCGCTTTCCCTGCTCCAGGTATCCTCTGCCACCCGTAGAGGTGCGATCACTAAGACCCTGTATACTTCCAGCTCTTCCATCATGTCCGATATGGCCGTCAGTGTTATCACAGTTTTGCCAAGGCCCATAGACAGGAAAAGCCCGGCGCTGTTGTGCTCTTTGATAAAGCGTACCGCGCGCTTCTGGTAGTCGTGCGGTTGGTATTTCACTCTGTATCACCTCCTCCGAAGATCTCCCACAGTCCCTGCAGGGGTCTTCCCGTCTGTTTCCATCGCACCAGCACATAAGCTATGGTGCCGATCAGGGTGAGTGCTGCGAAGGATAAGACCAGGATCGAGATAACGGTTATGTTACTCATCCTTAAGCTCCAGCAGGAAGTCTTCCACCTGCTTCTCTCCGTAGAGCACCCTGCAGTCCATCCCCAGGGCGGTAAGCCTTCCGATCTGTCGCTGCTGCCTCACCGTCAGTCTCCCTGTCTCTGTTTTTAACTCGACAAAGATCACGCGCCCTCCCGGCAGGCATACCATCCGGTCAGGCACCCCGTCATTACCAGGCGACACGAACTTATAAGCTATGCCTCCGATGGCCCGTATCGCATTTACCATTTTTCTCTCAATATCCTTTTCCATGATCACCTCATTTTTGGGTCCAGCAACAGTGCAACGCTCGCGCGCGCGTATACACGCAAACACGATTTAGGCATGTGTATATAGGTATATATATCCCTATTTTTACTTTTTTTACTTTTATACTTATTTATTGTTGCCTTTGTTGCCATTACCTTCAAAGCGTTGTCCTTACTGCATTTAAGCTGCAACAGTTGTTCAGCAACAAACACGCAACAGGCTTGACTTTGTTTTCCTTTGTCGTGGCAACAGACTTTTTTGTTCCGTGTCCGAAGCACGCTTTTTCTGAGTCTGTTGCCGGGGCCTTTTTCGTGCTCTGTGCTATACCCTATCTATAGCGCTCTCGCCTTAGAAAAGATCGTCTTCGTCCTTCGCGAAGATACGCTGCTTACCATACGGTCCTGTCCTTTTGATGGTCTTAAAGTTCCATCCCAGGCTCTTAAGGATCACCGTGATCGGGCGCGACTCCTTCGCATTAAACGCCCTTTCCGGGTACCCCAGGCACTCGCACCAGATCTCGTAGTTACATACTTCAGTACGCGTCACTTCGCCGGCTTCGGAGTTATTGTTCTCCAGCCACATCCGACGCTCTTCTGTTGTCATCCAGTCCCAGTTCTCCGGGAGCTTCCTCTCCAGGAAGTTCTCGATCAGGCCGGCTCTGGCATCCGTCTCCAGCGCTTTCCTCTGCTGCTGCTCTGCTTCCTTTTCCAGCTCCGGAGTGAGCCACAGCCTGGGCTGTCTCTCTTCCAACTCATACAGGGTCATAACTTCGGCCCAGATCTGCTTAACCACATCCGGTGTCAGCCCTTCCGTCATATCTTTCACGGTGTAACACTTGATCGGCCAGAAGCGCCGGTTACCCGTCTCGTCCCTGAGAAAGGTGTCGATATTACATGTACCGACGAACACACAGGATCGCGGTATGTCGTTCGTATGGCGCCCGTATGCCGCCCGGAAGCGATCCGTCTGCCGGGTGAGGAAGGACTTAATGCTTTCCACATCGATGTTACGCATCCCCTTCATCTCTCCGATCTCGATGATCCACTTACCTGTGATCTTCTCGGCAGCAGTCTTATCGCGCATATCCTCAAAGCAGAGGTCGTCTGTGAACCATTCCCCGCCCAGCTTAGCCAGGCTCTTACTCTTACCGATACCGCCGATACCCGTAAGCACCGGGGTATAGTCAAACTTGGCGCCGGGGTTATATACCCGGTGTACTGCAGCCAGGAACCAGATCTCCGTCGTGGCCCGTACATATTCACAGTCTTGGGCGCCGAAGTAATCGATAAAGAAGGTAGCCGCACGCTCCGTCCCGTCCCATTCCGGTAAGCTCTCCAGGAACTCCTGCACCGGGTGGAAGCGTCTGCGGTTGGCCGTATTCATCAGCGCATCCGCGACGTGCATCTTCTTAAATTCACAGCCGTAGTTATTCGTAAGATAGCCATACAGTGCTGCATCGTCCGCGTCTCTCCACTCTCTCCCGTTTGCCTTCCTGTCCCAGGGCAGGGCCTTTTTCAGCACGATCGTCCGGGCCAGCTCGTTATAGGCAATACCGGAGAGCGCTTTATCCTTAAAAAGGATCCTCTCCACATTTACATACTTAGGGGCGATAGAGCCGTCCTTGTTTCTCTCCAGCTTCGCCTTCCAGTTCTTATCTTTCTGCTCTTTTCCGTCCGGCTCCGCTGCTACCGATCCCTCCTGAGTGTCTTCCAGGTCTCCGTAATCGTCCGCAAGCTTCGCCTCACGTTCAGCATCGTAGGTCTCCAGGCACTTCTCATCACTCCGGATCAGGTCTCCCATCGCCTTAGCTGACGGTAAGCGGTTCGCGGGTGTGGTCTCTTCCGCCTCCTCGTCAAGGTCTCCGAATTTATGGATCCTGACAAGGTCGTAAGCGTTCAGATCCATACCGCTGGCCGGATCAGTTGCGTGGTGGGAATAACAGAACAGGCCGTTATCATAGATCACCATACCGCCTGCAGTGGATCCGCCGATATAGCTGTACCTGGTCGGATCCCCGTCCACCGGAGCATATACATCCGGCAGAAAAGCACTTATCGCTTCCGGGACCGTATAGGTGCGGCAGAACACTCCGATCAGGCCTTTCTTCTCCAGCGGGTTCTGCTGTTTGGCTCCCCTTTCCGTCTTTTTGACATGCTGCTCCTCCGGGTGTATAGGCCAGAGGGAGCAGTCGTGCCAGTCTCCCTGATAGCTTTCCAGGATCTTATCCGGATCCAGCGGTGCAGCGTCGTTATACTGAAAGACATACTCCGCATCCTGGCTGTAGCTGGGCCAGTACATCAGACGGTGCGGCTGGAAGGTAGTCTTATCCATGTATCCCATGCCGATCGTCTCAGCCATCTTACGCATGACCGCTTCGTACTCCTCCGGATCCACATCGCGTGTAAGCGGCAGGATAAAGCGTAACCTCGGCTTCTCCGGTTTATGCTTATGGGTGGAATAGACCGCCCAGGCGGTATCCGGATAGAACTTCCGCATCTGATCCACGAAGTCGGTAGGGGCGAAGTCCATGTCAAAAGTGAGCAGGGAGCGGCTTTCCACCGTACTGGCAAGGCGCCGGCTTCCGTTGATCACACCACCGACAAAGCCTCCGATATCTTTGATCTTGTCCTGTTCTGTCTTGCTGGCATTGAAGTACTCTGTCTGTGTCTCCGGTGTCCTGGTGGCCTTTTCCGGAGTGAACCGGGCCAGAAGCGCGGACCATTTACTGTTCCGGCGCTTCCAGCTCTTTGAGTATCTGCTGCTGCCGACAGAGATCGTGATATCGGGGTTGAACCGTAAGCCCGGAAGGCTTCTCGAGTTCAGATCCACGACATTTTCTGCCATTTACTTATCCTCCTTCACTCTTTTCTCTGCCGCTTTCAGTGCTGCATCCATCCAGGAGAGCACATCCGATACGGCGATCGTATCTTTAGGTTTGAACTGCAGGCCGTGGAAGCTATGGATCTCGCTTGTGGCCTTAAGTCTGTCTCGTAGAAGGTACCAGGCTGTCTCGTACTTATTCATAGTGCCCTCCTTAGTCTTTGCGGTAAAACTCGCACTCATAGGTACCGCCTTTGAGCGGGAGCCCCGGGGCCCAGCTGATCGGATCGCCCATTACGCCATCGATCACGGCAGCAGCTTCCTTGTCCTCTCTCGGCACATCCAGTATCAGTTCATCGTGTACATGGAAGGCGACCTTATAGCCCATCGCCTCCACAAATCTCATCTTGTCACCCAGGCAGTCCCGGGCGATACTCTGTATCACGTTCTCTGTAAGTGTCCCGCCCCAGGTATTGACACGGATCCACCGCCTGGTGGTCTGTTCCTGGTTCATGTAGGTGATCTCGTCTCCGCGTTCGTTGGGTACCACCTTAGGATCCCAGTACCGGATCGGACGCCCTGAGGGAAGGATGATCGCCATAACACGGGTGCCGTCTACATACTCCGGCTTGAAGCGTATGCCCTGATACTTACCGAGGCTTACCTCTGAGCCGCTGCGGAGGGCTGTCTTAAAGCCAGTCTCCAGCGCTTTCCACAGTGCCGTGATCTTAGGGGAGCCTTTCCGCCATTCATCGACGATACCCTGCATCTCTTCCTTAGGAACCGTCTTAGAGGTGTCCATGCGCTCCATGGCCTTTACCCCGCCGCCGTATCCCAGGGCCAGCTCAGCGACCTTTCCGCGCTGCCGTAAGTGCCCGTTTACGCCGTGCTTTTCTACCGGCACATGGTAGATCCTGGAAGCACTCTCGCAGTAGATGTCCCCGCCCTTGCGGAAGACTTCTGTCCGCCATTCCTCCCCGGCCACCCATGCGATCACGCGGGCTTCTATGGCTGAGAAGTCGGTAACCACAAAGCGGTTACCCTCTGACGGTACGAAGACGGTACGCACCAGCTGGGAAAAGATCTCCATCGGGTCTTCGAAGATCATCTCCAGACCTTCCAGCTCACCCATCTTGACCAGATCATGTGCAAGCTCAAGATCATCGTCCGAGATCGTGTTCCGGGCCAGGTTTTGAGGCTGTAAGCCTCTCCCCGCCCATCTGCCGGTATGTCCACCGTAGAACTGCATCATGCCTCTGGCCCTGCCGTCATACGCTCCGACCTCCAGAGCGGTCTTGAACTTGACCACGCTGGTCTTGGACAGGCTCTGTCTGATCTTTAACACGCGTCTTACGTCCTTAGGCAGATCCCGTTTGAACAGATCCTCCATGGCATCCTTAGCCAGTGATCCGGCATCTACGCCGCGGCTTTTGAGCCACTGCTTAAGCTGTGTCGGGCTGGTTGGGTTCTCTAAGTCTGTCAGCTCCTGAGCTTCTTCCTTAAGTTCTGCAGCGAGCTTCCCGCCGAAGTCTACGATTTTCTCCGCCAGGTCGATATCCAGCGCCACACCGCGATCGTTGATGATCTGATCAAGTGTCCAGAGATACTGCTCCTCCGGATCCGGCCGGAAGTCCTTAAGCTTTGAGAGTATAGCCTGCTCCGTTACCACGTCCTGGACGTTGTATTCCTTGTAAAGCTTCCACTTCTCCGGATCATGGATCGGGAGGTTACGCTTGCGCCCGCCGTTGCTCTTAGTAGGAGCGCAGGGCAGTGAAAAATATTTTACCAGTGCTTTACCGGTCTTAAGCTTCTGCTCGTCTTCCTTAAGCCCCATCGCTTCGCCTACGCCCGCCAGTGACATCGGCAGGCCCATCTGAGCGGCCAGGATCATCGTGCAGCGCCACTGATCGGGCGGTATCGCGTGACCGGTATATCTTGCAAGGGTAGTTCGTTCGAAGTTTGCGTTAAAAGCTGTTTTTATGATGTCGGGATCCGTAAGAGCTTCCCAGAAGCGCTTATGCTCCCCGTTGTAGATGTCGTAGTGTGCTGCCATATTCTGTGAGTCTTCCGGATCCAGCGGCTTACTGCAGCCTTCCTCCATAAGGTCGATGGTCTTAATCTCGTCCTCGTCGGAAAACTTGTAGGAGATCAGCAGTATCTCGAAGTCGGGGCTCAGCGCATAAGCGCTGGCCCCAAGCTTGAGGTCTATACTGCTAAAGGTCTCGTTATCGAGCCCGAGCTCAACCTTCGAGATCGTCATAGTCGTCTTCCTGGGTGTCATCCTGATCCTCGAAGTCGGAAGCATTGGATCCGCCCGCGCCGCCCAGGGCTTCTCCGTCGCGTACCTTGAACACGCCGTTAAGGCCGACTGCGATACCGTTGTTGCCACTGGTAGAGTAGGGGTAGAAGTTCAGATCCAGAACGACCCAGTCGCCGGCCTTGAACTCGTCCACGGAAGCAGCTACCACCTGCCCGCCTACCTTCTTCCACAGCTTCGGCTTGTTCTTGCTGGAGCTGTTAAAGAACATCATGTCCTCATACTCAGGGTGCTCCTCGGTGTCG
>Ga0310690_10013236_pt1 | contig 10055 bp, 8 predicted proteins | sample AusTroGonzalo_MG_2_FD_207661 | JGI IMG/M metagenome (GOLD analysis project Ga0310690, IMG submission 207661) | Bovine rumen microbial communities from tropical cattle in Woodstock, Queensland, Australia - Gonzalo_04 (v2) (version 2) | ecosystem: Host-associated > Mammals > Digestive system >...
AAGCCACGAATAGGTCAGGTTGAAGTCGATGCTCTGACGTACCGAGGGGCGCAACAACGGGTTGCCGCCTTCGTAAAGGATTCGGCTGTCGTAGATGATCATCGAAGACAGCATCTGATAGGGTGGACGGGTGATGCGCTTGCTGTAACTCAGTTGTGCGCCCCACTTGTCCTTCTGCCAGGCAGCTGAGAGGTTGGGGAACCAGTCGTTATAGGTGCGGCTGGGCTCTGACTGCCAGACGCCAAACGAGGTGTAATCGGCTGCCACGTGCTCAAAGCGCAGGCCAGCATTTATATTGAGGGTTGAAGATTGAACATTGAGAGATAGCTGGTACTCGGCAAAGCCGGCAATGTTTTTCTCCTTCATCTCGTTGTCGCTTTCTGGAATGATATTCTCCAGGTTTACGTTGCCTCCACGACTCGTTGTGCTCGTCGCCTCTGATCCTGCGCTGATCTCACCCTTCCAGACGGGATAGGTCAGCACCAGTTTGCCTGCCACCATCTTACGGTCGTCGTTGGTCAGGGTGGTGATGGTGCGGTTGCCGTATTCCTGACTGATTTCCAGCTGGCTGTTGTCATCCTCTGATTCACGTCGCAACAGGGTGGCGTTCAGGTCAATGCCCAGTTTTCCTATCTTACCTACATAGTAGGCGTTCAGTTCCCATACGGGCTTGTCTTTTTCGCGGATATCCGTTGTCAGACGGACGTCACCATCGAATGCCCCATTTTTCAGGTAACGCTGCTTCATGTCGGATGTGAAACGATTGTAGAGGATGTTCTGCGATGAGAAACTCAGACCTATGGAATGGTCCGTGTTGAAGTCGTAACTCAGACCTGCCTGATACTGGATCTCTGTCCACGAACTTCTGACAGGCAATTCCGCATGACCATTAAACAAATCCTTGCTGATATGCAGCTCTTGGTCGACATTCTCATCATTGCTGTAGTGGCCGTTGTCGAGTGCCACGTTGGCAAAGGCTTCCAGTCCGCCTGTGCGATACTTCACCGTCAGGTCGTCGTAATTGTTCCATTTGTTGTTTCGCCATGTCTGGCTGGTAGCCATCAGACTGAATCCGTCGCCTTGGGGCTTCAGCGTCTTGATGAGGATGACGGCATCCACCTCGGCATTATATTTGGCACCAGGGGCCGTGATCACATCGACGCTCTTGATGTCAGATGACTTCAGTTGTTTCAGGTCGCCCATATCGCGTACCTTTTTATTATTAATATAGATCTCAGGTTCGCCTTTGGCCAGCACCTCGAACTTTCCGTCACGGCCCTGCACCATGGGGATCATCGACAGCAGCTCGTCGGCATTGCCGATGTCGTGGAGCAGCGAGTGCTGCACATCGACGGTCATGCCCCCCGTCGTCGGCTTGTACTGAGGAATCTCGCCCTTGATCTCTACGCCTTTCACCATGTAGGTTTCTGGCTGGAGGGTGATGGTGCCGATGTTACCCACGCTGACGTCTCTGGTAACGGTCTTATAGCCGATATACGACACCTTCAGGGTGATGTGCTGGGCCTTGCAGGGAATCACGAAGTCGCCGTTCTCGTTGCTTACGCCACCATTGATAAAACCATCATTGTGCAGCGAGATATTGGCAAATTCTATGGGGCGTCCATTTTCGTCTACGATGTGACCTATCACCTTGGTGTCCTCTTTTTGGGTACATTCTATGAAGATCTTATCGTCGTCGAAGGTCACCTTCATCGGATAGAAGCCGATGACCTCACGGACAGCCTCGTTGATAGGCAGGTCGCTGAAGTGGCTGGTCACGGTGAAGTCCTCCAGTTCGTCGTAGATGAAGTAGATGGTCTTGTCGCTGGTGGCAGTGTTCAGGTCTTCGAGCACCTTCGACAGTGACTCGTTCTGGTAGTTGCGACTGATTCGTTGTGCCTGGGCACTAAACGTCAGCCCACAGAGTAAAGCTGTGATGATATATTGTTTCATGTTGTGCGTTGGCTATGGTTATTCTACAATCAGTTTTTGGTTGTCGCGAGTGATGTGGATGCGTTCGAACTTGTTGAACGTATCGATGATGTCGTCTATGGCCTGTTTCTTGTCCCATGTGAAGTAGAGGCGGATGTGCTTGCTGGCTTCCTTCTTATAGACGGGCTCCACCTGATAGAAAGTTGCGATATCGGTGAGGATAGCTGCCAGCTCGGCATCCTCGTAGACGATGGGCTTGAATTGAGTACTATCCGGCTCTGCCAGTTGAACGTTGGCAGTTGATCGCTGGGGGGTGGCTGTTGCAACGGTCTGCTCTTCCTGGGGCTTTTGCGTATTATTATTAATAAGGTGTATCGTGGCATAGGCGATGCCAGAGAGCATCAGCAGGCCGATAAAGATGGCGGCTATCTTACGCCATGGTATTCTCTCACCTCTCACCTCTGTCTTCTCACCCTTAAAATGCTCTGCCTCAAACTTCGTCCACTCCTCGTCGATAATGTCCGATGTATCGATATTGTCATCGTGGAGGGATTCTTGGGCGTACATCTGCTTAAGGAGCTGTTCCAGTTTGTCATTTGATTCCATAACCTAATGATTTAAAATGATCCTTTAATTGCTGAAGCGACTGCGACAGATGGTTATGAACGGTGACCTCGCTGACCTGCAGCACATCGGCTATCTCGCGATATTTCAGTCCCTGCTGATAGCGCAGACGGAGTATCTGTTGCGAGAGCTTGGGCAGCTGGGAGTCGATGTAGTGGTGGAGCATCTGCAGTTGTTCTTGTTCTGCAGTCTGTTCAGGCGTGATCATCTCTACCGTGATGGCCTTCTGCATCTGTTGCTCTTTCTGCCTGTGCACCAGCAGATTGATACAACGATTGCGGACGCTTGTCAACAGAAGGGACTGGAGTGTTTCTGCTCTGAGATCGGTGCCGCTATGTAGCAGATGGGCAAACACATCGCTCACCACATCCTTGCTTTCTGCGTCATCGCCCAGCATCCTCATTGCCAGTCGGAACATCCCGTCGTAATGACGTCTGAAAACCGTTTCGAATTCCCGTTTGTCGATCATCTGTCTCTTGCAGTCTTTTCTCCTAATACAATCGAACCCTCCGATTTCCTAAGCAAAGGTACAATTTTTTTTGTAATTAGGGAAAATATTTGTATATTTGTACCCAAATTCAACAATTAACGATAACTATATGAGAAAAATCCTATTACTTGTGGCTTTGCTATGGGGTGGCTTGTGTGGTTTTGCACAGGAGAAAAAGACCGTCGTAGGCGCTTATGTGGCAGCATGGTCGGATGTCGTGCCTGATCCCAACGTGATGACTCACCTGTTCTATGCCTTCGGTGGGGTGAATGAGACGTTTGATGGCGTGAATATCAATCGTCAGGAGCGGCTCAGGATGATTGTCGGACTGAAGGTTCAGAACCCAGAGCTGAAGATCCTTCTTTCAGTGGGTGGCTGGAAAAGCGGACGGTTCAGTGAGATGGCTGCTTCACAGGCATACCGTGAGGCGTTCGCCAAAGATTGCAGGCGTATCGTCGATGAACTCGGTCTCGATGGCATAGACATAGATTGGGAATACCCCACGTCGGATGTAGCAGGCATCTCTTCTTCGCCTGATGATACGGAGAACTTCACCCTGCTTATGATGGAGCTCCGCCGACAGTTAGGCGAGGGGAGGCTGTTGACAATGGCTACTGTCTGTGATGCCAAGTACATCGACTTCAAGGCTTGTATGCCCTATGTGGATCTGGTGAATGTGATGGCCTACGACATGAGCGAGCCTCGGGAGGCCCACCATGCCGCCCTCCATCCCTCATCGATATCGGGCTATTGTACGAGTGAGAAAGCCGTGGAGGCTCATCTGAAGGCAGGTGTGCCGAAAGACAAACTGGTGATGGGCATCCCTTTTTACGGTAAAGGTAACGACGAGGATCCCGGCATCCGTCAGTTCCGGGAGACGGGCATCCTGCCTGAGGGTTATCAGGACTGCTGGAGCGAGGAGGGGCAGGTGCCTTATATCGTGAATGAGAAAGGTGAGTTCCTGTGGGGCTACGAGAATGTACGATCGCTGACAGCCAAATGCCAGTATATCACAGACAACGGCCTGCGTGGTGGAATGTATTGGGAATATAGCGTCGACACCCCGCAGGGGGAACGTCGGAACACCATCTATCGAAACCTCATTACCCCATAAAGAAAAAGCCCCGCCAATTGGCGGGGCTTAGTTGTCAGATCTCGAAGTCGAGGCAGGAGCGCTGGACGGTGTAGGGACGAACCTTACCGTTGGCGACAGCCACATGGTCGGGGTGGACGGCATAGCCCTTGAGGGCTTCTTCGCTTTCGAGGGTGCTGTCGAGCATCACGTCGGCATTCGATGAGGCCAGACGACCGTCGATGTGGACTTTTACGTCGAGAAGTCCGGGCACCTTGCCTACCAGACCTTCCAAACCTTCTTTAATACTTGCCTTAACGGCCTGCTTCTCCTCTTCGGAGAGTTCTGGATTCAGTGTCCAGAGAATAATGTGTTTAACCATAACTTAAAATATTTGAGGGAGTTCAAAATGCATTCGTTTGCCTGTCGTGGGATGAACGAAGGAGATGGCCTGTGCCTGGAGATAAAGACGGTCGCTCTTCGTACCATATAGTTCATCGCCCTTGATCGGACAGCCTAAACCCTGCTCATGGGCACAGTGCATGCGCAGCTGGTGGGTGCGGCCAGTATGGGGCCAGAGGGCTAACAGAGAGTGTGTGTCGTCGCTTTCCAGGACACGATACTCTGTGATGGCTCGTTTGCCACGCTCAAAGTCGACGACCTGTCGAGGTCGGTTCAGGGGATCGAAGAGCAGGGGCAAGTCGATGATCCCGTGCTCCTTTGTCGGAATGCCCTCTACGACAGCAAGGTATTTCTTCTTGACGGTATGGTCCGTAAACTGCTTCTGTAAGTTCTGATAGGCTTCGTTCGTCTTTGCTATGAGGAGGATGCCTGAAGTCCACATGTCCAGGCGATGAGCAGGCAGTGCCCCAGGCCATCGCTGTTGCGCCCAGGTGGCGACAGAGTGGTCTTCTGTCCGTCCTGGGATGCTCAGCAGTCCTGCAGGCTTGTCGATGACGGCGATGGCGTCGTCTTCATAGACCACCTTTGGCGCCAGATGGGGGGAACCGGTCTCTTCAGGATTAGGATCGACGTCGAGCCCCTGTAGCATCCAAGTGAGCACAGGCTTGCACTTGCCACGACAGGCAGGGTAGAACTGCCCGTGGTGACGGATATCGGTCTTGGGCGACGGTCCCCACCAGAACTCTGCCATGCAGACAGGCTTCAGATGGTGCTGATAGGCGTACTGCAACAACTTAGGTGCGCAGCAGTCGCCTGTGCCGCCTGGTGGCAAAGGGTATTTCTTGCGGATATGGGGTGAACAGTGGTAGTCTTGCCAGATATCCACGAGATCCTTCTCTTCGCCCCTTGCATTCAGCATACGATATTGGCGGAAGAGCCAAAGCTGGAGATCTTGCGACATCTGCTTGTCACCACCCTTTGCGGATATTTCACGCTCTGTCTGTTTGAAGTGGCCGTTGGGATCTTGGGCGTCGAAGACGGACGGTACGAAATAGGGCCAGTCGTTGCGACCCTCGAGCAGGCCAGAGTAGGCAGCGAGGAAACCACCTTCCACAACCAGCACTCCAAACATCTTGCCTTCGGAGGGATGAATGCGCTCAATCTCCTGTTTTACCTCTTCTGCGGCCAACAGACACAACGGATGAGGCTCGTAGCAGAAGGGGTAGGTGAACCGCTCCGGCTTGAGGATATCAGTCGTGAGTGGATGCAGGGGCGATGGCATACAGTCAATGGTCTGCGTTGGCGTTGAGGATGTCGAGACATTTCTCCACAGGGATACCCTTGTTTCTGTCGGGGGTGTCCTTGTAGCGATCGATCATGCGGAAGACGGTGTCCATGGCCGTGCGGGTAGATACCTTCAGCGACTCACCATTCAGAAGATGGCCTATGAGGACAGCAGAGAAGATGTCGCCTGTGCCGTGGAACAGTCCTGGTATCTCGTGATACTCCAGATGGAAGTAGCTGTCGTTGAAGTGGTTGTAGCCAGCCACTGCGTTCTGACCATCGATCTTACAACTTGTGATGAGGGCCGACTTAGTGCCTATCTGGCGCAGTTTGTCGAGCAGGTCGCCCGCTTCCTCCCAGGTGATGCCCTCCATGTGGATGGGGGTGCCCGTGAGATAGCAAGCCTCGGTATAGTTGGGGAATGTGAGATGAGCCACACTGACCATCTCACGCATCAGTTCCACTTGTCGTTCCGTCATGCCATTATAAAGTCGTCCTCCATCACCAAGGATGGGATCTACGAAGACAGTAGTGCCTTGGGCACCCTGTTCCTTGCAGTAGCCAGCCACGAGCTTAGCCTGTTCGTCGCTGAACATCAGACCTGTGCAGACGGCATCGAACGAGAATCCCAGTTGCTTCCATACGGGCAGTGTGCCACGGATATATTCGGTGGTGTCCTGGATGTTGAACTTCCCATAGTCGAGCGTGTTCGACACGAGTGCCGTCGGCAGACTGTATGTGGGAATGCCGAGGTATGACAATATCGGCAGCATGGCACCCATGCCCACCTTGCCGTAGCCCACGACATCGTTAATCAATAATATCTGTTTCATACATTTCTTTTCATTGGATTTCTTCGGCGGTTGTCTCTTCTGGCTGATACAACTTCCGCAAAAGATTGACCTTAGTGACAATGTTATAATAGCCGTTGACAAACAGACCCACCTTCCTCAAGTTGTCGATGTCGTTGGCAGTGAGTGCGATTCTGTAGGAGGTGGCATCTCTACTCACAGCAGCACAACCCCACTTGTTCAGCTCGTTATAATTGCCCTCCAGCGTCATGTCTGTGCTGCAGTAGATGGTCTTGAACAGCCAATAAGTGCGGCCGAAATCGCTTCTGTCAGTGGTGAAGATGAATTCCAGTTTGTCGCCTTCTGAAACATTCATGAAGTGTTCCGGCAGGATGACGAAACCGTTCTCCCAGTTGCCGAAGTGACATTCCCCCTCCCAAATCGTACGGGAATCCCAATTGTTGGCAATGGGTTTCAGACGGACGCTCTTGATGGTGATAGTGGTGGAGTCGGTAGCCTGAAAGATGACCTCACTGACATTCCTGACATCGAGGCCGTCGAAGAAACAGGTCAAAGAGGTAATGCCTGCACGCCCCCACGTCTTCACCTTCTCGGAAATGAGGACTTGCGTCTCCACCTTTGTAGGCTCTGCAAATTCGAAGGTAATCGACTCGTAGGGTGTCCAGTCTACGGGCATGTTGTGCTCCTTGATAATACCTACCAAACCGCCCCAGCTGGCAGCGTTGTAAGTGATGCTGCCATCCTCGTTGTTCTCGAAACTTTCATATATATTATATGTCGCCTTGAACTTCGAGGTGATATTATACTTATCTTCCTGGATGTCCTGCTTGCAAGCTGTCAGGGTCACGGCTATCAGTGTCATCAACAGAATCTTCTTCATCGTCCAATCGTTTATCGCTGCAAAGATAATTATTTTTTTAAATATAAGAACAAAAGAAACAAAAAATAATATGTACTTATGTCCTTATGTCTAAAAATATGCATAACTTTGTCCCCGAATTATGGGGAATCAGCAAACTTCGCCGATACTGGCGCTCCAACAACAGCGACTGCTACTCCAGATGGAGTATGCTGCCGAGAAGGAAACCTTCCGCAAACAGACCGAGGAGATGGGACTGCAGCGGAAGGTGAAGCGTGGTGATGCCTGGTATCCCCTGAAGATGGGCAAGAGCTACTATAACTCACTGAACCAGTTGGTGGTAGAGGTGTTCCGTCAGGGTGATGAGGAGATAGAGCATAACTTCGAGTTTGGAAAGCCTGTGTGTTTCTTCAGCCTTACGGGTACTGACAAAGTCAGATATTTCAACTTCACTGCCACCGTGAGTTATGTCGACGGTGATCGTATGGTGGTGGCTGTCCCAGATAACGGACAACTAATTGATGTTCAGGGTTCGGAAAACGTGGGCATTCAGCTCTTTTTCGACGAGACCAGCTATAAGATGATGTTTGAGGCCCTCGACCGTGTCATACGGGCCAAAGGTCGCTTGGGCTATCTGAGGGATCTGTTTTATTCGCATATGACGGCAGAGACCTTTTCCTTTGCGCCCATGCACTTTCCTTACTTGAATAAGACGCAGGAGGAGGCTGTCAACAAGGTGCTGTGGGCAAAGGATGTGGCTGTCGTTCATGGTCCTCCGGGAACAGGTAAGACCACCACACTCGTAGAGGCCATCTACGAGACATTGAGACGTGAGAATCAGGTGTTGGTCTGTGCACAGAGTAATATGGCCGTCGACTGGATCTCAGAGAAACTGGTGGACCGTGGTGTCAACGTCCTTCGAATCGGTAATCCGACGCGTGTGAACGACAAGATGCTTTCCTTTACCTACGAACGGCGTTTCGAGGCCCATTCCGACTATGAGTTGCTCTGGGCTATCCGTAAGGCTATCCGTGACCTGCGTGCCCATCGGAAACGGGGCGACGAGAAATACCATCAGAAATTGGAGCGTCTGAAGGAACGGGCCACAGAACTCGAGATACGCATCAACGCCCAGCTCTTTGGTGAGGCCCGTGTCATTGCCAGCACGCTGGTGGGCAGCAGTAGTCGTCTGCTCGATGGACAGAAGTTTGGAACGCTCTTCATCGACGAGGCTGCCCAGGCATTGGAGGCGGCCTGCTGGATTCCCATCCGACGGGTGTCGCGCGTCATCCTTGCAGGCGACCATTGTCAGCTGCCGCCTACCATTAAGAGCTATGCTGCCCTGAAGGCTGGCTTGGATAAGACGCTCATGGAACGTATCGTGGAGAATAAACCCGAAGTGGTCACTTTATTAAAGATGCAATATCGCATGAATGAGGAAATCATGCGTTTTTCTTCGGATTGGTTCTATGGCAACCAAGTGGAGAGTGCCCCAGAAGTGAAATACCGTTCCATTCTCGACCTTGACATCCCCATGACGTGGGTGGATACCAGTCAGTTTTCTGTTGATGGTTTACAGTTTACGGAAGAATTTGTGGGGGAGAGTTTCGGTCGTATTAACAAGGCGGAGGCAGAGCTCACCCTTCTCGTCCTTGAACAATACTTCCAGAAGATCGGCAAGCAACGCATCCTTGACGAGCGTCTTGATGTAGGCGTTATCTCTCCCTACCGTGCCCAGGTGCAATATCTGCGTCGTCTGTTAAAGAAACGGGAGTTCTTCAAACCCTATCGTAGTCTGATTAGTGTGAACACTGTCGACGGCTTCCAGGGGCAGGAGCGTGATATCATCCTCATCTCTCTCGTCCGTGCCAATGATGAGGGACAGATCGGCTTCCTCCGTGACCTCCGCCGAATGAATGTTGCCATCACCCGAGCCCGTATGAAACTGATCATCCTCGGAGATGCTTCCACGATGACCCGTCACCCCTTCTACAAACGCCTCTACGATTATATCGAGGCCCTCTGATTGCGCTGTAGTCACAATTTAACTCCTTTTAACTCCCATCACTACTTTAACTCCTTAAATCTTTGTATCTTTGCAGCGGTTATTATTTCATATAGCAATGGTTGATATCAAGAAAGTAACCACGAAAAAGGAACTGAAGCAGTTTGTGCAGTTCCATTATGATCTCTATCGCGGTAACGATTGTGCCGTGCCTTTCCTCTATTTCGACGAGATGACTACGCTTAACCGAAAGAAGAACCCGTCGTTTGATTACTGTGATGCCGACTACTTCCTGGCTTATCAGGATGGAAGGGTTGTGGGACGTGTGGCAGCCATCATCAACCGTCGTGCCAACGAACGCTGGAACAGTCGTCAGGTGCGGTTCGGGTGGTTTGACTTCGTCGACGATCCAGAGGTGTCATCAGCCCTGTTGAAGACCGTCGAGGACTGGGGACGGGAGCGTGGTATGACAGAGATGATCGGTCCGATGGGCTTTATCGACACGGATCGTGAAGGCATGCTTGTGGAAGGCTACGACGAACTGGCCTCGATGTACATCAACTACAACTATCCTT
>Ga0310690_10013237_pt1 | contig 10055 bp, 1 predicted proteins | sample AusTroGonzalo_MG_2_FD_207661 | JGI IMG/M metagenome (GOLD analysis project Ga0310690, IMG submission 207661) | Bovine rumen microbial communities from tropical cattle in Woodstock, Queensland, Australia - Gonzalo_04 (v2) (version 2) | ecosystem: Host-associated > Mammals > Digestive system >...
CCTCAATGATGTGCAGTATAACAAGTTTGTACGCGATGCTGACAAGGTATGGAAGTCAAAGTCTGTTGTTGGGAAAGAGAACTACAGGAATCTTGCCGGAGAGGTTGAGGCCCGCAATGTGGAGAGCCGCTTCGGTATGAGTCAAGAGGATAGGAGAAACACCCCTCCGTCCGAGACTGAGAGTGTCCCGAGAAAAGATCAGGGAATCCGCTTCTCCACCGTGATGGACGCGAACAGCGAATATCGTGATGCCGTTGAGTCGGGAGACACCCAAATGGTGAAGCAGATGGTGCTTGATTCTGCAAAGAAGGCCATGCCTAATACCAAGGTTGTGGACAAGAATGGGTATCCGAAAGTTGTGTACCACGGAACTCCGTTTTCGGGGCAGATTACCTCATTTTACACAGATGAGGTATACCTTACTACAAAGCCTGACATCGCAGACCAGTACACCCACTACCGTAGAGATCTTTGGGTAAGCCCGAAGCAGACGGGTCGCGTGATGCCGGTATTTGTCGATATTGAAAAGCCGCTGGAGATTGATGCAAACCGCCATCTCTGGAACAACATACAGGTAGACTGGAGCGACACGCCCGTGTCAACGCAGGACATCGCAAAATATGCCAGCGAAAACGGCTATGATGGTGCCATCATCAAGAAGGTTCGGGACAATATGTGGAATAATGACAACAGGTATTCCGATGTCATTATCGCACTGAGTCCTTCGCAAGTAAAATCAGCTGGCGCAACCTATGAAAAAGAAAAGCGCTGGCACTTCCCTTGGGATGAGTACGACAAGCTGACCAACGAGGTCGGTGCCACCTATGACGATGAGGGAAATCTGATTCCGCTCTCTGATCGGTTCAACAGAGCGACAGATGATATCCGCTTCTCCGTTGCCAACACGAACCAGGATATATTCATCTCCAATGCGGAGAACGCTGTGAGGAACATCCAGCAAGGCAAGGCCACACCTGAGCAGTGGCTGAAGATGCTGGAGAAGAACGGCGGTTTGAAGGCCGGCGAGGACAAGTGGCTCGGGTTGTCGCAGTGGCTGAAAGACTCCGACAAGAAGAGCCTCACCAAGGCGGAGATTGAGGCGTACATCGCGGAGAACAAGATCAAGATTGAGGAGACAAACTATGCAGAGAATGTCGAGAAAGACTATGCCGAAGCCATAAAGTCGTATCAAGATGAGTACGAGGAGCTTGTGGAAGAAGGGCGTAAAACCCTTCCTCCGTATGAAAGCGCATATGACTATGCCTTCGACAAAATGATTGACAGGTACGGGGATGACTTCGACATGGCATTCATGCAGGATGGAGATAGTATTTCTCCAACTGAGGATTGGGACAGGGAAGATGATTTATCCAAAGCAGCTATAAATTATCTTGACCAGCGAAGAAAAGGTAGCGTAGAGAGAATTGACCCCGTTCGTCTTGGCTACACCACAGAAGGGTTAGATGGTAAGCGTGAGATAGCCCTTACTGTCCCGACCATTGAGCCGTGGAACACAGGCGACAAAATCCACTTCGGCGAGGCCGGAGAGGGCCGCGCCATTGCTTGGATTCGTTTCGGGGACACTACGGTGTCTACCGAAAGAGAGAAAGCTGTAGAGAAAGCTAATGATGCGCAGCAAAAATGGAGGGACTATAAAGATGAGCTGAACGAGAAGTATGCTCTTCGTGCCACCGAGACCAAGCCGGTTAAGGATCTTGCCACTGACGAGGAGAATGAAAAACTGAAGGAACTGTACGTCAAGTGGCAGGGCCTCAAAGCAGATATCCAAACCGCAAGCCGCAATCGGGAGCGCGTCCTCGTCATCGACGAGATCCAGAGCAAGCGGCACCAGGAAGCCAGGGAAAAAGGAGGATACACGGATCGCGCTGCTGCAAAAAAGGCAAAGGAAAATCAGCATAATGCGAGAGTCAACTACTACAACCTTACAAAATCTTTGATGTCCAAGTATGGTGTTGAAGATAAAGGTGAGGCGGAGCCGGTAGTATGGCACAAACTTGGACAGGCGGGAGCGACAAAGGAGGAAATAGACCAAGTACATAGCCTGTATGAGGCTTGGGGAGAAGCATCAAGGGAGTACAACAGGGTATCCGATTCAAACGGCATCCCTGCCGCCCCCTTTGAGAAGAACTGGCACGAACTGGCCATGAAGCGCATGCTGCGCCTCGCCGCCGAAGAGGGCTACGACTACATTGCTTGGACTACTGGTGAGCAGCAGACGGAGAGATATAATATCGGTAATGTAGTAAAAGATATTGAGAAGCGTGACGGGAAAATCTACATTGATCTTGATGATGATTCCGCTATAACGCTGCGTGTTGACAAGGAAGGAGATATTTACGAATCTTCCGGCGCTCATATCCAACCTGGCGAGTACAATGGGAAAAACATTGGCGATATAGTCGGAAAGGAAGTCGCAGTTAAGGTAATGCAGGCAGAAGATGGAACAGTTCTGCGCGGCGATGACCTGCGCATCGGCGGCGAAGGCATGAAGGGCTTCTACGATGAGATCCTCCCTCGCTTCATGAACAAGTACGGCAAGCAGTGGGGCGTGAAGGTGGAAGACATCAACCTTCCGTGGGTCGGCGAAGACGGCCTGACGATGCATTCTGTGCCCGTCACCCAGGAGATGAAGGACTCCGTGATGGAGGGGCAACTGATGTTCTCTGTCGTCGGTCAGGAAAAGATTGATGAGGAACAGCGTCCGCGCATCATTGAGAAAGCGGAAAAGGGCGGTCTTGCAGCTGTGATCGGAGAAGAAAACGTACAGCCGATGTATCGCGGGATCTACTCCGTAATTCCGGAGAACGTGCTTCGCCCGATCGTAGAGGCCGGCCTCAACGATGGCGGTGACATCAAGAAGCACTTCCGCCAATATCTGCACAACCTTGCGGCTGCAGGCACGGAGAATGACGAGACGGGACTTCTATTTGCCATCTGTGACGAGATCCGCTCCGATACCGGAAACTATGCTTTGACGGATGACGACATCCGATATATGCTGTGGCGTGACACTGCAGATACGCAGGAAGGCGATATCCTGGCACTTGCAGAACGGCAGGCGATGAAGAACCGCTGGGGTGTAGGGGATCCGTTGCGCTTCAGCGCACAGGGCGAGTTTGTGGATGCCACCAGCGGTGCCGTTGAGGACTCCGATCAGCGCATTATTGCGGCAAACTATCATCTCAAGAAAGATAAGGCCGCAGCGAAGAATGAGGCAAGCCCTGCTCGGGCCATCGCCAAAGCCATGGCGGCGCAGAAGACCTATGACAAGGCAACTGTTGACAACATCGTCCGGTTTGCCAAGGAGATTCTCAAGAACGGCAGGGTAGATGACCTGACGCTTCGTGAGGTGTCCCGTCTGCTGACGCTGGTCAACAATGCAACGGCAAAGAGTCCGAAGTTCGCCACCCGCTATGCAGACCAGCTGATGGATCTCCTGCTCGACCATATCGTGGATAACGAGTATGACAAGATGATGAAGCTCGTCAACGTCAAGGACAAGACATTGGCGCAGTCGGGTGTGGAGAAGCAGGGCAAGCTGGATGTCCTCGGCCAGATCACGATGAAGGCGTTCCGCGACAACATGCACAGCAGCATCGCAGAGATTGACCGCCGCATCCTGGAGCTCTCCGACCGAATTAACGACCCAGACAAGGCTGTCCGTGACGAGGCTTTTGCAGAGCGCCAGGGCCTCAAGCTGGCCATCGAGTACAACGAAAGCATCGTTTACAATGATGAAGACCTGAAGGATCTCAAGAGCGACCTCAAGACTGCACGCCGCGAGGACGGCATGTCCCGGGAGGCGTTCGATCAGTATAAGAAATCGCTCCAGCAGTCCATCACTGACAACAGATTGATGCAGGTAGATAACTACCGCGAGTTCACCGCGAAGCTGGCAGAGATCATCAATGGCAGTTCCGAAAAGGCTGCAGCGTTCCGTGAGGCGGAAAAGCAGCGCGTGGAGGACATCCACCACGATGCGAACCGTGATATGCAGGGCGTGCCGGCCAAGGCGCACCTCCGCGACACCGCCCTTCAGCGCTTCAACAACTCCGACATCGTGCGATTCTTCTTCAAACCCTTGGCCTCGTTTGACCAGATGACCAGGGTGTTCGGGCGGAAGAATGCGCGTGGCGAAGGATACATCTGGAACCGCATGATGCGTGACGGATGGCAAAAGTCCACAGAACGAAAATACCAGGGCATCAAGGAGGCCACTGAAATTCTGGACAAGAAGGCCAGTGATGTCTTCGGGAAGAAGATGATCTGGAGCGACCTTTATAAAGAGGAGCGCGGAAAGCCTCAGATGGATGTCGATATCTTTGACGACGGCGAGATGCGTAGGGTTACGCTTACGCAGGGCAATATGCTCTACATCTACATGGCCAACAAGATGACGGATGGTAAGATGAAACTGCGGAAGATGGGCATCACGGAAGAAGACGTGGAGGCCATCAAGAGTCAGATTGACCCCCGCTTCATAGAGCTTGCTGACTGGCTGCAGGATGAGTTTTATGTGGAGTTGAGAAACAAGATGAACGAGGTGCATGAACGGATGTTCGGAGCTCCGATGGCGGCGATTGAGGATTATGTACCGCTCAAGATCTTGTCCAATGCACGCATTGAGGATGTAGACCTTGGCAACAAGACCGGATCCGGCGAGCTGTCATCCACAATCACCGGAAGCATTATCAAGCGCCGGAAGAACAGCCTCGCCCTGGATATCCTCCATACCGATGCATTCTCGCTCGCCATCGAGCATGTGGAGCAGATGGAGGATTGGGCGGCATTCGCAGAATTCCGCAGGGATATGAATACCCTGCTTTCCTACAAGCGCTTCCGTAACCAGGTGATGAACATGGATACCATCTACGGCAGTGGGAAAGACCTTTGGAACAACTTCGTTGACGCGGCAACCATCGCAGTCGGAAAGTACCAGCCGAAGGTAAAGAGGGGAGACGTTGACAAAATGGCCGTGAATGTGGCCAAGGGTGTTACGGCGGCGAAGATTGCCTTCCGCGTGAATACCGCAGTCAAGCAGCTGCTCTCCTTCCCGGCATACTTGTCGGAGGCCCGCGCGGACTATCTCGCCAAGAGCATGGTAACGCCTGGTGCTTCATGGAAGTGGTGTATGGAAAACCTCCCGGTGTTCCAGCATCGATGGCAGTCCCGTATCGCTGGTGACACGCGCCTGATGCAAACCGACTCCGATTGGGCAGTATGGAAGAATAGTGTCGTGGAGAAGGCCGGACGGCTCGGTCTTACGCCGAACGCATTTGTGGACGCAGTCACCGTGGCCGTCGGCACGAAGGCTATCTATGATACGAAGTACGCGCAATACAAGAATAGCGGTTATTCAGACGAAAAGGCCGACGAGATGGCAAAGCAGGATGCTACCATAGCATACAACCAGACGCAGCAGTCCGAGGAGGGCGCGTTTGTGTCCCCGATTCAGCTCGACAGGACATTCCTTTCCGTGACGCTGTCCACCTATCGCAACTCTTCAATGTCATACCAGCGCCAGCTCCACGATGCTATCCGCGCAATTGGCCGCATGATGAAACCAGGATACCGGCAGCAATCTATCGACTTCATGACCCGCCAGAATATCAATAACGGCCTTGACGAAGACATGGCAAGGGCGGCTGCTGAACGTGACTACAGAAGGCAGATTGGCCGCAATGCCGTGAGGGTTGCGGTGTTTGGATACGGACTGCAGCTGCTGTGGAAACTCGGCTCCGATATGTGGTATCTCCTGCTGGGTGATGATGATGACAAAAAGAAGAAGATCTTCGATGAGGCCGCTCTCACGGAACTTGCCGCACCCGTTGAGGGCCTCACCGGCGGGCAGGGCATCAGCGACATTGTTGGCAACAAGGTGAAAAAGACCGTCAACGAGCGGTACGGCATTAAGAATACATCACGGGGTGGAACCGGGCTGGATGTGCAGCTTCCGGCACTGAGCGATCTCAACGACCTCATCAGCGAGATGGAGTATGACGAGGTGCGCGCCTGGAGCGATATCGTAGACCTGGTTGCGCAGTCCGGATTTGGTGTCAACCCGAGGACGTTCACGGATGCCATCGTGGCTATCAACGATGCCTGCAACGGAGACCTTGATACGGCAAGGGAAATCGCTTTCCTGATGATGCGCATCGGCCAGGTTCCGCAGTCCACCATCGACGAGTTTTGGATTGACGAAATCGATATGACGGCTGCAGATGCACGCAAGCTCTCCACGGAGCAGCTGGCAGAGCGATATGCCCGCTACAAGTTCTTGAAGGATTCCCCGTATACCTATTGGCTGTATTCCGAAGAGGACAAGGCGAAGAAGCTGAAGAAGTATGAGGATCGGTTCAAGAAGAAGGTGAAGGAGCGCATGGCACTGAAAGAGCCCGCCGATGTACCTGAGACTCCCGAGGAGACCTACAAGAACATTGAGAAAGAGATGAAGGCGTTCCAGGGCCAGCTGAACACCGCCGTTAAAGCCAACGACATCGTGACGGAAGAGATCCTCAAGGGCCAGCCGGATTACCAGCGGTATCTCATTTGGAAGCGGCACCAGAAGGGCATCAACGCGCTGACCAAGAAGATCAAGAATACGCAGGATGATGCGCTCCGTGAGCAGTGGACAAAAGACCTCCGTGACAGCATCCAGGTAGAAATCAACGAACTATCAGAAATCAAATAACCATGCCTATTAAACGAATCCAACTCCGCGGCATCACGCGCACGCCGTCCGACCGTCAGAGTGCCGACGGCGGCTGCGCTGAATCACTGAACGTACATATCGACCAGTATGAGACAGCACCGACGCTGCCGGCGGTGGATATATCCACAGATGTCTATCCTCAAACATTCCCGTCTGGCGAAACAAGATATCCCGTCGTGTTTATCCATAAGATGAACAAGGTAACAAATTACATAGCGTATGATGCTACGACGAGGTATTTCCGTGCATATGGCAGCACATTGAGCCAGACGGTGTCCGGTGTTTCAGAGCCTTATGGCGGCATCAACTATATGGGAGGCGCAAGGTTGTCGGTGGGGGAGTCGCTCGGGTATATTTCAAGCGTCGGCAACACATTGATTGTCTTTTCAAATTTGCATCCATATTACTTCCTGTTCCGTGGAAGCGGTTATATATTCCTGGGCACTGAGATCCCGAAGCCGATCATGGAAATCGGAACGCTGAATGATAGCGGCACTTATGCATTCTCCAGTGAAATACCGGATGGAGAACTGAAGGAATCCAATGACAGGGATTTATGGAACGAGGCCATCGCCACCGATAACGACAATCATACGGAACTGCTCGGTGCCATTGCTAATATGTGGGACGAGGCCGAAATAGCCATATCACAAAGAAGACATGCGGGATTGTTCGTTGCACCGTTTTTTCTGCGCTATGCCCTTCGTCTGTATGATGGGAAGTATATCCATTCTTCAGCTCCGATTATGTGCGGAGGTTCAAAGAGCACAAACTGGATACGGTCATTTGTTACAACATCTACGAGCGGGTGCTATATGAATTCAACACTCAACGATGTGTTCCGGGTTTATCTTCGTGGTTCATACCAGACGCAAAACTGGGGAGATATTGTGCAGTCCATCGACATCTTCGTATCGTCTCCAGTTTATGCGCCGAACCTGCAGTCCGGCTTCGACCACATGGAAAGCAGCCATGAACTTATCTTTGACAAAATGACTGTATCGGTCATTGACCAGACTATAAAAGAGGAAATAGAATCCAAGGGGCAGTTCTACAAGGTTATGTCCATGGATATCTCCGACAACAATGCAATGCGTCTTTTGAACAACGGTTTGATGCAGTTGCTTAACTCTGACGATGTGAGCGGGGACGGCCTTTTCAATAATGATGACATGGCCGGTGGGTATCGTGACGATATCCAATACATCCCCGAAGCCGGATGCAGCAATTTCAACAACCGACTTATGGTAGTTGGTGCGAACGAACTACTGTCCCGCGGTGAAATGAATCTCAACGGACAAGCCGGCACATATAGCTCCGACACATCGTCATGGCCATCAACGAGGCCATCATCCGATGCTTATATTTTTCGATATCGCGTTGTCGACAAGGCTACAGGAAAGGAGAGTTATGTGATGGGGCATAACCGAAGTAACGGGAACCCCGTTTATCCCTCCGTATTCTGCCTTGACAGCGGCGATGTGATTAGTTTGCAATCCAGCAACCCGCTGGCCCAAAAGTACAATATCTGCAAGCCGTATGCATGGCTGTCATACCCTGATTCCCGTTGCACACAGGTAGAGGTGTTTAAGAATGGCGTATCGACCGGGAAAACCATCCCGATGTCAGAACATCCTATGCTGGAATGCTCATATGCCTTTCTCGGCTTTGGCGTTACGCTTGATGATATCCTGTCGTCTACTTCATACTCGGACACAAATTATACGACTGCTGAAAATCCGAACATCAATAGTGCCAACAAGCTATTCCTTTCCGAGTTTGAAAACCCCTTCGTTTTTCCCGCTGAAAATATCGTGACGTTCACCGACAATCTGATAGGCACCGCCGTAATCAGCGTTCCGCTATCACAAGGACAGTTTGGGGAGCACACATTGTACGCATTCACGGAGGAAGGAATCCGCGTGCTGGGAGTAAATAGCGCCGGCACATTCTCTGCGAACACGGTGAATCCGAACCTGTCGCGCCATGTGGCTATACCAGGAACAATAATGTCGTTGGAAAAATCAGTGATATTCATTACAAAGAAGGGGGTCATGATGCTTGTTGGAGGTAGTGTCGACGAAATATCCAGAAGCATGGATGGGAAACCGTATGTGCTGGATTCCGTGATGGGGAATTCAACAAACGGAATCCTTCGAGGAACGGCCTGGGAGAGTCTCATTGAACCAGCAAGTGCGCAAGAGACCTTTATGGAATTCATGAACAGCGCGAAGGTGGCATATGACAACAATGGCGCAAGGCTTCTTTTCTTCCGAAATGACAGGGGATATCAGTATGAATACAGGCTGGAGACGCAAACTTGGCACAAGAACCTTAGCAACATCACCGGAGCAACCATCCTGAACAGTTATCCGGACTGTCTTATTTCATATATACATACCGACTCATCAACGACACCGGCGACGAGCTTGCCAAAAGTCATGGACTTTTCCACAGTTCTGAATAGTTATACGATTCTGAATGCTGCGACGAGCGCCGAATATGGGATTCCCGTCTATGGCCTCATCGTCACACGTTCAATCGACCTTGATGAGCCAGACATCCGGAAGGTCATCCGCAGCATCCGCATCCGTGGTAACTATAACAGGGGAGATGTGAAATACATCCTGCTCGGCTCTTTTGACAGTATAAACTGGCATTTGATGAGTTCCCTCCGCGGCGGCTCATACAAAATGTTCAGGATAGCTCTGCTCACCAAGTTGGCCCCATCGGAGCGCATAACCTGGATAGACATCGATTACGAATCTCGTTTCACAGATAAACTTAGATAATATGGCGACATCGGAACTTCAATACTTGAAAGAGATAGCCGACCATTTGAAAAGAATGGCGGGTAAAGACAACTCCGATACTGCGAAGGCTATCGCACAGATGAGCATTCAGCAGACAAAGATTGACATGTCTACCGGAAACCAGATGAACGTCAATCTGGAAAACGTAACGGACAAACTGGACAAGGGCCTTCTCGCCACCGTTGAGGAAGAGCAGGGCGGGCAGACCGTGGAGGTCGTCAAGAGCCTGCTTGAGTTGATGAGGACTGCGTTGGTCAAGGTTATCCACGATGCCTTTACCGTTACTGTGACGGAGGACGACGCGCAGGTGGAGAAAAGCATGGCGCAACTGCTTTATGAGCAGAACGCGGAGTTAACCAACATCCGGAAGGCCCTGGATGGTACTACTCAAAACGGCATCGGGGCGAAGATCGCACACATGGATACCACGCTCGGCGACATAAAGACTGACCAAGATGCTATAAAGACGGCGCTGGAAGGAATCGATGACTCGCTCGACGGAACTACCA
>Ga0310690_10013239_pt1 | contig 10053 bp, 7 predicted proteins | sample AusTroGonzalo_MG_2_FD_207661 | JGI IMG/M metagenome (GOLD analysis project Ga0310690, IMG submission 207661) | Bovine rumen microbial communities from tropical cattle in Woodstock, Queensland, Australia - Gonzalo_04 (v2) (version 2) | ecosystem: Host-associated > Mammals > Digestive system >...
CCCCGTCACCGCACGGACGGAAGGCGATAATACCACCTATTACGTAACAATCTCCAAAGTCGGCTTGGTGATTCTCTTGCAATAGTCGGCGCCGAGGTGCCATGAATCTCCTGAAAATGAAAACGTGGGTGCTGCCGTTCTGCGCATCTGCCGCATTGGCCACAAGCGCAATGAAAGCCTCGGCCTTTACCGTCGCCGCGCGCGGCGAGGCGGCGGACTGCGCCGTCGTGCTGCCGGTCGACGCGACGGAGGCGAACCGCACCGCCGCGCGGGAACTGGTCGAGGGCGTAAAGCGGCTGACGGGCGTGGAGCTGCCGGTGGCCGCAGAGGGCGCGGCGCCGGGGACGGCGCGGAGAATCGTTCTGCGGCGCGATCCGTCCGCCGCCGAAAGCGCGTTCACGATTGAAGCGAAGAAGGGCGAGCTTTGCATTTCCGGGGGCGACCGGGGCGTATGCTATGGCGTGTTCGAGCTTCTGGAACGCTTTGGCGGCGTTGAATGGTTTGCGGAGGGCATCGAGGACTTTCCGGCACGTGACAGGCTTGAGGTGCCGGGTGGCTTTTGCGAAACGCAGAAGCCGGCCATCCCGATCCGCGATTCGAGCTGGAGGGGTGCACTCGCGTCCGCCGCGATGGCGGCGCGTCTCCGGCTCAATGGCACGCATGTGACGAAGCTTGGCATGGAGCCGTATGGAGGCATCGCCGTCCGGTGGGCGCCCGGGCTTGGCCACTGTCACACCTTCAAGAACCTTCTGCCGGTGAAGGAGTATGGGAAGGACCATCCGGAATACTACGCCATCCAGCCGGATGGAACGCGCAACCTGAATGACCGGCACGGACCGAATCCGTGCCTCTCCAATCCGGAGGTCAGGCGCATCATCGTCGAGAAGGTCGTGAAAAGCGTGCGCGAGCATCCCGCCACGCGGCATTTCGGCGTGAGCCAGAACGATACGCAGCGCTGGTGCCGCTGCCCGTCCTGCACGGCGGTCAACGAGCGGGAGGGCACGGACGCGGGCACGCTCATCGAGCTTGTGAACGAGGTGGCGCGCGCCGTCGCCGCCGTGCGGTCCGACGCAATCGTCACGACCCTTGCGTACCACATGACGCGCGAACCGCCGAAGACGCTGAAGGTGGAGCCGAACGTGATGATTGCGCTCTGCACCACGGAGTGCGACTTCTCCGCGCCGCTCAAGGGGAATCCGAACGCCGACACGCAGCGGTTCGTCGCCGCGCTCGAGAAGTGGCATCGGCTGGCGCGGCATCTTTACATCTACGACTACATGATGAACTACCGGTTGGCGGGGCATGCCATGCCGAACATCGCGGCGTTCAACGAGAACGTCAAGCTGTACCGCGCGAACGGCGCCGACTACCTGTATGCGTCGGGCGGACCAGCCGCCGGGTGGTTCGCAGAACTGAAGTGCTACATCGAGTCGAAGTCGATGTGGAACCCGGACCGCGACATGAATCCGTTCATCGACAGGTTCATGGCCGCCTACTACGGTCCGGCGGCAAAGCACGCGCGCGCCGTGCTGGATCTCTTCGAGACGTATCCGCGCGATCGCGTCAGGTATCCGATGCCGTACTACGACGACATACTTTCGCCGGCGTTCCCGGATGAGCTGTTCGAGCGCGCGGCCGCAATCTGGAAGAAGGCCGCGGTCGCCGCCCCGGGCGAACCGTTCGCCTCGCGCGTGGCGGCGGAGGCCTTGAAGACCGACTTCACGCGCGTCTCGCGCTATGTCTCGAAGAAAGGGGCGTCCCGTGCTGCGCAAGGCGAGTACCATGCGGAGATGGTGTCGGCGGCGGAGCGTCTGCTCGACTACGAAGCAAGAAATCCTTCCGTGTCGGTTGGGTGGTTCTGGTACAAGAACTTCCAGGCGAAAGTCTATAAGCTTCTGGGGCGCGTGCCGCCGAAGAAGGATTCCAAGAAATTCGGCGAACTGTAGAGTAGTGGCGCTATGAAATATTGGAACACGAGAAGTTATTTGGTCAGTGCAATCGTTTGGGCAGGTGTGGCGTTTGGCGGAACGGCGCAGGCCGCAGAGGCGTGCGAAGGGCTTTCGGACGACATGCCGGAGATCGGGCGGATCGCGAAAAGGGGAATCGGTCCCCACACGTCCAAGATGTGGATGCTGGGGTGCGAATGTCTTGACCGGAACTATGCGGAGTTCAAGAAGTACCGGGACTACATACCGGCGCTTGGAATTGCCCGTATCAGACTCCAGGCCGGATGGGCGCGTTGCGAGCGGGAAAAGGGCCAGTTTGATTTCGCCTGGTTGGATGAACCCGTGGAATGGGCCGTCGCGCACGGCATAGCGGTTACGTTGGATCTAAGTTACGGCAATGGTCTCTACAAGGGCGGCGGACAGCACGGGCTGGCGGGAGCCATCCCGTCCGGCGAAGAGGGTTTGGCGGCGTGGGATCGGTGGATCGAGACGCTGGTTCTGCATTACAAGGGCAAGGTTGACGACTACCTCATGTGGAACGAGCCGGATACGCACCGTTTCAAGAACGATCACCGCGCCGTCGGAGCGTTCAACGCGCGCACCGCGAAGATCATCCGTCGTCTGGCTCCGGAATGCCACATTTCGGCTCTGCAGCTCGCCTATGCAGACCCGGATGTGCTGGCGGAATACATCGCCGGCATGGAAGGAAACCACGTGTTGTTCGATTCCGTGTGCTGGCATGCCTACTACATCAATCCCGATTCGTTCTATGGACCCGAGCGCCGCAACATCGAGGCGCTCGCGCGGCTCGCGCCGGGCCTTGAGTTGAGGCATACCGAAGCGGGGTGCATCTCGGACTGGGCGGACTTCTTCGCCATGAAGCGCGTGCCATGGACGGAGATCCGTCAGGCGAAATGGGATATGCGCCGCATGATCGGGGACGTCTCGCGCGACATCCGGACGTCCGTTTTCACGATCTGCGACCTGCGGTACACCGGCACGATTAACCAGATGAACAGAAAGGGTCTGCTGCGCGCCAACGACAACCATGACGTCATCGGCGTCAAGAAGGCGTATGGTGCCGTGCAGAATGTCGTATCCGTGTTCGATGCGGAGCTTGTGCGCACGGACGATCCGGCGGCGACCACGACGGACAGGACGGTGTCGCTGTTCGGTTGGCGGCGCGGGCGCCATTCTCTTTTCGTTTTCTGGGAGCATGGTCCGGTGACATTCGACAAGGACACGAACGAGTACGTCCTGGACATGGCTACGCCCCCTTCCAATAGTTTCGAAAAGAGGCCCTTGACCATCGAATGGAAGGGGGCGCCGCTTGAGAATCCCGTCTGGGTGGATCTCTTCTCCGGCTCCGTCCGCGCCTTCCCCAAGGAGAGGCAGCTCGTCCATTCCTGCGGAGTCACGTTCGTTGACGTTCCTGTCTATGATTCGCCCTGCATCCTCGCGGAACGGGATGCGGTGCCGACGGCGGAATCGGCTCCGCTGAAACCATGGAAACAGAAATGATCGAATAAAATGAAAGCTTGCAAAGTCACTATCGCATTTCTCGCCGCAATCGTGTGTTCGGTTGATGTGAACGCCGCGTTGTCGGTTGTGCAGCGTGGAAGTGGATTCCGCATTGACAGAAACGGCAAGCCGCTTGTTAACGCAGGCGTGGGCTACCACCTCCGCAAAGGCGGGCATGACCTCAATCTCTACGACTGGCGCAACTATCTTGATTTCGCCGATCGCCATGGATGGCGGTCCCGGTCGCAGGACTTCTCGCCAACGGGTGCTTGCAGGCCCTGTTGCACTTCACGTCGCGCCAAGTTGTAGCAACTTGCGGGTATCAAACATGAGTAAACGGGCAATGATAATGGAAAGATGTGCCGTTACGGTCCTCGCGATGGACAGGATGTTCAACAAGGAGATCTTCGGCATCAAGATTTCGTGAACGCGCGAAGGAGGAAAAGTCATGTCGTTACCCTGTAAGAAATCCGTTTGCATAGTTGCGGCGGGGCTGTCGCTTGTCGCCTTTGCGCGGGATGTCGATGACCAGATCCGCTATACGGCGTACCTCCCGTGCCATCACGACGTCCAGATGGAGATGGGGTTCAACCTCTACTCCTGGGGGAATGGGAAGTACAACTTCAATACGGGAAAGGCGACGATCCCATCGCCCGACTACGAGAGGGAGGTTTTGCGCCGGCTTGAGTCGGAAGGAGCGGAAGTGATCGTCAACTATGGCGTCAACCACAACGCCATTCTCCAGTCGAAATACCCGCGTGTCGGGCGGGACGGCAAGCCGTTCACGCGCAAAAGGGGCAAGAAGGTCGTGCAGATCGTCGATCCAGCCGCGCCGGGCTGCACGGAAGCGATCGCGGCCGGCGCGAAGGCCCTTGCGCAGGCGTATGCCGCACTCGGCGAAAGGGCGTTCGCCGGGTTCCGCGGACTTGAGGAGGTGCGTCTCTCCTCGCGCCCGTCGTTCCGCGAGGCCGGACACGCGGCCTATCGCGCATACGCTGGCACGGACATCCCTGCAGAGGTCGATGGACGCGCATGCCCGAGCTGGAAGACGCTCAAGGACTTCCCCGCCGACCGCATAGTCGACGACGACTATCCGCTCCTCAAGTTCTATCGCTGGTTCTGGCAGCATGGCGACGGATGGGCGAGCGCGAACGATGCGGCCAGCGCGGCGTTCGCCGAGGTGTTCGGGCGTCCAATGGTCTCGATGTATGCCCCGGTCCTGCGCATGCCGTATCTCTGGGGCATCGGCGGACACAACTCGCATCTTCACGAATGGATATACCTGAATCCAAGTCCGATCGTAGCCCGCTACCAGATTGCGGAGATGCAGGCGGCGGGGCGCGGCACTGGCGCGTCGGTAGTTTCCGGGGTGGACGGCATCGTGCGCATGGTCTGGATCCTGCCGGGCAAGAACAAGCCGGCCATCGTGCCTGACTGGTACAAGGCCCACGAAGGCGTCGAATACGCGACGATTCCGCCGGACTGGGCGAGCGAAGCGTTCTGGCTGATGTTCTCCAAGCGTTCGGATGGCATTGGACTCTCTGTCGGACCGGCCGTTTTCGGCCATGAACCGGGCGTAAGATATTGGGCGCCGAAGACGAATGGCGAGACGCTTGAATCGTTGCGCGGCCTGATGCGCGACGTGGCCGTGCCTCTCGGACCGCTCTTCCGCAACATGCCAGAGCGCGCGCCGGAGGTGGCGGTTCTCGCGAGCCATGCCTCCGTGATCCTCTCGGGGGCTGCTCCGTGGGACTGGACAACCGATACGCGGCGCTTCGGCTCGCTCGTGACGCTGGCGGGGCTCGACCAGTACGTGCTTTTCGACGAGGAGATCGAGCGTGACGGAATCCCGCAGTCCGTGAAGGCGATCCTCATGCCAGAGTGCGAGGTTATTGCGAAGAAAACGGCCGAGAAGCTGCGCGCGTTTCAGGCGCGGGGCGGGCGTCTCATTGCCGCGGCGACCCTGGCGCCAGGCCTCAAGGCGGACGCGACGCTGCCGAATTGGTCTGAAGCGTATCCTAACGCCAAGAACCGCGGCGGCAAGGAGGGGGCGGATGTCGATTGCGCCATGCGTGCGAAAGCGGCCGAGGTAAAGGCGCTTCTTGACTTTCCGCTCTACGCCGAGACCGACAATGACGCGATCCTCATATCCGTGCGCAGCTACGGCTCGGGCGACGTCGTCTTCGCCATCAATGACAAGCGCGGCTACGGCGACTACTTCGGCCCGTGGAGGACCGTGCTCGACAAGGGGCTTCCGAACGCCGGCGAGGTGCGCCTGCGCCGGACGGCTGGGGCGGTCTACGACCTTGTGCGCCATGCCCCTGTTCCGTTCTCCTGCGAGGACGGCGTCACGCGCATCCCGGTATCCTACGAGACGAACGACGGCAAGGCGCTGCTTGTGACAACGCGTCCGCTCGCGCCGCTCGCGGTTTCGACGGACGGGAAGTGCCTTTTCGTTTCGTCTTCCGACAAAGACGTGATGGTGCCGTTCGGCGTTCTCTCCGCGAACGGGAAACTCGTCGTGAGCGGCATTCTGCGCGAAGGCGCATGGGAGCGTCCGCTCGCGCCGGAGGCGTTCGAGGTCGTGAACTACGCGACGGGCGAGCGGCACTTGGTGCGTCCGCGAGTTTCTCCCTTCGTGGCTGGAATCACCGTCCCCGTCGATGGCGGATTCCTTTCCTCCCCCGGAGTATAGTAAGTTTCTTTTGTTTACAATCCGTTAACAATCGTGCGATATAATTGCGCACGTAAACCGGAAGAATCCGGAGAAAGGAAAGTAAACATGAATAAGATCGGCAGAAAGGGAATCGCCGGCACCGTGGCCGGCATAGTCGCGATGACGGCCGTGATCGGCCTTGCCGCGGCATCGTGCAACGAGAAGAAGGACTGCTCGCTGAAGTCGTCGGAGGCGTCGGTCGTGACGAACGAAAACGGCTCGATAGCGCGCTCCTTCGTCGAGACTACCGTCTCCACCAACGGCAACATGGTGACGGAGCACCGCCGCGAGACGCGCACCACGATCGACAACGACGGCAACCTGCTCGCGACGACGACGAGCGAATACGCGCAGAGCTACCCTGTCGGCGACACCGGCATGGCCTCTCTCTCGACCTCGCTCGGCGAGAAGAAGGGCAAGGAAAAGCCGGCATCAAGCGCCGACTCGTTCCTCGGCCTCAAGTTCGGCGAGGCGTTCGAAGGCACGAACTTCGTGCAGGACGCAGACGAGCCTACGCTCCTCAGGACGACGTTCAAGCCGAAGACGGCCCTCGCCGGTTTCGACGACTACTACGTCTATGTGACGCCCAAGACCCACAAGGTCGCCAAGGTCTATGCCTGCGCAAAGGAGGCCGTCGACCGGGAGGCCGGGTGGAGGCGCAACTACCTTATAGAGGCGCTTGAGAAGAAATACGGCACCTGGGCGAGGCCCCGCAGCTGGTGCAGGCCAATCTACACCTTCGACATCGGCTCCGGCCGCTATGTGACGGCTTGCCTTGCCGGATGCTCAAGCGACTACGAGACGGTGCTTGTCGCGTGGGACGAAGCCGTGCTTGCCGCTGGCGCAGAGGAAGACGAGGCGCTTCGCAGGGAGGCCCGGAAGACTGCCGCTGAGAGGCGCAGGGCCAGGGTCAGCGAGGCCGCAGACGCGTTTTGAGCGTGCGCACTTTCAAAAAAGCGTTTTTTTTGGTAAAATACCAAGAAATTCTCTCAACGGAATGGAGAAAACATGCTGGAAGTAAAGAATCTAAAGAAGAACTTCGGCGACTTTGCCGCGGTGAAGGGCGTTTCCTTCACCGTTGGCGAGGGCGAGGTTCTGGGCTTTCTCGGGCCCAACGGCGCGGGAAAATCGACGACAATGAGGATGATTACGGGCTTTTTGCCCCCGACGTCAGGAACTGCAGTCATAGACGGGCACGACATCATTTCAGACCCGATTGCCGCAAAGGCCGCCCTGGGCTACCTGCCCGAGGCGGCTCCGAGCTACAAGGCGATGACCGTGAAGGAGTATCTGGCGTTTATCGCCGAGGTTCGCGGCATGCGCGACGTTGCTGCGGCCGTGGCGGACGTAATCGTAAAGGCGAAGCTTGAGCCCGTGGCGGGCCAGACCATCGAGACCCTTTCCAAGGGCTACCGCCAGCGCACGGCGTTCGCGGCGGCGATCATACACGATCCGAAGGTCCTCATCATGGACGAGCCCACGGACGGCCTCGACCCCAACCAGAAGTTCACCGTCCGTCAGATGATCAAGGACATGGCCGCGCAGGGCAAGGCGATAATCATCTCGACCCACATTCTTGAGGAAGTCGATGCCGTCTGCTCGAAGGTCGTCGTGATCGCGGGCGGCGACAAGAAGTTCGACGGCACTCCCGCCGAGCTCAAGGCCCTTGACCCGAGCGGTCGTCTCGACGTCGTGTTCCGCAAAATGACCATGGGGGAGGCCAAGTGATGAAAAACATAAAGGCTGTCTTCAAGCGCGAGTTCAAGTCGTACTTCGACTCGCCCGTCGCGTATGTATTCCTTACGGCGTTCCTCGTGCTGATCGGGTTTTTGACGTTTGGCGTCGCCATGCTCTACGAGCGCCGCCAGGCCGACCTCACGCCGTTCTTCTTCTGGCATCCCTGGGTGTATCTCCTCCTGGTGCCGGCGGCGACGATGGGCCTTTGGGCCGACGAGCGGCGCAACGGCACCGCCGAGCTCCTGCTCACGCTTCCGATGACCGTGTGGGAGGCCCTCATAGGCAAGTTCCTCGCGGCATGGTCGTTCCTCGGGATCGCCCTTGCGCTCACGTTCCCCGTGACGCTCACCGTGGGCTACCTCGGCTCGCCCGACTGGGGCGCCGTGTTCTGCGGCTACCTGGGCTCGTTCCTGATGGCGGGCGCGGCGGCTGCGGTCGGCGTGTGCGCCTCGACGCTTTCGCGCTCGAGCGTGGTCGGCTTCGTGATTTCGCTCGCGATGCTCTTCGTGCTCATGATCTCGGGCTTCGACCCCGTTGTCGGGGCTGTCGCGGGGTGGGGCGTTCCGACGTGGATAACCGACGCCGTGGCGGGCTGCTCGCTCCTCAAGCACTTCGAGTCGATGCGCCGCGCGGTCATAGACTTCGCCGACATCGGCTACTACGCGGGGGTGATCGTGTTCTTCCTCGCGGCGGCAAAGACGATTACCGACGGGCGCCGTGGCGCGTCGAAGGGAGTCGTCGGCCTCGTTGCGATAGCGGTCATCGCCGTCGCGGCGGATTTCGTCCTCGCGGCGCTGCCGCTCCGCGGCGATTTCACCGCCGAGGGCCTCTACACGCTTTCCGGCGGCTCGAAGGCCGTCCTCGGCAAGCTTGAGGAGGATGTGACCGTCAAGTTCTACGTGAGCTCTTCCTCTGCGGAGATGCCCATCGCCCTCAAGACCTACGCCCAGCGCGTCGGCAACCTCCTTAAGGAATACGAGCGCGCGTCTGGCGGCCGCATGGCCGTCGAAACATACGACCCGAAGCCTGACTCGGACGCAGAGGAATGGGCACAGCGCTATGGAATCGAGCCCCAGACGGTCAATCCGTTCGGCTCGCCCATATACTTCGGCCTCGTCGCCGTGTGCGGCGACCACGAGGAGACGCTTGGCGTCCTCTCGCCAAAGACCGAGGCCACGCTTGAATACGACATCACGCGCCTCGTTACTCGCGTCGCCTGGCCCGAGAGGCCGGTGATCGGGGTGATGACGTCGCTTCCCGACGTGATCGGCGGGCAGGCTAACCCGATGATGATGCAGATGGGCCAGCGTCCCTCGCAGGGATGGGCTGCGTTCTCCGAGCTTGCGAAGGACTACGATGTTAGGACCGTCGCGACCGACGCCGACGAAATCGACGCGGACGTGAAGGCCCTTGTGCTTGTCCACGCCAAGGACCTTTCGGACAAGACCCTCTACGCGATCGACCAGTTCGTCCTCAGGGGCGGCAAGCTCGTCGCGTGCGTCGATCCGTTCTCGGTGAAGGACATGATCGCCGCCCGCCAGCAGCAGAACCCGATGATGATGCAGATGGGCGGCCAGGACGGCCCCTCGACCCTCGGCAAGCTGTTCGACGCATGGGGCGTCAAGTTCGACACGGCCAGGATAACCGGCGACCTCGCGGCTTCGACCAAGCTCAACAACGGGCAGGGCGGAGTGGAGGAGAACCCGGCGTTCCTGAGCCTCGGCGCCGCCAACATGGACGCGGGCGACCTGCTCGTCCAGGGCCTCACGCAGGTGATGATGCCGTTTGCCGGCGCGTTCTCGTTCACGAAGGGCGAGAAGGACGAGGGCCTTGAGTTCACGCCCGTCATAACGACGGCGAAGGACACCTCCTGCTCCGTCGACAAGATGTCCGTGCAGTTCGGCGGCGGAATGAAGGACATGATCCCGGACGGCCACGAGCGCGTTCTCGCGGCAAGGCTCTCGGGGACCTTCAAGACCGCCTTCCCGAAGGGGCCGGACGGCACTAACGACGTATCCAAGGCGCTCGCCGAGGGCAAGAGCTCGGTGCTTCTCGTAGCCGACTCCGACTTCCTCGCCGACGACTTCTGCGTGCGCGTCATGAAGACGCCTTTCGGGGCGATCCCGCAGCTCA
>Ga0310690_10013240_pt1 | contig 10053 bp, 2 predicted proteins | sample AusTroGonzalo_MG_2_FD_207661 | JGI IMG/M metagenome (GOLD analysis project Ga0310690, IMG submission 207661) | Bovine rumen microbial communities from tropical cattle in Woodstock, Queensland, Australia - Gonzalo_04 (v2) (version 2) | ecosystem: Host-associated > Mammals > Digestive system >...
ATGCCTTCTTGCAGATATGCGACTAATGAAGAGGTGAGTTTTTCTTCCGTCAGTTTACCTTGCTGTATCTTTTCCCAAAGTCGCCAAATGGAATCCTGATACACGTCAAACAGCGTATCTCTATCTAAGATGTGGAACTTCCTACCGATATGCATAATGAAGCGTTCCTTATTCTGCGTGTAAAAAGCAGTAATAACGGATTGCTCATTTCGCCGGAAGGCATGTATGTATTCTTGATCTGTCATACTTGTCAAATATTTTTTCATATGCTGCCAATTTAGCTGCAAAGGTAATGATATTAAACGGATTATGCAAATAATTTTCACCAAAACATGGTTTTTATTTTGCAATGTACGCACCAAAACAAAATTTTTAATAGGTGAATATTGTACCAAAACAAGATTTTATCCACTTTCTCTTGTCAGTCTGTGTGCGGTTGACCTGAAAAAATATGGATTTGTATATTTGCGCCGCTTCCCCCTACCGGTTCGTCTTTCTGTTTCCTGCTGCAAAGATGCTATAGCGGGGTTTTGCGTTGTAGGTCTTTGGAGGACATTGGAGGACATTGGTAGTCTTTGGTAGTCTTTGGCAGAAAATATACCCATCCATAAATAGAGGGGTGAACAGGTCAAAATCTATCACTCGCGTTCAGCAATAAGGTCGCAAAAGTCAATACCGCTCCGCTTAATTGACAGGCGACTTATGCCTCCGCTCTCCCCATGCGAAAATAATCAGTCCGCCGCTACGCTCCGCAGATTATTTTCTGTGGGGACCCCATTTCTCATCGTTGCAACTTTTTTTTAAAAATGCATATTTCTTTGTAAATAAAACAAATACAGGTACAAAAACACTATCAAGAATATGTCGCCGCAAGCGGCGATGTCGGATAGTATCCGACCCAATGGACGAAAGAACACCGGCATCCGATGCCGGACTAATGGACGAAGAAAATACCTTTCGGACGTGATTATGGCGGCTCTGGAGAGCCGATGTCCAAACTCAATTTGGACGCAATGGACGAAAGAGCGGCGTCTGACAAACGCCTTAAACTGCCCAAAAGACAGCCTTCGCAACGAATTCAGCGGGCAAGGCGGAGGTTCGGGATATTTTACAGTGAAGTATCGATGAAAAGAGCCGAATCCAACGTTTATCTATCGTATATCTATCGGGTATCTATCGGGTATCTATCGGGTATCTATCGGGTATCTATCGGGTATCTATCGGGTATCTATCGGGTATCTATCGGGTATCTATCGGGTATCTATCGTAACTGATAGCGGACAACAAACAACGAATTAAACGAATAGAACGAATTAAACGAATGGAACGAATCAGGATATGAGTGCGCAGAACAACAACGCCACCTATCAGACACAACATTTACCGCGGAGTGTTGTGCATCAGAGCAGATATCGTTTGCGGAGGAGACGGAGGTCGTCGGGCGTGAGGAAAAGACGGTCCTGCAGGTAGTCCTGCATGGAGCCGAACTCGCGGTCGATGAGGTCCAGCGTGAGACGGAAATTCTTGGTACTCACGCCCATAAAAGCCTGCACCACATCCATCTCCGCCTCGCCGCCGCCACGGGCAATGACATCGCCGTTCAAGCGGGCGACCAACTCACGGTAGGCGGCATTGGAGAGGTCGAAATCCCCGATGACCACCTCGCGGTCCACCCCCAGCGCGAAGAGGATGAACGCCGCCCCCCACCCCGTGCGGTCCTTGCCCTGGAAACAGTGCCACAGCACCCCTCCATCGGGCGTCTCCACGATGAGCCGGAGAAAAGCGGCATACTGCAACTGCGAGTACTCGCTGCGGATAAGCGACGGGTACATGTCCGCCGCCATCTGCTGCACCTCGGGATAGAAAGAGTAATTGACGATATGGTTCTCCAAGTCAAGAAACGCCTCCTGCGGTATGGCCTGCCCGGTTATCCGCTCCTCGCTGAGGTCGATGGTGGGCAGCAGGTGGTGGGCAGCCCCCTCCACCTCGCGGTCGGGCAGGAACTCCGCCTCGCCTACAGACCGGAAATCGAAGACACGCCGCAGGCGGTACTCGTCCCGCAGACGGCGTATATCCGCATCAGAGGCATCATGCAGATGCGCCGTGCGGAGCAACATGCCGCTGCGCACCTTGCGGCCGTCATGACCCTTCATGCCACCGAGGTCGCGGGCGTTAATGATATTATCAAAGAGAACATTCATCAGATTGCAGTTTTTGTTGCGGTTACATATCAAAGAAGCCCAATTGCGCGATAGCGGTGAGCATACGGCTGACATAGGCGCTGTCGGGTTCCGTCCAACGGAAACCCAGACGAAGCAAGACCTGCGAGGTATATTCGTTGTCGCGCTCCACAATGCGGGTCGGCCTGCCGTGCGCCATGCCCTGATAAGCGACCATCGTTGTCAGCATCGAGGCCTTGTCGGGGTCGAGAGCCGCCTGCTGCATGAGCATGGCGAACTCCTGCGTCTCGACAAAGCGGATGGGCGTACCAATCTTCTCCAAGCCCGTCAGCACATCACCCATGAGGCGTGTGTGGGTGTTGTAAGGATGGAAGACGGTGCATCCGTCGGGTGTGCAAGCCAGCAGGACGATAGCGCGTGCGGTCTCGTCGATGGGCGAGAACTCCGTAGGCTGGTCGTACTGCTCATAAGGACAGCAGCCGAGCATGTTGAAGATCTTGATGCGACCCATGTAACTGTTGGTGGAGAAATTGACCTGGAACTCGCCGTCGTAACTGCGCGCCGCCAAGTTGCCGACACGCATAATCTTCGCTTTCAGCCCCTTACGGGCAACGGCATCCAGGATAAGACGGTCGGCAAGGAACTTGGAGTGCATGTACTGGTTGCCGAGGTACTGGCCGAAATAGAGCGTCCTCTCGGTCAAGACAGGATGCTGACCGCTATCGCCAGACTGCTGCGCTGCTTCGTCTTCTATCCAAACACCGCCCGTGGAGGTGGTGGAGACATGAACAAGCGTCGCGCCGGTACGGAGACAGAAGTCCACACACCGCTGCGCACCGCCGATATTGACATCCTCAATGTCGGTGCCTTTGGAGAAGTGCTTGACATTGGCGGCACAGTTGATGAGCGTTGAAGGCTGAACGTCGGACAATGAAAGAAGCGGGTCTGCCGAAAGCAGAGAGTATATATCCGACGTGACATCGCCATTGACGACGAAAAGGCGTTTGCCGAAGAGGTCGTCGAAGCGGCGAGAGAAATAGTAGAACAAGAGGTTGCGCAGACGGCGTTCAGCGTCCGACTGACTCTTGCCGCGGACCAGACAAGTGACCGTCCCTGCATCGGAGTTGAGCAGTTCGTAGAGGACATGGATGCCCAGATAACCCGTAGCGCCCGTCAGCAGGACATGACCCAACCTGCGCGGCTGTCCGGCAGCGTAAGTCTCCAAGGTGTTCTTTCGGATAAGTTCGTCAATGGGCTTATAATCAAAGTCCGTGACGGTGGTGTCGGGCGCCGCCTCGCCTCCGGTCTGGTCGTTGACGAGCGCCGCCAGCTGTCGCGGCGTAGGATGACTGAAGAGGTCGGCATAGGCTATATGCCTGCCCGCCTTGTCCGCCTCGATAATGACTCGCGTGACCATCAGCGAGGTGCCGCCCAGCTCAAAGAAGTTGTCGGTAGCGCCCACCCTGTCGAGCATCAGCACCGAGGCAAAGGCCTCGCAGAAGAGCCTCTCGGCATCGTTGGCAGGCGCGACATACTCGCGGTCGTCGGCTGTCATCTGCGGCGCGGGCAACGCCTTGCGGTTCACTTTCTGGTTCTGATTCAGCGGGATGGCATCAATCTGCATCGTTGCCGCCGGCACCATGTAGGACGGCTTGCGCTCCTTGATGAAGGCATTGAGCGCAGGTATGTCAATTTTCCCGTCGCTGACGACATACGCGGCGATGAACTTGCCTCCGTTGGGGTAATCGAAGGCCTGCACGGTGGCGTCCTTGATGCCCGGGAACTCGCGGATGACGGCTTCCACCTCCTTCAACTCGATGCGGAAACCGCGTATCTTGACCTGTCCGTCCTTGCGGCCGACGAACTGGATATTGCCGTCGGGCAGGTAACGGACGATGTCGCCTGTGCGGTACCAGCGCGTGCCGTTCCATCCGACATAGACCTCGGCTGTCTTCTCCGGCTGGTTGAGGTAGCCGCGGCTGACCTGCGGACCGCTGACCCACAACTCGCCCGCCGCACCGAGCGGGAGACGCTGATGGTCAGAGTCCATAACCATGAGGCGCATGTTGTCCAACGGACGGCCGATAGGTATATGCTGCTCGTAGTCGCGGAGGCGGTAGGTGGTGGTGAAGACGGTACACTCGGTGGGGCCGTAGCCGTTATGCATGGCGTAGGACGGAGGCGTGAGCGCGGCAAGGGCTTCGCCACCTACGGAGAGGTGCCTGAGACTGTGGTTCTTCACATTCGTGGCGAACTGGAAACCGACCTGGGTGGTCATGAACGAGTGCGTGATGCCCTGCTCATCGAAATAGCGGTTGAGATCCGGCAGGTTGAGGCGCATCTCCTCGGAGATGATATAGACGGCGGCTCCGGTGGTGAGCGCCGGATAGAGGTCCATCATGTTCGCATCGAAGCCGAAGGACGCATACGCCGCCACCTTGTCGCCGGCATGGAGGTCGTAATAACGCCTGTACCAATGGCAGAACGCCACGATGTTGCGATGCTCGAGCATAACCCCTTTGGGGACACCGGTAGAGCCGCTGGTGTAAAGCAAGATGAACAAGTCATCGGGCCTTACGGTTGAGAGTTGAGAGTTGAAAGTTGAAAGAAGTTGGTCAGTTGAAAGTTGAGAGTTGAGAGTTGAAAGTTCTTTAGTCAATAAAACGGGACCTTCATATTCATTGACAATGGGACGGAGTTCTTCGTCGGCGATGAGGACAGAGGCGTCGGCGTCCTTCATCATGAAGTTGAGCCGCTCGGCGGGATAAGACGGGTCAAGAGGCTGATAGGCGCAACCGGCTTTGAGCGCGCCCAATGCCGCCAATACCATCCACTCGGAGCGGTTAATCAAAACAGAAACGACCGCTTCGGAAACTGATTGTCGAGTGTTAAGAGTTGAAAGAATCTTCGACGCAATGGCATCGGTGCGCTCATCGACCTCCTTGTAGGTGAGGCGGGTGTCCTGACAGACAACGGCGATGTTGTCCGGGGTTTCGGCGGCCTGCCTGCGCCAGAGGGAGACGACGGTCTGCGTGTCGTCGTAAGGCACGTCGGTCTGATTGAAACTGTCGAGCAGGGCTGTCTGCGCTTCGTCGGCAAGAGTGACAGAACGCAGTGCCGCTTCGGGTGCTTTGGCGAAGGCACTGACGGCATTGCTGACAGCAGTTGCCAACGACTGCATCATCGCCTCGCTGTAACGGCCGTTATCGTACTCGACCGTCACACTCGGCGTGCCGTCCACCTCCATGATATAGAACGAGATTCTGAACTTCGGCACGTTCAGCTCCATGTTCTCCGCAAGAACCGGCTGACCATGCGTCTGATAATTGCTGATGACACCGATCTGGTAAGCGAACATGATGTCCGCCGTGAGGTTGTAGTCCGCAGCGATGCGCGCAAACGGATAGTCCTCGTGCGCGAGCGTCTGCTCAAAGGTCTCTGCGGTCTCCCTGATGAAGTCCGAGACGCTCTGGCTGCCTATCCTGGCGGTCAGGGCAAGCGTATTGACGAACATACCCATCGTGTTGCTGATGCGCAGGTTGCTGCGCCCGTTGGAGATGGTGGTGATGCAGACATCATCGGTGTTGGCGAAACGAGCAAGGGTGTAGAACACCGCCGCCAACGACAAGGCCGCCGGCGTGACACCCTGCGCCTGCGCCAGCTGTTCAGCAGCCTGCCAAGCAAGAGGAGCCGAGACATAAGCGATTTCGCCCTGCTGTTTGGGATTCGTCAGGTCGGGGGTCAGTTCGGTCGCCCCGTCGGTCTCCCCGAGACGCGACCGGAAGAAGTCCGCCGCAGCCTTGAACGAGTCACTCTCTTCGGCTGCTTTCTGTTCGGCAACGAACTGCGCATAGGAGCATATCTCGGGTTCGACGGTCTGTCCGTCCAACAGGGCGCAGAGTTCGTTGAAGAAAATATCATAAGAAGCACCGTCGCAGACAAGGTGGTGGAGGTCGCAGTAGAGATACAGGTTAGTTGAAAGTTGAGAGTTGAAAGTTGAAAGAAGTTTGTTAGTTGAAAGAGGATAGTTGTTAGTTGAAAGTTGAGAGTTGGGGGTTCTTACTATGGCGAAGCGGCAGAGCGGGTCGTTGCCCAGATTGAAGGGACGGACGAACTCGGTCTTGTAGGCTTCGGCTTGCTCTTCGGTCATCTCCAAAAAGGGGATTGAAAGGCTAAAAGCAAACGGTTCCTGTATGACCCCTGTCTCGTTGGTTTTGAAACGGACATGCAGTTCGGGGTGGTTATTGACCACCGTCTCAACCGCCTGACGGAGTGCGTCATCAGTGATGTCAGGCGGCAGTTGGATACGCATGGGGATGTTATAGAGCGTGGAAGTGGGATTCTTCATGCACTCAAAATACACACCCTGCTGCGCGAAAGAGAGACCGGTTTCGCCTGTCAGAACGCTATCGCTGTCAGCCCGCTCACTGCCGTTCACTGCCAAACCGTCCTGCGGGCTGACCGGCTTATCCAGCATCGCCCTGAGTATCTCGTTCTCGATGGTCTGGATAGTGATGCCTTTGGTCAGCTGCTTGGAGTCGAGCTGGATACCGAAACGCTTGAAGACCTGAGTAGCGAGTTTGATGGCAGAAATGGATGTCAGTCCCACAAACCGCAGGTCGGTGGTGATTCCGAAAGCGGCGGTGTTGACAATCTTCCGTACCATCTCATGCAACTCCTCTTCGAGGACGTTCATGGGGGCAGCCGAGGTGAGGCCGCCATCGCTGTCAGAGGACTGACTGATCTGAGGCGCAGGCAGGGCGCGCTTGTTCACCTTCTGGTTCTGGTTGAGCGGGATGGCGTCTATCTGCATCGTCACAGCCGGCACCATATACGGCGGCTTGCGGTCCATGATGAACGCGTTGAGAGCCTGAACATCAACCTGCCCGTCGCTGACGACATAGGCAGCAATGAACTTGCCCCCACCCTCCTGGTCAAAGGCCTGCACAGTGGCATCCTTGATGCCCGGGAACTCACGGATGACCCCTTCGACCTCCTTCAGTTCGATACGGAAGCCGCGAATCTTGACCTGTCCGTCCTTGCGGCCGACAAACTCGATGTTTCCGTCTTCGCGGTAGCGGACTATATCGCCCGTGCGATAGACGCGCCTGCCGTTCCAAACGACATAGACAGCCTCCGTCTTTTCCGGCTGGTTGAGATAGCCCAAACCCACTTGCGGACCGGCTACAATCAGTTCGCCCGCAGCCCCCCACGGAAGCTGCCTGCCATACTTGTTGATGATGAACAGCTCGACATCGTCGTTGGGCTTGCCTATGGGGATATTCGGTTCGTTCTTATCCACATAGTAACTGCACACATAAACAGTTGTTTCCGTCGGTCCGTATCCATTCAGCAGACGGTACTCAGGCGGGTTGAGACTCATCAGTTTCTCGCCTCCGGTTCCGAGCCACTGCAGACAAGGGATATCCGGGTAGTTAAGCACCATCTGCGTCGCCATCTGCGTAGTCATGAACAAGTGCGTTATATTTTCCCTGACGAGATAGTCCTTAATGCCCTCGAGGTTAAAACGGATATCATCCTGTATGATATGAATGGTGGCACCCGCCCACACGCAGGACCACAGGTCGCATTGGAAGGCATCGAAGCCATAGCCCGCATAAGTGGCATACCTTGAGCCGGCGTCAAGGCCTATATGCCTGACGTTGAAATCAACGAAAGAACAGAAACTCCTTTCACTGAGCATCACGCCTTTCGGCAGACCGGTTGTACCACTGGTGTAGAGCAATACGAGCGCCTCATTGCCATTGTATCGGGATGCGTCTTCGCGCATGAAACCCAAGCGGTCTTCGGGATAGCTGCTGTCCAGCGGCAATTGTGTCAAACCCGCTTTCACGATGGCCAAAGGCGCCAGCACCATACGTTCATCACGAGGCACGCTGAAACCTACCACACGTTCCCCGCAACGCACGGTGTAGGACGGGTCGATGGTATCGGTCAGCCTGTCCACTTCAGCGAAGGTCAACCGCCTGTCACCCGCCACGCAGAAGATATCATCCGGGCGTTCCGCCACGTGCTGCCTGAAACGCTCCACCAGCGTCGGCAGCGGCCTTTCTTTGACTTCCGGATTGAGTCCGTTCAGCCAACTGATTTGTTCCGCATTGCAGTATTCTATGTCGCGGACATATTCAGCGTCCGCCATCGAATGCAGGATAGCACCGTAGGCTCCGGCAACCTGCTGCATGTAGGCATCGGAGTAATCAGCCGTGCTGTACGCCATCTTAAGCGAGTAGCGATCGTCATGCTCAAAGAACTCCGCGCACAGTCTCCATCCCGGCGTGGGACGGCGGAGGTCGGTGTAAGGCACCGCTTCGCCGTCCAAGTGCAGTCCGCGCTTGTCCGCCAACACCGCGCCCTGATAAACGAACATGACCTGATTGTTCAGTCCGAGGTCGCGCACCGCATCCTGATAGGCATAATACTGATACTTGCGCGTGAGGCCGGTCTGGGTATTGAGGTCTGCCAGCATCTCGTTCACCCGCCGTTCCCCATCCGTCTTGACAAAGACAGGCAATGTGTGTACCATCATTGAGGCAGTCATCAGTGTGCGGCGGTCGCTACGCCCCCAGAAGACCGTGCAGAACGATGCCGCCTCTTCGGCTGTATATGCCCCCAAAAGGAGTCCCCATGCCGCTTCGGAGATGATGTGTTCGGTAACACCGAAACGCTTCGTGAGTGTCTGGATAAGGGCTTTGGTGACAGACAGGGGATAATGCCTGTAGACGATTTCACTGCTTCCGGTTGTCTCCCTGCATTCCGGAATAGGCAACGACTCGGTCTCTGCCGCATCGGCAAACTCCTTCGCATACCAATCCTTCGCCTCGTTCAGCACCGTCTCATCGGCGCGCTGAGTTTCTTCCGCCTCCGCCACAGCCGCACCGTCGAGCATCTCACCGGCAGGTTTCTTGCCGCTGTAGGCCCGTTCTATCTCCTTTAACAGCAGGGCCATAGTGAATCCGTCCGCCAGCACATGGTGGAAATCCAGATACAGATAGCTGAGAGTCGGGAGTTGATAGATTTCGGCTCGATACAGACGCCCGGCATGGATGTCCATCGTCTGCGCAAAAGTGTTCTGCGCTGTTTTCCATTCCTCTTCCGACACTTTCAGCACATCGACCTTGACAGGCATGCCATCCACTGTGAACGGTATGCCTGCCGCATCTTCTTCGATGCGGCAAGTAAGATAGGCGTGCGCACTGATTGCATCGCCTACCGCCTGCTGCAGCCGCGATATATCCACGCTTTCCGGCAGGGGAAAGAGAACAGGGTTCTGGTAATTGAGTTGGTTATCTACCGCCGTCTGACATGCATAATACACGCCTAACTGGCTCTGACTTAATGTCGCTTTCATGATATTATGGAGAGTTCATTATTTTTGTTTGAGTTCCTTTTTCCGAAAACAGCCTACAAAGATACAAAAAAAATATCGTATTTGCAAGTTTTTTGCAGATTTATTAGCTTTTTCCTCTATCTTATCTGATTTTAGCCCCACGCAAGCACGCAGCCCGCACCAACACCTGTTTTCCCGGCAGCCCCGCTTCATCCGAAAACATCTACTGTTCCTTACACGGATTCATCATTGAATCCCCTTCCGCGCAAAGGAAGGCTACAGAAACGCAAAGCTGCCTATTTACATTATCAAGACATGGAGATTTTTCAAAATAATTGCGCAAAAGACAAGAAATTACACAAAAACTTGTCCGGAGACTTGCAAATGTCAGAAAAAAATCAGTAACTTTGCAGCCGAAAGTTGCAAAGGTTCATGAAAATGGAGCAGTTACAGATTATACATAGCGAGTATTTTGCTGACTACCAAGCACAGCAACCGATTACGATTGAGAAGCGCGTCAAGAAA
>Ga0310690_10013242_pt1 | contig 10053 bp, 4 predicted proteins | sample AusTroGonzalo_MG_2_FD_207661 | JGI IMG/M metagenome (GOLD analysis project Ga0310690, IMG submission 207661) | Bovine rumen microbial communities from tropical cattle in Woodstock, Queensland, Australia - Gonzalo_04 (v2) (version 2) | ecosystem: Host-associated > Mammals > Digestive system >...
TGGTTCTTCTGCAGCAACCGCCCTTGACAATCAGTTTATCGTCTGGGGTGAGAAAAATGAATCTGGTGGTACCGCTGTCACTGTTCCAAGTGCAAATAGTGTATTCCCTAATTATCAAGTCAATTGGGTAAATCTTGCACATTCATCTTCGAGCAATTCCTCTGGTTGGGAATATGCAGGTTATACTCATAGTAATACTCCAACCACTGATAACTATCAAGCAAACATAACACCAAGCCTTTCTGCAGCCCAAGAGATTAAGTACTGGGACATGTCTGCAACGAATTATGTATTTACCGCGGTTTCTGCTTTGAAGGATGACATCAAAACTGGAAAGGTTCAAATCTCAAAGACTTTATCTGGCACTGATGAGTATAAAAAAGGATATACTATTACAGTTGCTGCCGATGCAAATTTCGATCATCTGTATTTTGCAGATCGTAATATAATCACATCAGGTTATGGAACAAGTCCTGTTACAATGAATTTTCGTAACATTCTATCTCACATTCGCGTTGGTGTTTACGAGACAATCCCTGGTTATGCAGTATCTTCCATCAAATTCTATGGAGCTGATTTTACTGATGGAAATGAATTCAAAGTTAGCTCAACCTCAGCCTTTGGCGCAACTGTTGATAATCTCAAACCTGGCGCAAACACTCTAACAGTCACATATAATAATGGTTCAGTTAATCCTAGCTTACAGAACCGCCCTGTTGTAGCCACATCAGGGGATCGCGCAACAACAATTACTCTTGGTCAGAATTTCAATACGCTATCTACTTCTTCCGTTATGGCAACATCATCTGCTCAGCCCACATGGGAGACTAGTGGAGGAACATATACAAAGGTATTCCCACGCGAAGGTGTTACAACAGATTTGACATTGAGAGCAAAATATACGTTATATAATTCTGCTTCCGGAGAAACGATGGATATTACGGGAACCGCGGTTGTCCCTGGTGAGTACTTACAGTGGAAACCTAACTATAAATACTCTTATATCTTCAAACTTACGGATGATGACCTCAAACCAATTACCTTTGATGCAGTACAAATTGAGACAGAAACAGGTAGTATAGAATACATTACGACAGTTGATAACTATGCAATAACAACATATCAGAACGGCTCAACAGTAACTACAACAAATGAGTATGCTAAAGACAAACCTATTTATGTTGTTGTCGGTGATGGTCAAGCTCTGAAGCTCTCGGGTGATGGTGCTGGATTATTGTCAAGTCTCTATACCGTCGTTGCACAAGACGGTTATGTCGGTGGTGTTAGCGAAGCTTCTGTTGCCAATGCTATTGCAAATGGTGTAGCCGCATATAATGCCGGAACTGTGCTTGATGCAGAAACGCCTCTTGATGGTTACTATACAGAATCTGCCGGCGTTTATACCGCTTGTACCGCAGGAACCAAAGCTGATGGAACGACCACATACTATCTGCCTATTAAGACTCTGACCGATGCAGGCAGCAAGACACTAACAGTTACCAGTGCTCCTGGCCTGGAAACCTTTACGTCTATTCCTGCCGCAGACTCTCCTACTGCAGAAGCTCTGACTATCAATGGTGCCAAGTTCACACCTGCTGCTGCCGGCAACTATGTCTTTGAGTATACAGATGGTTCAGGCAATAAGCACTACAAGGTTATCAAGGTTGTAGCAGTTCCCTAAACCTCTAAAATAAACTCATCGGGGTTCGACTCCCCGATGAGTTACAAAAGAAGCCCCCTAAAGGGGAAAAAAGAAAATTGTTATAGCAAGGGGATAGCTAGGGCGTAGCTAGGGCGGCAGACCCACCCCCGCCCCCACAAAAAGAGGGAGCTAAAATCTCAAACAGAGAAACGGCGTATCGCTATGAGAGAAACGGCGTATCGCTGGGAGAGAAAGGTAGAGTTAGTTGAATGCTTACAATTTACTACTTTACAAAAAGAAAAAAAAGAGAATAAAGAAAAAAGAAAAGAAGCAAAAGAAATAAAGAAACAAAGAGATAAATTAAAGAAAAAAAATATTAACACACCCCAAACGCGCATGCGCGTGAGAGTTTTTAAAGAAAACTTTTAGGGAAAATAATTTGGATAAACCGATAAAAGTTCTTAATTTTGTGTATGACTCAGGTAAAGACATATATGTTATTAGTGGCAACGGCAATAATGTTATTTGCCGGTTGCGCTGACAACACCTATCTGGGAGACCCAGAGGCTGCCAAAGGCTCAAACAGAGCGATTGCGTTTGAGGGCGGCTTCAAGGTTGTGACGAGGGCCGACAAAGTGGGCGCCGACGCAGCCACCCAGCTGGGCAATCGGTTTATCATAAAAGGCATAAAGGCTAAAAGCGACGCCCCCAACGCTGATATAAGGCAGGATGTATTCCCGGACTACATCGTTAACTGGACGGCGAACAGTGCCGGAACTACCACTACCAACACTTCAGGCTGGGAATATACAGGCATTAACAATGCCTTCATCTCCCCAACCACCGAGCAAACCATCAAGTACTGGGACTTCGAACAGGACTATTACAACTTTGCGGCTTACTCCGTGGGTGACAACACGATGGTGGTGAAGAAGAAAGAGAATTCGACAAACGACGGTGTAACAGATGGCGATGCCCCTGCTGCCAATACCGTCTTTGTAACGCCCTTTAGATATGAACATGTAACGGGGTATCCCTACTTCCTGCGTGGCAGTAAAAAGGATCTGCTCGAATGCTACATCACGGACATGATGACGGTTCCACAGGCCAACTTCGGCAATGTGGTAGAACTGAGATTCCGTTCGCTGGCAGCCAAGGTGCGTGTGGCCTTCTACGAGACCATTCCAGGCTTCTCTGTGAAGGATGTCAGGTTCTACGACAGTACAGGAACATCCTTAGACGTTGAACAGACAGATGCAGTAACCTTGGCAACATTGTTTGGTACCGGAGGATTCATAGATAGTGGTACTTACAAGATTTTCTTCCCCACAATGGGTAGCGCCAACGTCGGCAATCCCGATTACAACAAGGCACACGCAGGACATGAAGGTGCTCAAGGGGCCGTTAACAGTCAGACATTCGGCATGCTGAACTACTCTGGCAGGGAACGCTTAGAGCCCGAGGGCAACTACTACCTGGGACGTTCATCCGCCACTGCCACCTTTGCAGGAAAAGCAGAGGACGACTACTACACAAAGATGCTGCCCTTCGAGGAACAAACCCAGACTTTGGAACTGCGCGTGAACTATACGCTGGTATCTACCGACATCACGGGCGAGACCATAACGGTGTATGGTGCTCATGCATATATTCCTTCCGTATTCGCTAAGTGGAAGCCTAACTGTGCCTACACGTACATATTTAAGATTAGCGACAACCAAAACGGATGGACAGCACCTAACATAGCTACCCCACGGGGACTCTTCCCCATTACATTCGATGCCGTTTCGCTCACAGATGGCGATACTGGTCAGCAAACTACCATTACTACGGTGGCCTCGCCCAGCATCACCACCTACCAGAAGGGACATATATACAATATCTCGGAAGAATACTCGCTGCCCTCTGCCAGCACGACCGACGACGACGATATATACGCACAAGTGGTGGATGTTGCATCAGGGAACCTCAAGACTGACCTGAACGTCGCAGGAAAGAGCAAGTTCTACAGCGTCAGCAAAGCAACTGCCACAGAGGCTGAGGTAATGGATGCCCTGAACCTACGCACATCCAAAGAGGCTGAGACAATTGTCGGAGTCAATGGCATAACGCTGACTCCCAACGCCATAGACAATACTGTCACCGTTATCCCCGGGACGAACGGCGATATCAACGTTAATGCAGGCGAAGCCGCAAAGCTGACGCCCAATGCCGCAGGAACATACGCCTATGTCTATGACACTGGCGCCTACTATCCTGTCAGCACCATGATACTCAGCTCAGCACCTGACGACTGGCCAACCAACTATTACACAGACGAGGAGTGTACCACACCTGCCCCCGACACTTTCGCAGCCAACACTTACTATCAGAGGCTGAAGGTATTTGGGGTGAAAGTGATTAAAGTGAGATAAAAAAGAAAAATTAAAAGAGAAAAGTGAAGAATACTAGCCGGGCTAGATAGGCTAGAAAAACTAGAAAAACTAGAACATAAAAGAAATGAAGAATATAACCACCATACTGAGAAGCGTACTGCTCCCCTCCCTCAAGGGAGGGTTAGGGTGGGTCTTATTCTTCACTCTTCACTCTTCACTCTTCACATCCTGCTCTCAGGAGCAGGTATCACCTGACCCTGAAGAGCAGAAGCCTACGGCGATTGCCTTCAATGGCAGTCTGAAGGAAGAAGAGGTGACTCGCGCCACTACTCCACTGGAGGACTACACAACCTCTTTCAGAGTATGGGCCTATAAGAATATGAGCGAGACTGCCGGAGTATATGGCAACACGCAGATGGTATTCCCTGGGTTCACGGTGAGATGGATAAACAACTCTGCCGCCACGAGCACCACCAATTCCGATGGTTGGGAATACATCCTTGTTGCCTATCCCGACCAGACACCTAAATACTGGGACTGGTATGCTAAGGCCTATCGCTTCTTTGGGGTGACTGGCGCCTCAACGGTAACAGGGAATAACCCTGCCTTAGACGGCACATATGAGAGCTATACCGCTTCCATCATAGCCGATGCCACCAACGAGGAAAATACGCCCTATTATAGCAAGTTGTGGTTCAGCACAGGCAATGTCACAGACTACCCCACCCGTCTGTTTGGCAACCCCGTTCAGTTGGAGTTTATGCAACCTTTCTCTGAGGTGCGGTTTATGCTCATCCTGTCAGATCCGGAAAGTAAGACATACACCGTTCTGGAAGATGATGATTTCCGCCCGTCTGACCCAGAGAAAAGCATTGCCAAGAAGGCGACCGTTGCCATTACCTATCCCATGAAGGGCAGCGAGAAAACGGAGACGTTCCAGGTGGTAGCCAACTCTGTGACACAAACCCTCGGTTCGTTCAGCCAACGGTGGACGGAGACTGACAACGAAGCCCACCCTGCCACAATAGAGAACCACCACTGGGAGACGGTGATACCCGCCACCAACCAAGGTAGTTATACCTATAAGGTGACAATAAATGGTGAAGAAAAGAGTTGCAAAGTGCCCGCTCAGTACATGAACTGGCTGCCAGGCTACCGCTACACCTACATATTTAAGGTGAATGCCGAAGGTGGTGTGGAACTGGCAACGGTCCGCACAGCCTTTACAGACTGGCAAGACGGAATAGACAAGGAAATTCAGTTGTATAATTGGTAAGAACCCACTCCCCTAAGGGAGGGAAAATGAAGAGTGAAGAATTAAGAGTGAAGAATTAAGAGTGAAGAGTGAAGAATACTAGCGAGCTAGATTGGCTAGAAAAACTAGAAAAACTAGAAAATAGAGAATGAAGAAGATACAGACCACAATGCAGTTTATGCGGTTTATTGGGCTTGACAGGCTTAATAGACATGCTGGGCTTATGGCCTGCGCAGTATTCTTCACTCTTCACTCTTCACTCTTCACTCTTACTTCCTGCTCCTCAGAGCTGGAAGGTCCCGAAGATCAGAAGGGAATATTCCTACGGGTGACGGGGTACACGAATGAATATGTCGAGGTGGATGCTGTGACCCGTGCTACCGTTAGCTGGCAGCCCAGTGGTTATAAAGAGGAGCACATCTATCTGGCTTATGGCATATTCTTTACCAAGAGCGATGGTACTGTAATCAAAAACAAGTTCCATCATGGAGCCGATAACAAATGGCGTATGATTGAGGAAGTTGAAGCCGACGACAATTACTATCTCTATGGCTACATGCCCTACGATGCCGGTAATGTTACCGTAGCACCACCAGACGGCAAGACATACGCAGATGGCGTTAAAATGACTTTCACCGGACTGAATGCAGCCATGACCAAGGACCTCTGCATCGTTACATCAGCCAAGGATGCAACCAGAAACAAAGCACCTGAATGGACTGAAGAAAATCCTAAATACACCTATAAACTGGGCAATGGTCTGGATTGGCTGCCACAAGGGGACTTCAAATGTAAAATAAAAGCCGGAGAAGGAGAGAGTAATGCCAACACCCTGTTCTTCCTCTTCGACCACCTGTACGCAGCTTTACGCTTGCGGTTCCGTATAGACGAGACATACAACCAGTTGCGCGACATCGTCATAAAGCGTCTGGAGTTGGAGTCCTACAAGGACGAAGCCTGCACCAATCTTATGCCTAAGCTGAAGACTAGCATTACGCTGCTGGCTAACAACACTGGTGATTCGCCCATTGTGGGAGATGTGGTATTCCAAGAAGACCCATCAGCTGGGAAAATGGAGAAAATACTTATCTACGATAAGCCGGATGCCACATGGGAAAATGACAATGAAGGGAAAAACGACAGATTGCCAAGTCTGGGCAACAATAGCCAGCCCGTATATAAAGACGACCTGGGTTATGTGCCCAAGTCTGGCGGTGAGAACTATTATAAGTTAACAACAACCTACGACATCTACGACACGAATGGCAACCTGATACGTAAGAATCAGACGGCCGTGAATGTACTGAACCCCAAGGTGCTGTTCGCCCAGCCTCAGCTACGGCGCGGCTACATGTACACACTACGTATAACCATTGCGCCCACCTTCCTGTACATGATGTCGGATGATGATTTGGAGTTTAAGATAGATATAAGTGAAGAGTGAAGAATCTTAGTTAGTAACCGGAGGAGCGATAGCGGTCCAGAATAGCGAAGCGGTCCAGAGTAGCGTTAGCGGTCCGGCCAAAACGAAAACAAAAAGAGAATGAAGAAGATACAGACCATAGTAAGCAAGATTATAAGCCCCATGAAGTCCATTGGGCCTATGAGGCTTATGGTCTTATTATTCTTCATTCTTCATTCTTCATTCTTCATTTCACCCGTTTACGGGCAAAAGATTGGTCGCAACGTATATGGTGGCGGTAACAAGGGAAATGTCAACGGGAAGACTACGGTAACCGTAAAGAGTGGTGATATTGACCGCGTGTTTGGTGGTGCCCGAATGGCTAATGTGGGCGGACGCACATTCGTACATATCAATGGTAAGAACAGGGATAATGCCGAGAATCCCAGCGAGAACACCAATACCGGTAGCATCATCATCAATCAGGTGTATGGCGGTAACGATATTGCGGGTACCATCGGAACTTCTGCCGACAAGCCATTTACAATGGCTGTTGACTCCCTTAACTACCAGAACCTTGAAGACCCCGAAGATGAAAAAAATATCTTCACCACCTATAACACCTTTGTAAAGATAGACTCGGAGAACGAACATGACGAAACAGGCGAAGAAGGTCACAAAACCTCTACAGATGCCCTTTATATAGGTTCCCTCTACGCCGGTGGTAATGGCGACTATTTCTACAAGAAGGTTAGTGATACCGACTACAGAATCTACAACACTGAGGCAGACTATAACGCAAGCAAAGCCCCCATTGCATCCAACACCACCGGTTTTGCCAGACCCGAATTGGACAAGACCTACATGGAGATTGATGGCGGCAGTATCGTCTATGCCTTTGGCGGTGGTAACAACGCAACCATCAAGAAGAATACCGTAATCCATGTGGATAATCCCAGCGATGTGGTGAATGGAATCTTAGTTGACGGAGTTGAGCAACTGACAGACGAGCGTATCTTGAAGATGGGTATCAACCCCGGCTTTACCTATCCCACCAGTGCAGACTATCAGATAGGTAGCCTCTTTGGAGGAAACAACATGGCTACTATGGCAATTCGTCCCACTTGGGACCTGCAGAGTGGCCTCATCCGTAACGTTTATAGCGGCGGTAACAAGGGAGACATGACCAGTCCCGTGGGTCTGTTGCTGGACGTAAACCCCACAGCCGAAAATCCCCGCAAGCCGCTCGAGATAAATAACATCTATGGCGGTTGCCGTATGGCCAATGTACATCCCATTAATCCAGCGACTGGAGAAGATATGGCCTCGACCTATATCGATATCACCGACAAGGATGAAACGACGAACCAACGTAAATACGACTTCCCCTCCGGTTTTGCTGCCCGTCTGCTGATACAAGGAGGTAAGATCGATAATGTATATGGCGGTAACGATATCCAAGGAAAGGTATGGGGCGGTAATGCCGTAGGAATACTAACCAGCATTAACGGTAGCATCTATGGCGGAGGTAACGGTGCCTATCCGTACACCGACAATTCCGCCTTGGCCGACGACCCCACTTGGAGCGATTTGTATTATAACCCTGGTTCAAATTCCGTCGCTTCCCTGACCGCCATCCGACCGCATGCCGAGCAGGTTTACGTCCATATTGTGGGAAAAGAGAATAAGCCCACCATTATCCATGGTAATGTTTTCTGTGGCGGAAACTGTGCAACACTCAAGAACGACAACCCAGAAGGGGCCCGTGTGGAACTGAAACTCGGTTCCTATGTGACTGCCGAAAACATATTCATGGGCAATAACGGAGCCCACATGGTCAACGAGGATGTGCTTAAGCACTATAAAGGATATGTTAAGGGTAAAGAGTTCTTATTAACGAACGAAACTGGTTTTAAAGATTTCAGCACCATAGACCTGACCCAATCTGATCAGATGAAAACATACATGGAAGCTGTGGCAATGAACCTGAAGCCCAAGGTTTCCGTGGACGACAAGCAAAAAGGCGACGATGACAACTACCAAGAATACTCTTCATGGATTGGTTCGTTCTACTGCGGCGGTAACGTAGGTAGTATGACCTACGAAGGCCCGCTGAACCTGAAGTTGAACGAAGCCGTCAATATCTACGAAAAGGTTGTGGGCGGCTGTAATAAAGCCAATGTGCCGGCTTATTATGCCAACGATGGAGCAACCCAGTTGAATGCCCCCTACGAAGGTGGTATCCTGGGGTCGGCAACTGAACAGGCTGAAAACGGTTATAAACAGGACGGAAAGATTAAGGACCGCCTTATCATAGACTGCGATAGAATTCAGATTAAGCCCAAGCGGTGGAACGCAGAAAAGACAGCACTCGTCTGGAATACCGTAACATGGCAAGATAATTACAGCGCAGTAACAAATGGCACCACTCTAACGGCAGGTAATACGTATTATACCTCAAGCACTGGAGAAGGGGAATTCACGGCTGATGGAGATGAAGTTGCTGACGGAACAAATTACTATGTATGGGAAAGCAGTGGTGGCTTTGTAGAAACAGATACTGGTTCTGGAACCGGTGATGCGAATAAGGTTGATGAAGCCCGTCGTCTGAGGGGTGGTAACCTGTATGGCGGATGCTACCTCAGCGGTCATGTAAACGGCAACATCGTCATTAACCTAATCAATAACATTATTGACCGCAACGAGGTCTTTGCCAAGGTCAGCAACGATGATGACCGATCGTTCTACGACCGCGAAGAAGGCTTTAAATACCATATTACCCAGCGCAATTCAGGTGTACTTCTGGACGAGCAGGGAATGGATGAGATGTCTTCCGACCTCAGCATCTTTGGCGGCGGCTATGGTAAAGACTCCGAAATCTGGGGCAGCACCACTATCAACGTCAAGAAAGGCTACAGTTTCCAATCCTTTGGCGGTGGCGAACAAGGTGTAATCGGTAAGTCTATTGGCACAAGTGCCGAACCGGATGGAACCTACAACAGCAGTACGGGACAATACTCATTTAACGGCAAGCTGTACGAGTACAACCCCGACTACAGTACTACTATCAACCTGTATGGCGAACATGCCGGAGCCAGCCGTGCCGAGGACAACACCGTATACTTGGCAGAGAGCGAGTTCCTCTATGCCGGCGGTTATGAAGGTCCCGTTATGGGCAACACCCACCTGTATCTGGGTAATGGACGTATCTTCGACGCCTTTGCCGGTGGTTGTAATGCCGACGTACTGGGCCATTCCGAGACATACGTGGGTAGAGCCTGGAATTATTATTTAGCCACCCCAGGCTACGACGATGGATTCCCCCACATTCGCGACTATGTATATGGCGGTAGCGACTTGGGTGGCAGGATTCTGGGCT
>Ga0310690_10013243_pt1 | contig 10053 bp, 9 predicted proteins | sample AusTroGonzalo_MG_2_FD_207661 | JGI IMG/M metagenome (GOLD analysis project Ga0310690, IMG submission 207661) | Bovine rumen microbial communities from tropical cattle in Woodstock, Queensland, Australia - Gonzalo_04 (v2) (version 2) | ecosystem: Host-associated > Mammals > Digestive system >...
AAAGGAGTGAAAAATATGGAATCTAAGTCTTACACTATGGATTTTGCCGGACGTCCGCTGACATTGGAATTCGGTAAATACTGTGAGCAAGCAAACGGATCCGTATGGGTTCATATGGGAGACACTGTTGTCATGGTTAATGCGACGATGTCGCCGCTTCCCAGAGAAGGTGTAGACTTCTTCCCTCTTGCTGTTGACGTAGAAGAAAAACAATACTCTGTCGGAAAGATTCCCGGTGGTTTCATCAAACGCGAAGGCCGTCCCTCAGAGAAAGCAACCCTTACCTGCCGTCTGATCGACAGGCCTCTTCGTCCGCTTTTTGACAAAGGAATGCGGAATGATGTCCAGGTGGTTGTAACCGTGTTGAGCGTTGAACAGGATATTCCGCCGGAAATCCCCGCTATGATTGGCTCTTCTGTTGCGATTGCTGTCAGCGACATCCCCTGGAACGGCCCGACAGGTGCTGTCCTTGTCGGACGTGTTAATGGCCAGTTTGTAATCTGCCCGAATGAAGAACAACGTGCTGCAAGTGATCTTAGTTTATACGTAGCAGGTACTGAAGACGCAATTATGATGGTAGAAGCAGGAGCTAAAGAGCTTTCTGAAGACACCATGCTCGATGCTATTTTGTTTGGACACGAGGAAATTAAAAAGCTCGTGGCATTTCAGAAGCAGATCATAGCAGAGATCGGAAAAGAAAAAGCAGTTGTTCCGTTGAATAAAACGGGCGAAGACATCAAAGACGCTGTCCGCGAATTTGCCTATGACAAATGTGTATGGGCTTTCGATACTTTCAAACGTGAAGAACGCCAGGAAAGAGAAGCAAAGACAAAGGAAGAAACTCTTGCCGCTCTGTCTGGACAGTTCCCTGAAAGAGAAAGCGAAATCGAAGATGCTCTGTATTACCTGAATAAAGAAGTCATGCGTGCGAAGATCCTTAATGACGGTATTCGTCCGGATGGCCGAAAAGTCAACGAAATCCGCCCGATCTGGTGCGATGTTGGTGTCCTGCCACGCACTCACGGTAGTGCGATTTTCACACGCGGACAAACCCAGGCGCTGACAGTAACGACCCTCGGCACTGTCAGTGAGGGGCAGACTCTTGATGGACTCAGCAATGAAGACTTTAAACGCTATATTCATCACTACAATATGCCCCCCTATGCCACAGGTGAAGCCGGTCGCTTAAAAAGTCCCGGCCGACGTGAAATTGGTCATGGTGCACTTGCAGAACGCGCATTACTTCCTGTTATTCCTGATGAGGAAGAGTTTCCTTATGCGCTGCGTCTGGTTAGTGAGATCCTCTCTTCTAACGGTTCATCATCCATGGCTTCAGTCTGCGGTTCCACACTGAGCCTGATGGATGCCGGAGTACCAATTCACGCCCCGGTAGCCGGTGTTGCTATGGGCCTGATCACCGACAAAGAAAGCGGTAAGCTCGCTGTTTTGACTGATATTCAAGGTATTGAGGACTTCCTCGGTGATATGGACTTTAAAGTCGCCGGTTCAATGAATGGTATCACAGCTCTGCAGATGGATATCAAGATTGCCGGTATTAATCGCGCTATTTTGCAACAGGCTCTTCGCCAGGCTTTGGAAGGCCGTCTGTATATTCTGAAGATCATGCTGGATACGTTGGGACAACCAAGGGCAGATCTTAGTCCCTATGCTCCCAAGATTATTCGATTCATGATCAATCCGGATAAGATACGCGAAGTAATCGGACCCGGGGGAAAGATGATCAATAAAATCATTGCTGAAACCGGTGTCAAGATTGATATTGAAGATGATGGTAGCGTCTTTATTTCCACTCCTGATCAGATTGCTGCTGAAAAAGCCCGCCATATCATTGAGGGTATTGCCAAAGATATTGAAGTCGGTGATGTCTTTACAGGCAAAGTGGTGCGTATCATGAATTTCGGTGCTTTTGTGGAGCTTGCTCCCGGCAAAGATGGCATGATCCATATTTCCAAACTTGACAACAAACGCGTTGAAAAGGTTGAGGATGTTGTCAACATCGGCGATGAGCTGGAAGTCAAAGTAAACGAAATCGATGCCCAGGGACGTATCAATCTGATTCGGAATGATATCGAATACACATCCGGTTCCGATCAGCCCCGTCGTGACGGCAATCGTCGTCCTCCCCGTCGTAATAGTCCCCGTGACTGATAAATACTACTGCCTCCGGACCGATTTCCTGATCCGGAGGCAGTACATTTGAGGCGTAACATGAATGAACGCATACTGTGCCTTGATATCGGTGATGTTCGGATTGGTGTCGCGGTTTCTGATCCATCCTGCATCATAGCCAGTCCTGTTGAAGTCATTCAGCGTGTTGGATGGGGACCTGATACAAAAAAAATTCTATCTCTTTGTGACCAGTATCAGACAAATCGTATACTATCTGGTCTGCCGCTGAATATGGATGGCACGGAAGGTTTTCAGGCTGAAAAAGTTCGTGCTTTCTGTACACAGTTGGAAAAGGCCGGTCTACAGGTTTTTTTCATGGATGAGCGGCTGTCCACTGTTTCCGCTGAAGATATTCTGATCCAAGGCGGTGTTTCCCGTATCGGACGCAAGCAAGTCGTTGATAAGATCGCTGCTTCCGTTATTTTACAGCAATGGCTCGATAAACATCATAACAAGGAGGAAATAACATGAACGATGAATTTAATGCTTCCCTAGAAAATAACGATTCTGAAGACGAGCTGAACGCTCTGACTGAGGGTGATCTGATCGAAATGATCGATGATAAGGGCGAAACAATAAGCTTTATTTTTGTTGACGCTCTCGAATACGAAAACAAGCTCTATCTTGCTCTTGCGGATCCGGATGAGGATGACGCCGTGTTCTTTCTTCAGATCGATCAGGATGAAGAAGGTAATGATATCTATACAGCTCCTGATGAAAAGCTTGAAGATATTCTCTTTGAGGTTTTTTTACAGAATCGCAGTAATGATGAAGATTCATAATCATACAATCTATAAAACCGGATTGGGTTTAAAGCTCAGTCCGGTTTCTTTATTTCATGCATTTTGTTTTCAGAAAGAACGATATCGTCTTTTCTCCTACCATATTTATGCTTATTTTTGTCAGCATACATAGCCCTGTCTGCCATTGTCATATAGATATCAATACTGTCTCCTTCTTTGGGAATTGTAGAATAGATACCGAAACTGGCGCTTATATCACAAATCCACGGATCGTTTCTGTTAATCTTCTCAAGTTCCTGATTCATAAAGGGAATCACAGCTTTTGCTTTTTCAGCGTCTTCAACAATACCGAAAGCAAGAAACTCATCGCCGCTGATATGCACAGGTGTCAGATTCATGCTTTTGATTTGTTGCAGTGCGCGGCCCATTCTGCAGATCGCTTCATCTCCCATTAAATGACCGTACTGATCATTAATTACTTTCATATGATCCATATCAGCGCTCAGAAGTGTGAAATATTTTCCTTCACGCTGCGCCTGCTTCATGACCTCCGGAGCACGCTCCATATATCCGCGTCGATTCAGCATTCCTGTCATAATATCATGGCTTGCCATCTGGTCAATGATCGCTGCAGAACGTTTTATATTCATCTGCAGGTAAAGACTCATCAGCGTTCCGTTCAGAAGCATCAGAACAGGATAAAGCGCTGCGCCTGTTCCGTTTCCAAGATTCATAGCAACATATCCGAAACTGCGGTCACGATAATATAACGGACAGAATACCAGGCACGTCGTATTCTTCCTCATCTCCTGTAAAACCGGTGCCAGATCAAAAGTTGGCATTATGCCTGCTTTATATTCTTTGCCGTTTCGTATGCCATAAAGAAGGAGCATCTCGTCCGGGAATGACTGTTTTGTCTGGGATGTTTTGATGTCGCGGCATATAGATGGATCTACGCATAAATACATTTCACGAATATTCCAGCTCTTAACAAAATCATGTATTTTTTCATGCGCTTCCTGTTCATCTCCAACTCCGGCCATTGCGCCTGAAAACATACTGACTCGTGTCAGGATCGTTTCCATGTTCCAACGTTCCGTACCAAGCGCTCTCAGCTTTTCATTGATGTGATCCATGCTCTGTGTGCATCCGCAGCTATCTCCGAAGATGGGGATTGTAGACAATACAATATCTTTCTCTGTTGGTTCCTGTCCTTCAATCCAGCTGTTCAGTATTTCGATTGCTCTCCTGGCTGAACGGTCGATAGGCCTGCAAATCGTTGTCAAGCCACGCATGACCGCTTCACGAAGCGCATCAAATCCAGTTACTGCCACATCCTTCGGAACCCTGATGCCGTTTTCATTGAAGCATTCAATAACACTCAGAGCCATGTCATCATTGCCGCACATTACAGCATCAGGTAATTCGCCACCCATATCCAGTATCTGTTCTGCTGCATTTCTGCCGCCGACACGTGTCCATTGGCCGTCAAAAAGCATGTTGTCTTCAAGAATCAAGCCGTGCCGTTTCATCGCATTACGGCATGCATCCACGCGTTTGATTGCAACATCAGAATTCAGTGGTCCGCTGACATAAGCGATCTTGCGAACACCATGTTCAGTAATCAGATGTTCCGTCATCTCATCCACGCTGATACTGTCATCAAACCGAATGGTGACAGCACCATCTTGCGGAACGTCAATGGACACATGTGGTTTACCCTTCAGAGGAGTGAGTACATCGTATAATTTTTTCAAGGCAATATCGCTTCCCATGGTAGCGGGAAGAGAAACAATTCCATCAAAATCATTCAGGTCGGGAAGATCATAAATCAGGCTTTCACCAACTTCACTGGTGGATATGGCAATATTCATGTGCCCCTGACTGTTGAAAATACAGATATCAATACCATATTTTGCTCCTGCGGATGCAAGGCCTGCGGCAAAGTCTTGCTGATACTCGCGATCGATACTGGCCATCAGAACTGCAATCTTCTTACGGCTCATGTTGATCTTTCCTCCTGCGAAATGAAACCCAATATGTAAAATTACTTATATTATATATTATCACGTAGTATTCTGTCCCGCAAGTTTCATGTGAAAAAGTTGTTGATATTCCACAATCCCGGACCGATGGATCAGTCCGGGATTTTGAATATCGTATCGTTTATATTTATTCATTCAGTATTCTTTTTAAGAAATCCCTGGTTTTCTGGCTGTTTGGATGGGTAAAGATTTTGTCCGGACTGCCTTCCTCCTCGATAATACCGTCTGCCATATATACGACGTGCGTACTGACTTCCCTGGCGAATGACATTTCGTGTGTGACTACCAGCATTGTCATTTTATCTTTTGCCAGCGACTTCATAACATCCAGTACTTCTCCAACCATTTCGGGATCCAATGCAGATGTAGGTTCATCAAAAAGTAGTATTTCCGGTTCCATCGCCAGTGCACGAGCAATTGCTACACGCTGTTTCTGTCCACCTGAAATCTGGTCAGGTCTTGCGTTAATATATGGAGCCATTCCGACTTTGTTCAGGTAATACAACGATCTTTTTTTGGCTTCTGCCGCAGGAATTTTAAGCACCTTTTGCTGTCCTATCATGCAGTTTGATAAAACCGACATATTACTGAACAGATTGAAATTTTGAAACACCATACCTACCTTGGCACGGTATGAAGAGGAATTCACTTTTCCGGAAGTAATATCCTGTCCGTGAAAAAGAATCTCGCCCGTCGTTAATGTTTCCAACAGGTTGATACACCGTAACAAAGTGGACTTACCGCTTCCGCTGGCGCCAATAATGGATATTACGTCGCCTTTATCTACCACAAAATCGATATCCTTCAGCACTGCATGGGAACCGAACGCTTTGGAGAGGTGATGTATTTCAAGTATATGCTCGCTCATTTTCCCTCTCCTTTATAGTCTTTGTTCACTTCTGTAAATGGTGACCCTGCTTCTTCAGGATATTTATATGTTCCGGCAGTCATAACCAGCTGATCAACATTGACAAGTTCATAATTGGACTTTCCTGCCAGTTTCTTTTCCAGTCTTCTTAACAGAAAAGAAGCCAACAGCGTCAGGCAAAGATATCCCGCCATTTCCATAAAGGCCGATGGAAAATACTTGAATACAGCACCGGATACCATCTTATGAACAGCAAAAAAGTCAGTAAATCCAATGATAAACATTACAGAAGTATCTTTCACATTGATTATATAGTTGTTTCCGATTTGAGGCATGATATTCCGTAATGTTTGCGGCAGAATAATATACATCATGGTCTGCCAATGGTTCATTCCGATTGCCTTGGCACCTTCAAACTGGCCGGGATCAATACTCATAATTCCGCCGCGCACGGATTCGGCCATATATGCGCCCGTATTAATTGATACTACGATAATGCTGACAGTCCATATATCTCTGAAGGAGACACCGAAAAAATACGGCATACCGTAATAAATAAATACAGCCTGAAGGATCATTGGGGTGCCACGGAAAATTTCCACATATGCACGTATAATAATCCTGACTATTCTAAGCAGAATCCGTTTGATAATATTATCCTTTTTTCCAAATGGGATCGTTTGCAAAATGCCGCAAAAGAAACCGATTACACAGCCTATCAGTGTTGCAACGGTAGCGAGAATCAGTGTGTTGGCTATACCATTCAGATAAACGGTGCCATATTTAGCCCATAGACTGCCGATATCGGACAGAAGCTGCGCAAACATAAGCGGAATTCTTCCTTTATCTGTTATTTATCCATCCATAAATTACTCACTCAGCGGCTGAATTCTGATTGCCTCATCCATGAGCTTGTTGAAGTCATCAGCAGTCTTATCCTTCAAATAGCTGTCAATGGCATCCTTCAGCACAGTATTCCCTTTCCTGACGGAAATGCCAATATTGACATCTTCATCATTAATAGAGAAATTATCATCACTTCCATTGAAATCAAGTAAGACCATGTCCGGGAAAGCAATTAAAGCGCCCTGGGCCGTAGGCATATCAGTGCAAACAAAATCCACAGTGCCTGTCTCCAAAGCCATCAGCATAGCAGGGGCGGATTCCGGTGCCATTTTTTCAACATTTTTAATCTGCTTAAGATAAATATCGTACCAGATTGTGCTGTTCTGACTTGCTCCTTTTGCGCCGGCCAGATCTGAAATGCCTTTTGCTTCTGCATATTTGCTGTCCTTTTTAGTAAGGCATACAATAGATGCATAGAGATAAGGACCTGCAAAATCGACAGATTCCATGCGTTCGACAGTCATGCTTTGTCCTGCAATAACCGCATCGCAGATACCTGACTGAACAGCAGGAATCAGGGATTCCCAGTCCAACTGGAGGATCTCAAGTTTCCAGCCATTTGCTTCACAGATTGCCTTGGCAGTCATTACATCATAACCATTCGCAAAAAGATTCGTATCCTTAATTGGCACAGCACCGTTGGAATCGTCAGGCTGAGCCCAGTTATAAGGAGCATATGCACATTCCATAGCAACAGTCAGAACGCCGTCTTCAACGCCAGTAACTGATTCCGCAAACGACAGGGAAACCGGAACAATCATCAGAACCAACAGAACAGCCAGTAGTTTCTTCATTTTAAAAACCTCCGATTATAATTTGTTTTTGGATATAGAAACCAAAGTATTCCATATTCATTTCCATATTATATGTGAAATTGAAGGCTTACAAGTTTTTTTCATGTTCCTGTTCGCATTTCTTTCGTTTTTTTGCCTCTCTGCTGACGATTACCTTTTCAATGAGAATAGTAAAAACGCCGACAATCAAATAAAGATAATAAGTGAAAAATCTCCAGATCAGAAGAGCCAGGCCTATTGTTCCGTCTTTAAATATGTTGCGGAAGTATAACAGAAAACCGCCCTCCTGTGCTCCGCTTGCGCCTGGCAGCGGAGTATAGCTGGCGCTTATGAACAAAAGGCAACTGATCGTTAAAACATGATACCAAGGTGTTCCAGTCTGCCCAAAGGCATAGTAAACAAAAATAGTTGTGCTGAATAAAGCCATCATCCCTATCGAGGAACAGGCAAACTGAAGCAGGATCTGTACGGGAGAATGCATCAGGTCCAGCAATGCAGTATGATAGGTATCAAGCACTTCTGTAACTTTGGCTACAGCGGCTTCTTTATTGCGTATTAAATGTATTTTATTGAGACAGTTCAGAAACCACTCCGCAAGTTTCTGAACCCAGTTTCGTTTGAATGCAGCCAGCAGTACCAGCGGTACAGCAGCAAAATTGATCCACCATCCGATCCATACAAGCCAGATAACTCCATCAAGCTGTTTATAAACAAAATCTCTGTTCAAAAAATAAAGCACAAGTGATATGACAGAAGTCATCGTCTGGTTTGCAATAAACCGGATCGTTACAGCCATTGTACCGTATCCGACAGGAATCCCTGCTTTACGGAATGAGTTTACCTGCATCGGCTGTCCTCCGGCAGAACCAGGAGTTATATTACAATAATAAAAACCTATCAGAGCCACATTTATTGCCCGTCCGATACTGATCTTAAATCCTTGTCCACGTAGATAAAACCAGTAATTCATGGCATCAGCAATGGTATAAATAAGCCAGCATGCAAAAATGCACGCCAGCCAGATGGGGTTCATTTTTTGGATGGCCTCCCATGCGTTGGACAGGTCCTCATTGCTGAATGCGATAAAAAAAACGATAGTAATTGTTAAAGCAATGAAAAGGAAACTGAGAATTTTCTTGAGTCCGGAACTCATGAACTGCTCCTTTCATCACTGCTTATATGAATAATAAAATTTTATATCATTCTCATTTTTCTGTCCAGCTTTCCGGCAGATAAAAACAAAAGCTGCGGAAATCGAAGGCGCAACCCGGTAAGAACAGAAAAGACACTGAACATCTGCCCGGAAGTACATGAACAAAGAAAGTCTGAGTTTCATTTCCCTTGCCTATAAATTCGACGACTGAAGCAATGCTTTCCCCTTGTTCATTCCGTATGCGGATTTGTATCGTGTTGACAGGTAATTGCGTACTTCCGCTGATCTCCAGTTTCATTTCCTTCTTCTGTCCAAAATCCATATCAGTCCATTCCAGAGTAACATTATTGCCTATTTCCCGTACAGTTTTCCCTTCTTTCCGATAATTGTCACCATATATTTTTTCAGCGTCAGCTGCATGATGCAGTATATAAGCATAAGATTGTTTTTCAAAAACAAAACCGCGCATATGAACTTTATCCCTCATCTTGAAACAAACAGTCTTAATGCCGGATAATCTTTCAGGCAAATGCCATGTCCCTGGTTGGTATACGTTCCATATGCTTTTTTTTTCGTAATGCAAAACTGTGACAAGCCTGATCTCTCCGCCGGGATCCCCTGCCCACATTTCCATATCATAAGGATCATCATTAAGCGCAAAAATATCAGCAGTTATAACATCAGTTCCTGTTTTTCCGAAGTCAATAACGCTGAAACCGATCATGCTTTCACCATCTCGTGAAAAAGCGATCCCTTTTTCATTTCCCGTTCCAATCTCTCCATTATGAATATCGTATAAACCGGCAGAAATATAATCGTAAGGATTCAGTGCAGGATTACCAAATCCGTCAGCACTAAATTCAGTCTGGCTGATCAGGATGGTCTGATCGCTTTCAGTAAGAAGTCCTCTCAGAAAGTATTGGCCATCTCCTGATGCTGTTACTGTAACTATATGGTTTTTTTCTTCAACTTGAACATAGGGTGATTCAATGCCTGCAATGTTAGTTACCTGCCAGGTTACCGGCCTTTCAAATGCCTCTGTCGGCCTGATTTGATATCGAAAGGAACAAGATGGCTGATCAGGGCATAAAGATATAGGATCAACAGGTATAATCTCAAGCTTACGCGCATCGACATGATCGGTAAATTCATGCCCGGATATCCTTTGAAGGCATGAAATTCCCTGCACAGGTTCACTCGCATGAACGGGAATAATCATATCAGCCTGTTTCGCGCAACTGCTTTTCACGTTTATTCTTACAGGCTCAAACAAACCATTCGATGCGACAATCAGAAGTAATTTCCCGCCAAATAATCTCCTGCAGTCGCTTTTGTATTAAACCGGATCTGTTGA
>Ga0310690_10013244_pt1 | contig 10052 bp, 11 predicted proteins | sample AusTroGonzalo_MG_2_FD_207661 | JGI IMG/M metagenome (GOLD analysis project Ga0310690, IMG submission 207661) | Bovine rumen microbial communities from tropical cattle in Woodstock, Queensland, Australia - Gonzalo_04 (v2) (version 2) | ecosystem: Host-associated > Mammals > Digestive system >...
GGTTGCCTACGGAGATAACCGGCAGCGCAAACTGCTCGGACTGAAGGACTCCCCAGTCGAACAGCTTGTTGCGCAGGCCGATGACACCGCCGTACAACCAACTGAGCGGAACCAAATACTTCCTCATCGCTACCCTCTAACCTTTAATAATTACATCTCCACACGGAAGAAGAAGGGAATACGTGCCTGAATCTGATCCATCGTGCCGAGGTTCTCGAGATAGTGGAACGGTTCGGCAAAATCGCCCAGCACCTTATTGAAACGGCTGCTGAAGTAACTCTCCTTCGTTTTCTTGAGCAGCGAAGCGAAGGGAGGTTCCATGTCGGGATAGGAGACGAGGCTGTAATTGGTGATGCCGGCTTTCTCTGCGGCCAGCTTCTCTGCGGTCTGGATGTCGCCGAGGACATCAACCAGACCAAGTCCGAGGGCGGCTTCGCCTGTCCAGACGCGACCCTGACCGATGGCGTCAATCTGCTCGGTGGTCTTGCCGCGGCCGTCGGCACAGCGGGTGATGAACGTCTGGTAGCCATTCTCAATCATCCGTTGCATCTTGGCAGACTCTTCGGCGTTCATGGAGCGGTAGATGCTGCCGAAGTCGCTGAGCTTATTGGTCTTAACACCGTCGAAGTGGAGTTTTACCTTCTTGGTGGCCAGCTCTTCGGCGCAGGGGAACATGCCGAAGATACCGATGGAGCCGGTGAGCGTGGTGGGCTCGGCCACGATGGCGTCGGCGGCACAGGAGATATAGTAGCCGCCGGAGGCTGCCAGATCGCCCATGCTGACGATGACGGGTTTCTTCTCCTTGAGGCGGACGACCTCGTTCCAGATCTGTTCGCTGGCGTAGGCACTGCCGCCGCCGGAGTTGACGCGGAAGACAACAGCCTTCACACTCTCGTCGTCGCGCAGCTTGCGCAGGTCGATGATGACCTTGTCGCTGGCAATCTCGGGCTCGCCGGTGAAGTTGGTCTGCGAGGGCTTCTGGACGATGTCGCCCTCGGCGTAATAGACGGCGATGGTGTTGCCGCTCTTGTCGAGAGGCGTCTTGCGACGGATATTCTTCACCTCATCCAGGGAAAGCAGGGGTACAGAAGCTTTTTCGCTGAGGCCCATGACCTGTTGGAGCAGGGCTTTTGTGCCGTCCATATATAATAAGGTATCGGCCATGCCTTTTTCAACGATGTCCTCGGGGGTGCAGACCAGAAGGTGTTCGTCTGCGTAGGCGTTAAGCGTGGCCTCGTCGATGCCGCGTGACTCGGACACGGCCTTCACCATGTTGTTCCAGAGAGAGGTGAGGTAGGCGGTGACTTGCTCACGGTTGGCGTCACTCATCTTCGTCTCGGTGAAGGGCTCGACAGCGCTCTTGTAGGTGCCGACCTTGAAAATCTGCATTTTCACGCCGAACTGCTCCATCGCGTCCTTGAAGAAGATGGACTGCGAAGCAAGACCGTGCCAGTCCAGGACACCCTGCGGATTGAGGATGACCTTGTCGGCTGTGCTGCAGATAATGTAGTCGGCCTGTGTATACGTGTCGCCGTAAGCATAGACGAACTTGCCGCTTTCCTTGAACTTCTTGACAGCATCGCGGATGGCGAGGACGCTGGCCGGATTTGCACTGAGTCCTTTCGCCTCAAGATAGAGCCCTTTGATGCAGTCGTTCTCGGCGGCCTTAGTGAGTGAGGAAAGGATATCCTCGAGACCCACCTCGGTTTGCTCGTCCTGGGAGAGAACGCTCAAAATGGGATTGTCCGTGCAGCGTTCGTGAACGGTGCCCTGAAGCACGAGATGGAAGACGGAATTCTCGCGGATTTTCGTCTCCGTTTCACTCGCTGCTACCATGCTCGCCAATGAGCCGATACTGATGATTGTGATGACAACACTCAACACCAAAATTCCAACGATTGTGGCTAAGGTGTACTTCAAAAAATCTTTCATTTTTCCTATACCTTTTTTAAATTAATAGATGTCGTGGTTCAAATGCGGAAACAAAGGTAATCACAAATTCGCGATATGAGTAATCTAATTCACTTTTTTAAAGAAAATGAACCTCAAAAAGCCTCTTTTTACCCGAAAATCGGGAAAAAATGGTGTTTTTTTATAGATTATTTGAAAAAAATATGGTTGCAATTAAAAAAATGAATACATTTGTGGCTGAAAAATTCGGTGCTTCCAAAAAAAAGTGCGAACTTTGCTGCCGAATTATCGAAAACACCCCCGAAAAAGCGGTGTTTTCAGACGAAGGAAAGATGCTCGAGTGGCTGAAGAGGCACGCCTGGAAAGCGTGTAAACTCCTAAAGGGTTTCCGGGGTTCGAATCCCCGTCTTTCCGCAAGAGAGAATAGACAAAAAAGTATTAATTAAAAAAAGTAACACACATGAAAAAGATTTTTGCAGTTATTGCAATGTTTGGACTCCTTTCATTAGGAATGACTCAGACCGTGAAAGCTCAGGATGCTGCTTCCGCAGGTCAGGAAAACGTAGAGGCTGTGGCCGGTGACTCCGCTGTTGCTGCCGCTCCTGTTCAGGCTGTTGAAGAACCCGCCGCTCCCGTTGAGGAAGAGACGCAGAGCTTCCACAAAGCCCTTAAGGTTAAGTTCATCGAAGGTAACGCCGGCTTTATGTCACTCGTTGCCATCGCTCTGATCATTGGTCTTGCCTTCTGCATCGAACGTATCATTTATCTGAGCCTTGCCGAGGTGAACACCAACAAGATGCTCAAGAAAGTTGAAGCTGCTCTGGAGAAGGGCGACCTGGAAGGTGCTAAGGACATCTGCCGCAACACCCGTGGTCCTGTCGCTTCGATCTGCTATCAGGGTCTGATGCGCGTCAACGACGGTCTCGACGTCGTCGAACGTTCTGTCGTCAGCTACGGTGGCGTTCAGGCTGCTGCTCTTGAGAAGAACTGCTCATGGGTCACCCTGTTCATCGCAATGGCTCCGTCACTCGGATTCTTGGGCACCGTCATCGGTATGGTCCAGGCATTTGATAATATCCAGAAAGCTGGTGACATCAGCCCGACCATCGTTGCCGCTGGTATGAAGGTCGCTCTTATTACCACCATCTTCGGTATTATCGTTGCTCTTGTGCTTCAGGTGTTCTACAACTTCATCCTTACGAAGATCGAGGCTATCAACAGCGACATGGAGGACAGCTCCATCACTCTGCTTGATATGATCATGAAGTACAACCTGAAGTACGGCAAGTAATCTGACCGTATCAGATGAATGGGGAACACGGAACGCCGTGTCCCTGAAAAGAGTAAACGTTAATACTAAAAGAAAGAGAAAATGAAAGACAAATGTTCAAAAATAGCGTCCATCGTGATGGCCGTGCTCTTCATCCTTTCGGCTGCAGTGCTCGTGGTGTTCTTCACGGTTGGATTCAATGAGACGGGCTCGGTCGCCAGCGGCATCGTCCGGTGGCCTAAGTTCACCGACCTGCTTATGTACTGGATGTATTTCCTTGTAGCGCTTTGCCTTATCTGCACCATCGTGGGTATCCTGATTGCCAAGGGCGCCAAGATCGACTCACAGATGCCTAAGGCAGCCGGTGTGCTTCGTGCTATCGGCAGCTTCCTCTTCGTGCCCCTGCTTATCGTGGGCTTCGTGCTCGGAAGCAGTGCCGCCGTCCGTACAGGTCAGGGCATCTACGACAACCCCTTCTGGTGCCAGGCCACTGATGCGTTGCTTTATACGATTTATGCCCTCGTCGGTATAACCCTTCTCGGACTTATCCTCAATCTGACGGGCATATTCAAGAAGTAAGTCATAATTAAAATAAAGTATAAGGAGATTTAATTATGGCAAGATCAAAAAGAAAAGTTCCCGGACTGAACGCCAGCTCAACGGCTGACATCTCGTTCATCCTGCTTATCTTCTTCCTTGTCGTCACCTCCATGGATACGGATACCGGCTTGGCGCGTCGTCTGCCCAATCCGCCCGATCCCAACCAACAGGAAGAGGACGTCAAGGTGAAAGGTAGGAATGTGCTGGTCGTCCAGGTGAACATGAACAACGAAATCAGCTACTACTATGGTGACCAGTCTTCGCGCGTCTTCCAGACCAACGTGCAGCCGTCAGACCTCTACACCATTGCGAAGGAGTTCATCGCCAATCCGAACAACAAGGCCAACATGCCTGAGTTCCATCCGGCCGATCCTCCCCTTCCCTTGCTGGGAGCCTATCCTGTCACCAAGAACCACATCATCTCTATCCAGACCGACCGTTCCACGAAGTACGACGTCTATTTCCAGATTCAGAATGAGCTGGTGCGCGCCTATAACGACATTCGTGACGAGTTTGCCCTGGCTCGCTTTGGCAAACACTATGCCGACATCGCGTCTGACAGTGATGAGGACCTCGCCGTTCGTGGCGTCTATCCGATGAAGATATCCGAGGCTGAACCTAAACAATATGGAGGAAACTGATTATGGGAAAATTTAATAAGAACGGTAAACGTGAAATGCCGGAGTTGAACACCTCTTCACTCCCTGACTTGATTTTCTCCATCCTCTTCTTCTTCATGATTGTTACCTCCATGCGCGAGGTCACGCTGAAGGTCGAGTTCGAAGTTCCTGCCGGAACGGAGATTCAGAAGCTGGAAAAGAAGTCGCTGGTATCGTACATCTACATCGGCCCTCCCACAAGAGAGTATCGCTCCAAGCTGGGAACGGAAAGCCGCATTCAGCTGAACGAGGACTTCGCTGAGGTGGAAGCCATCCATGAGTATGTCATTCAGGAACGCGAAAGCATGCAGGAGCGTGACAAACCATTCATGAAGATCAGCTTGAAGATGGACCAGAACACCCAGATGGGTATCGTCACCGATGTAAAGATGGCATTGCGTGAAGCATGGGCCTTGAATATCGTCTATTCAGCAACCAAACGTCAGTAACGCAGAATCACTATGGGACACCATCAGCTTGACGCCTTGGATCAGAAGATCCTGTCTATGGTATCCGCCAATGCGCGCGTACCTTTCTTGGAGGTCGCCCGTGCATGCGACGTATCGGGCGCTGCTATTCACCAGCGCATCCAGAAACTAACCAGCCTGGGCGTACTGAAAGGTTCGGAGTTCAATCTCGATCCGCAGAAGATCGGTTGGGAGACCTGTGCCTACGTAGGGCTTTTCCTCAAGGGAACATCCAGTTCCGAAGAGGTCATCGAAGGCCTGAAGCAGATCCCCGAGGTCGTGGAATGCCATTACACGACAGGAGAATACGACGTCTTCATCAAAATGTATGCCAAAAACAATCTTGCCCTGAGCAAAATCATTCAGGAAAAGATTCATCCGCTTGGCGTGCGTACGACGTCCATCATCTCCTACGAGGAAATCTTCCGCCATCAGATACCCATTCCTGAGATTGAGGAAGAGTGATTCCAGTAGTCACTACAATGAGAGGGCGCGACCATTCAGGCCGCGCCTTCTCTGTTATCAGTCGTCTGCCGGCGAGAAATCTTGGAGCAGCGAGCGCCAACAAACTTGTTTGATTAGCCGAGTCGTAACAAGATTAGACAATGCCAAATCAGACAAAAACCATAAAAACCCCATTAAAGAGATTGTACTCCTATCAGAGTACTAACGGTATTAGCGCCAAACTTCCTTGAGAGCTAGCTCTCAGATAAGTTTTCCACTAATCCCGTTACCCTTTCAGGGATTCAGTCTCTTTAATGGCAAAAACCCTGGTTCTTCGAACCTAAAAAATTCCTGAACTCTGAAAACTGTTATGGTTAACGTTATCGTTATCGTTATCGTTGAACAATGTTTTTTAGCGAAGCGATGTTTTTACTTTTGGATGTTTGTAATAACGAAGTTATGTGATGAGAGGTAGGGACTTGGCGGGAGAGCTCGCTCTCAAAGACAAGGGCATACCACTTAGCACATAAGCTCTTTCAGAGCTGCAAACATCAAAAAGAGTTTTTCCTGTTTTTTTCGAACTGTCTGAGCAAAACGGCCTTTCTCTATCAGCAACACGCCGTTTCTCTCGCAGTAAAAGGCCGTTTCTCTGTGAACGGCTCAATAAGGCAGAAATTGGAACTTAAAAAGCAGAGGCGCAGCCATTCAACAGCCGCGCCCCTGCAAAAATGTAAGCGTTATAATCGGTTTTCGTCTTTTCGACCTTTTGTCTTTTTGACTTTTCGACCTTTCGACCTTTTCGACCTTTATTTCACAATCACCTTCTTGCCGTTGCGGATGAGGAGTCCCTTCTGCGTCCCGTCAGCCGGACGGCCGGTGAGGTCGTAAAGATGTTTTTCGTTGTTGACTGTCTTCGCATCCTTTATGCCTGCTTTAATGGGCATTGCTTCGAAAGTGAATTCTGCCGAAAGCTCGTCCGAAGCTCCAAAGCGTGCCCCGATGAACTGAAAGGTGACGGTACATTTATCTCCCACCTTCGGCCGTTCATCAGGGAGATAAATCGTCTGCCAAACATAATCTGTATCATTATAGAAGCTGAAAATCTCATCGTTCTCTATATTGATGTTCCATTCCTTGCCGTCTGCTCCATATACTTTAATGTCAAAGCTGTATGAGTCCTCCACATCTGGCCAGCTATAGACAAGGGTGTCTTTTATTCCCGTGTCCGGATTGACGAACGTGAACGGTACATTCCTTTTCATGCTGGCAACAATTTCCACAAAAGGAGTTCTGTCATCTAAATCGTATTTAGGGGTAGAGGCACACCCTGCCATACGGAACGGAACCTTCTTGATTTCTGCTAATACTTCCTCCATCCTCGGGCCGTACTTATCCTGTTGGCTGTAGAATTCTTCTTTGTCATCGGGAGAGAGAGTTCCGCATAATACGCCGTACTCAAACTCGTCTATGATATCATGCTGTATCCAACGGGGGTCGGCGAGGATATATCGCGGCTTATAAGGCACGATGGCTTTGCAGGGAAAGAACACCTTGTCATGATGATAGGAATCGTGATTATGCAAGTCAAAAAAGGGAGTTCCGACATACGGAGGAGCTGTCCAGCTCTTAAACCGGATGCCTCCCGTATGGACGCTTTCATCGTTTTTAACGTATGGAAGAGCCGGTTCGGCAAAAGCGAGGCATTCGATTTCACGAAGACGATCAGAAAAGGTTATGAGTTGCTGCTCCTGCGACCATAGAGAATAGGTAAAGGCACAGAACCAAACCGTAGTCACGTCAAAAGAAACGTCCTTCTGTTCCCCGTTATAGAGATTGCCCGCCTTCATAAGGTTATTCTTGTCCTTGGTAAATATGTTCCCATCTTCCTCAACATACCATTTGTTCCCTTCGGCCAACTTGAACTGCATGGGGCAACCGTAATAACCGTCAATGGGTTCGGGGTCAAATAGATAGGGGAAACCATCCGTCACATAGACAGTAATGGTTTTCTCAAAGTGGGGCAGTCCATCATAGTCCGATATTCCCTCGTCTGCGGCAGGCCGTCCGCAGTCCTTGTCCCATCTGAACAGAGACAGTGCCTGAAGTTCGAAAATATAGGCAAACTTTGGCAGATAGAAAGTTTCAATGGCAGTATGCCGAAATGCGCCCTTCGGAATGATTATGGCATCTATCAAATCCTCGGAATCGTCGTGAAGAGTATCATTCTTCGTTTCTGTCAGGTCAAGCCATTTCAACTGATGACACCTGTCAATAGCCTTAAAATCTTCCTTCCTCAGAAAGCCCGAGACTGTCAGGGATTCCACCTGCTCTACCATCTCATCGGTCAGCTGTTCAAATAGTGGAGTATCTCTCTCGCATATAAAGGATAGAGACTTGTAATCATCGTTCCCACCTGCGGCATACATTGTGCCGAGAAGTGTCAGCATGAATAAAATGATTTCTTTTTTCATAAGATTATACGTTTAAGTAATTAGAATGACCGCCAGGGACGGGTCAACTCTGTTGAAATAGGCTTTCATGATGAAATAAGAATTATAATGTTATTAAATTTGCTGCAAAGATAGTGCGTGGGACTGAAACGTGCAAATAATTAGCGTTCCCAAATCGTTCCATTTCCGTTCGGGCGGATTTCACAAAATTATTTACATAGTTTTATTGAACAGATGTAAGCGGTACATGGATTATATCCGATATAGGATTCCGGATAAGTGGATTTCACTTCTACAAGTCTAAAAGTAATGACGTCCCCTCCTTTGTAACGACGAACGGGAAACTTATTTTGGGGAACAACGACAGTCTTTATATAACTATATGCTTCATCTTCTTCTGACATGCTGACCACGCCAATAAAAACATATTTGTCGAGATCTTTGATAAATTCCGGATCATATTTATCAACATCTTCTTTTTTGATTTCATACTCGATAATCTTTCCTGTGATGTTTTCTGTGATACAATCCTCATCAGGAATGTCTGCTGTAGGATCTTCGTTACTACATCCCCACACCCCCAGAAGTAGTAGGAGTGAAGCAATACCTGTGAAAAACACTTTTGTTTTCATTTCCATTCTTGTTTTCATATGTATTCTTTTTATGATGAATAATCGTTTCAACTTCACTTTCGAAATCGTCAACAAAGGTAGAGCGTGGGACGAAAACGTGCAAATAATTTGCGCGGCAAAAACGCGGCATTTTCAGCTGATGAAGAAACAGTGCTGATTGTCAGAAGAAAAGAGAAAAGAGGCTTGCGGACATTTTTTCCTTCATACGGGTTTTGCGGGTGCGCAATGTAGATTCTGTCGTATTCAAAAGTTCGGCCATCTGGGCCGTTGAGCACTGGAGGGAGGAGAGGATGCAGTACAAAAGTTCCTGATCGTTGACGGCATTCGAGGCGTTCTTCACATCAAGCATGATATCGACAAACGAACGGGTAAGGTCGTTCATGAGCGCCTGTTTCTGATCGGCTGTCAACGATGATGGCGGCATCAGCAGCAGACGGGCTGAGGACGTCCGACGGAACAGGTTCTGACAGGCGGCGAGCTTCGAACGGTAAATCGCGTCCATGTCGGCGGGCGTTTCGTCCCCTTGTGCCTGCAGGACTTTCACATTGGTATCCCGCAATTCCTCCACAATCTGCAGATAGCGTTTCTTTCGCCTGCGGTCGATAAGCAGGAAAGCAAAGGTAATTCCTGAAAGAAGTACAACGGCCCCAATCCCCATCCAAAGCATAAACCGAGCATGCCGGGCCTTCATCTGCTGGTCGTGTATCTCCACGATATGCTTGTCTTTGATTTCGGCTATCTTTTCTTTTTGACTTCGAGAAAAAATCGTGTCTAATAGCACCTTGTATTCATGAATAAAAAACCGAGTGGAATCACCCTTGTTGACCAAGGGAGCCAGACTCGCTAACTCTTCATACGACGAGCATAGGGTGTAGATGTCGGAACTGTTCCTTATGGCTTTTTTATGGAGTTCATAGGCCAGTGCCGGCTGTTGCTGATCGGCCAGGATGTCTGCTTTCAGCGATAGTACCGCACCATTCTCCGGCCCGAAATAATCGCCTAATTTATCTAAGTAGGCTACGGCTCCAGCAATGTCGTGCTTATGATAATAATATAGTTTAGCTAATTGGAAATACGTAAGGTGATGAATATAGCTTGAACAGGTGGTGTTTTGTTCAACACAACGGAACAGACTGTCAGCAACTTCGTCTTTACCATTATACAGAGCTACCGAACCCATATAATAGTCGGCATAGCCGATGTTCGCTGAATCGGTATTACATGCATCAGTCTGTCTATAGCGATTAAAGGCAACGAAAGCACTATCTTCCATAAATTGTTTTGTATAGACCAAACCCAATTCAAAAAGGTTGTTGGCGAAGTATTTGTTGGTCGTATCGGGGAATGTGTCGAGGCGCGGAGGATGGCATCCATCGCCTCAGGGTATCGTCCCATATCAATATAGGCGCAGCCGAGATAGTGCTGGGCAAGGGCAGCACGCTGGGTTTTGCGCTTCGTACCGTAGTAGCGGGTGGCGATAAGCGGCAGCGAGTCTGACTTCGCCCGAACGTGGCATTTATGTTCCGCCTGAGTCCGAAGGAGAGCGTAAAGGGCGAGATCCTTTTTTGAGTGATTAGTGATTAGAGAGTAGTGAGTAGATGAATGTTTGTCCTTCGATT
>Ga0310690_10013246_pt1 | contig 10051 bp, 8 predicted proteins | sample AusTroGonzalo_MG_2_FD_207661 | JGI IMG/M metagenome (GOLD analysis project Ga0310690, IMG submission 207661) | Bovine rumen microbial communities from tropical cattle in Woodstock, Queensland, Australia - Gonzalo_04 (v2) (version 2) | ecosystem: Host-associated > Mammals > Digestive system >...
CAACCAATTTGGGTGCAAAACCATCTTCAATAAAAATCCATACAGTATTTGTTGGTTTGTTCTTCGCTTTGGCCAGTTTTGCATCGCGTGCAATAAATGTGTTTTCTGGCATCATACCTGCCGCGCGGTTCAGATAAAGGGTCGCATCGGAAAATTCACCAGCATTTAGAAAATATATTCCAGATAAATACATCAGTGCTGGATTCATAATATCGCGATATGCACTCCACACCGCGTTTTCGTTTTCAAGTTCTTGAATAAATTCATTTGATGTTTTGTTTTGATTTTCTTCTATCTGTTTCTGGTACTGGCGGGACATTTCTTGTTGGCGCGCATAAGATTGGTTGATTATAACGCGTGCATCATTTAATCTGTTTTCTGCCAATGCCGCCCACAATTGATAATACGATACAAATAATGAATCCATCATAGATGGGCGATAATCGTTTGCAGTTGCACCGAACAGAAAACTTTTGATTTCCCTAGATAGATTGCCACTGGTTATGTTTTTGTTTTTCTTGTTAAAGATTTCATAAATTTTATCTGCATTTGTTAAATCGCCACTGTGAAACAGCGCATCTGCGGTCAGCAATAAATCTAGATTGTCTTTTTGTTCAATATCTGCGGTATCTATTTCGCCTTGGGTCATATAGTCTTTACGCACAGAATTCAATCGTGAATCAACCGTCATTACACAACCAGACAAGCAAATCACAACAGCAAAAAAACGTGCGAAATTTAACATAAGCTTTACAGTTGAACGGGTGTCAGTTCTTTTAATTCATTTGTTTGTGGGTTGAAATACTTTGGGTTGCCACTGTATTCCAAAACCGCGTGGTGCATAGGTATTAAGAATTCTGGTAATGGTGACGCGCGGCCCATTTTGACATATGATGATAATACTGGGTCACTAAACGACATACGAATTTCAGCCTTGATTGGGCGGTGATACCATCCTTCGTACAGAACAATGGCTTCGGCAGGTTTGCCACCAATTGTTGTCTTTAGTTTCATAATATCGTATTCACTGAACAAAGGTTCTGTTTTTGGAACTTCTACTTCTTTGCCGTCCGCGCCTTTTTCTTTTTTCATTGTGATTTTATTGCCGATCATTTCCGAAAAACGTTTTGCGGTTTCAATATCGTTTTGACGCAATACAACCTTGGCTGCTGTGGTTGAAATAATCGTGGCGGCGGCATCTTGACCGTATTTTTCAGAAATCTGGTGCAAGTCCTGACCGATAAACAGGTAAGAAATCTGCTGCCCACGACCAACATCTGGACCTTGGATAACCGCCTGCATCTTTTGCATTTTCGGCATTTCATCAAGCAAGAACAGAACAGGATATGGGCCCATTTTTTCGCCGCTGCGGCCAACATGTTCTGGTGGGTTAGCAAGCAGGAAATTCGACATAGTTTCAATAAACATTGCCGTAATCGGGTTCAATGCCTTGGCATCAACCATATTGATAGACAGGTAAACTGTGACCGGTTTCATTTTTCCGTCGCGTGGGTCAATCATTCCGCGCATATCGGCAAAGTGGAAATCGGAATGCGATGTACGATTGCGTACCGCCGCATTGCGGAAAATGGCAAGTCCAGTCAATATCGTTGAAATAATGGAACCGCGTTCAGTTGAAGGCGTGTTGGCAAGTTTGGTAAGTTCCGCCACCGCACGATTTGAATATGCAAATGCGCGACATTCATTGACTGCACCTTCCAACCAGTCTTTCATTGGATCGGCCATCATAACGGTTTGATCGCCTTGCTTTTGTCTTTCGGCCAAGTTTGCCGCAACCGCAATTTGCGCCTCGGTAATCCAATCCAACATCATAGAGAAAGACGCCTCTTTACCAAGCCACATTTGTGGTATGTTTGCCCATGTCCCGATGTGAACATAGTTATTCGCGTTCAGTTCGCCGTTTTTGACCAAAGTCTGTGCCGCAAACGCATTCGGGTCATTTATCATTGAAAAGTAATAATCTGACAGAACCGCGGCATCATCTGCATCGAATTCGCCAGATTGCAGTCGTGCATAGAAATAATCATCGGCCTTGGCGCGTTCGATTTTTGAAACGATAAATTGTATAAAGCCCGCTAACCCTGCACGCCCAGATTGGGTCCAGTGTGGGTCGGCACTGCTGCCCACTGCATCGGGTACTAAAACATCGCAGATATAGTCCACATACAATTCGCGCTGTTCGGTACTGAACGGAATATGCCCAGGTGACAACGGATTCCAAGATGGATAATAAATACCTTTTTCTGGTTCGTCTTGGCCGCCCCAGTCCATAATGAATACTGGACCAACTTTGGCAGCACGATATGCACTGGATTTTGAATCCAGTTCGGGCTTCGGGTCGTTTATGATCATAGAAACGCCTGGACATCCAAAAATTGTTGGCAATACGATACCTTCGGTTTTACCAGTTCCCGGAGGCGCCAAACACAAAACAGATAACGGCTTTGGTAACATAAGCGCCTTTTTCTTGAAATACCCAAGAACCATCATAAAGCCTTTGAACAGACCCATTTGTTCAACATCTTTTTCATTTGCTTCACGTGAAGATTTTTTATCAAATTTGTCTTTGCCATTCGGGTTAAATTCAGACTTTAATGTGTCATCGACCAAGAAGAAATACGCAATGAAAGGCAGTATCGGCACAATGCAGGCATAGTCAGGGTGCATCAAACAACGCAGAGCCCAATATGGAATCTCGGCCACGACAGACATACCGCCACTGCGCGCCATATTCCCAAGGTAGATTTTAATCCAATCCAATGTTGCATCCGACCATCCATAACGCCAAATGTGTTCAAAGATAAACGAAAAACAAAAAACAACTGCGCATACCAACCACACGCCCACAGACCATCGCAAAGCCCAAAAGATTTGCGCCATTGGTGTTTGTTCGTGTTCTTTATATGCGCTGGATTTGAAAATATTCAAACCCTTGCTGTCGCGACCCGCAGATAAAATCTTGAACTTTTCAACCATCGTGTTATGATTATACCAGAAAAAACAAAACAGATAAAGTATGGAAATCAAATTTTAATGAAAAATGTTCCAAGAATTTTTATTGAAGGTGAATTAAAAACAGGTGCAGTTTTACCAGTGGCGCGTGAAGTGGCACATTATTTGGCGCGGGTTATGCGGCGGCAAGATTGTCAGGTGTTCGGTGGCGGAAATGAGTTTTCGGCGCACCTGTCTGCGGATGAAAAAAATATAATTGTTGGCGATAAAACCGCGCACAGCGACCCATCAAATGATATTACCCTTTACTTTGCGCCGATAAAAAGAATAGATGACTTGATAAATATGGCAACCCAAATGGGAATAAAAAGGTTTCAGCCTGTAATTACTGACCGCACAGTAAATCATCATGTAAATTGGGCGCGTATGGCAAAAATAGCAATAGAAGCCGCCGAACAATCAAATCGCAACAGTGTGCCAGAAATTGCACAGCCCATTGAATTTTCAAAACTTGATTTGAACGGTATTTGTTTTGCCGATGAAAGATTTGCATATGAAAACAAAGTGGTGCCAGAAATCCCCGCAAATGTTCGTGGAATTTTGGTTGGTCCCGAAGGTGGTTTTTCAGATTCAGAATTTGCCGCGCTGGATGCGGCGGGCGTAATGCCGGTATCACTGGGGACAACAATTTTGCGTGCCGAAGTCGCCGCCGTAATAGCAATAGAAAAGATAAGAAAATGAAAGTAAGAATTGCAAAATTTATCGCTGATTCTGGTGTGACCTCGCGCAGGGGGGCGGAACAACTGATTGCGGCGGGCGCGGTTTCTGTAAATGGTGTGGTCATAGATACGCCTGTACATTTTGTCGATGATACAGATGAAGTAAAAATAAAGGGCAAAACAATTACCAAAAGAACAGATACAAAACTTTATGCATTTAATAAACCAATAGACACTGTGACAACAACGCATGACCCGCGTGGGCGCAATACGATTTATGATATCTTGCCCCTAGAATACAGGAACCTGCGTTATGTTGGGCGGTTGGACTATAAAACAACAGGCTTGTTGTTGATGACGAACGATGGTTTATTTGCGCGCAGATTGACCCAGCCTGATTCAAATATTCCGCGTGTATATCTTGCAGATGTTGCGGGTAATAATATGTCGAAACTTGACAAGGCGCGTCAAGGCGTTGTGATTGACGGCATCAAGTATCGCCCAATGCAAATAGAAGTGATGCGCGACAGGCGTTTGCGGGTGACGGTGACCGAAGGTAAAAAAAATGAAATTCGTATTGTGTTGAAATATTGTGGTCTGCCGGTTAAAAAGTTGCATCGAATAATGTATGGACCAATAAGCGTAAAAAATATTCCGTCTGGGAAAATTGTAGAAGTTGATAAAAAAACGATTGACGCATTGATTGAAAGTTTTCTATAATCAAAAAAACAGGAGAGGGGTTTTCAATGAAAAATACAAATGTTAAAGCGAAACCTAAGACGGGGGCGGCGCGTGGCGTCAAGATAAAAAGCGTTGAACGCACTGGGATGGCATCTGGTTGGTCAATGTCGATTTATGTTTATTGGTTTATAATTTTGTTCTTTATTGCGGCGACTTTTTATATTTTGGGACGCAGTCATATGACCCCAATGGCGGCCCAGACTGATGAAACCGCGGTTGTCGCGGTTCAGCCTGAAACCGCAAATGTTTCCGAAGAAAATTTGTTACAGGCATCTGATTATTATGCAAATGGACGCAGCGAGATTTTGGCGGGTGATTTAGACAGTGCAATTGCAGATTTAACCTCTGCAATAATGGCAGACGATAAAATGGTTGATGCGTACATCTTGCGTGGGGAAGCATATATGCAAAATGGCGATTATCGCAATGCTATGCAAGATTTCAATACTGCAATTGGTATAGATGCGCTAAGTTCGGTTGCTTATTATGATCGTGCATTATTGAACACCAGATTGGAAGATTTTGGTGCGGCAATGAATGATATAAACAACTCGATTGCGGCATATGCGGCCAAAGAAAACGATATATTGCAATTGCGCGATATGTATGCAAAACGTGGTCAATTAAACCTGTGGCAAAAGAACTGGGAAGGTGCGGTTGCAGATTATACAAATTCGTTGGTGCAACCAACAGGCACAGCCAGTCCGGCTGTTTATGCGGAACGGGCCGAGGCATATACTGCACTGGGGCAATACGCAAATGCAATCAACGATTATACTTCCGCAATACGCGTAATTGCGGAACAAATTCAGGGCGCAACAACAATGGAACAGAAAGAAGATCTGTCTATGCGCGCAATGAGTTATTTTGAAAAATCTGCAGCGTTGAATCTTAGCAGTGGAAACAGAATCGCAGCAAATTCCGATTTGACGGCGGCGTATGCGATAGCAACATCATTGGGCGATACAGATTCAGTAGAACGTTTACGCGGATTACTGTCAGAATTACAATAAACGAAATTGTTCAAAACAAACCCCGCCAAATAATGGCGGGTGTTTTTTGTTTGATAAATTTAAAAAGTTATACGAATTCCAGCGGCCAAGAATGGCTCTTCGCGCGACATACCAACGGAAGTCCAACCATCTACATTTTGACTGTATTTATATCTAAACGATGCCAAAACCGTATGGTCTATATAATTTTCGGCCGCTTTATGCCACAGCCCTGTTTCAGAAAACATATATGTCGCCGACAAAGTGTAGTTCAGTATATCATAACTGATACCCGTCCCCGCAGCAATACCGTCTGTTGCGATTCCAATTGGATTTTCGTCATAAATCAGGCGACCGGTTAAACCAAAAACCAAACTGTTATACTGAATATTCAGCCCAGAATAAATTTGTCCGCGCCAATCGGCTGTTGCGCCCGCGGTAAAAGTGTCGGTTGAAAATTTATCGGGATGCGACATAAATGATGCGCCAATGGAAAATGCATATTTTGTTTTTGCTTCGGAATATTTTAGTTTTAATCCTGCATCGACTTCGTAATCATAATCATCGGTCAATCCCGCAACAGATATACCGTACTGCACGTTTTTATATGCCGCCGAAACGATATTTACGCGCGGCGCATCGGAACCATTTGTAATCGTTGGGTCTGCAATAATCACCCCTCCAGTACCCATTTTGCGATAAATCAGCGAATCGTGATTTATACGCAGTCCGCCAGCATCTGGCAGCCCCAAGCCTAATTTGTGTGCAACAGCATTGGTATAACCGATTTCTATTCTTGCAATATCATGTAAATGCCAGAATACAAAAGCGTCGTGATAAAAATCTTCTTCGTGCAGCGCGATTTCGTCCATCATATAAACCGCACCAAAAGTGTTTGATTCCAGTCCATCGTATGTCAATTCTGCACGCACACGAAAATCACCAATAAAATCAGGCTGTTTAAAATCTGGTTCTAAAACACCAATGGTGCCATAACCTGAAAGTCCAAAATTAAAATCACCCGCTTGGGGGTCTTGTGCAAACGCACTTGTTGCAAAAGTGGCAAAAATTGCCGCCAAAGAAATCTGTTTAATTGTCATTGTTGGTTATTCCGTTCACCTCTTGTAAAATTGCATCACGCAGTTTGTTATATGCGCGTTCTTCTATTTGTCGCACGCGTTCGCGCGAAATGCCGTATTTTTTGGACAACGCTTCCAGTGTCGCCACAGGTTCGCTAAGTCTGCGTGCGCGCAATATTTCGCGGTCGCGCTCAGACAGTTCCGCCAAGTGTTTGCGAAGTAATTCGCCACCGCGTCGCATCATTTCACTGCGTTCAATATTATCCAGTATGCCGGATTTATCGTCTGACATATTTGATAAAATATCTGTGCCTTCGTGTTCGTCATTGCGTGATGGCGCGTTCAGCGATAAATCGCGCGCAACAATTCGTGTTGACATACGTTTGACATCTTCGGCGGGCACACTTAGATATTCGCCAATTTTTTCTGCTTGAGCGTCTGACAAGTTGCCGTCCATAATCCCAAGTGCGCGTTTCGCGCGTGCAAGGTTAAAGAATACGCGTTTTTGATTTGCAGAGGTGCCTATTTTCACAATAGACCAGTTATTTAATATCGTTTCATAAATTTCTGCGCGAATCCAAAACATTGCATAAGTTGAAAACCTAAATCCACGTTCTGGGTCGAATTTTTGCAATGCCTGCATCAGGCCCATATTACCACTGGCCACCAGTTCTTGAGTTGGAATACCATAGTTGCGAAAATCATATGCCACAGATACAACAAGACGCAAATGACTGACCAGCAGTTTTTCTGCGGCGGCGTTATCGTGGTCGCGCGCCCATTTGGTTGCATATTCGTATTCTTCTTCCGCAGACAGTATCGGAAACTTGCTGATTTCGCGAAAATAGCCCGCCAACCCAGCGTCTTCGCCATAAGCTGGTACGGCAAGACTGGTTCCTGATTTTGATACTAATGCGTTCTTGATTTGTTTTGTCATAACGTTTATAGTATAGCAAGAAAATAGAAATTATCAAGGTACCAAAACAAAATACAGGAGATTATTCTATGGCAACAATGCTTGAAAGAAACAAAAAAGTTAAAGCCCCAGAAAAAACAATGCAAGAACATGCCCAAGATGCGCTTTACCGCGAAGTTTGGGAAGATGTGAACAACGAAAAAACACAACAGTTTATCAAAAAATATGGCAAGCATATGCTGGCGGCGGCGCTTGGGATTATGATAATTGTAACCGGTATTCAGATTGGGCTGCGCGCGCACGCGGCGGCGAAACTTGCAACGGCCGAAAATTATGAAACTGCGATTGACAATGCAGATGTGAATGCGCTGGTTGGAATTGCGGGCGGCACATCTGGTGCAACCGCAGATTTGGCATTGTTCCAGGCCTATGTTTTGGATGGCGATATTAAAAAGTTAGAAACATTAGTTGCGGATGGCAATACACGTCAATTTCGTGACTTGGCGCGTATGCATATTGTTGCAGCGCGTGGTGACGACATGGATGCGGCGGCGGTGGAAAAATATCTGGCTGAATTGAATACCAAAGATTCTCCATTTTATTACACTTCGGCATTGACGATTGCCAAGAAATACATTTCTGTTGGCGATCGTGCGGCGGCAAATAAATGGTTGTCCAAGATATTGGATGACGTGGCGGCGCCCGCGGTTATTCGGGCCGAGGCGGAAACATTAAGGTAAGATATGCGAAAAATTCTGACCACGATATTTTTGGCGTGTTTGGTTGTGGCATGTGACAAGCATGATCCGATTTTGTCGGGTACGCGTATTGCTATATTTGACACTGGTGCACCACGCGTTTTAAATGCCACGGTAAAAAATTTACCTGAAACATCAAGCAAGACAAAAGGCGCATCATGTAAATATGTTCAGCGCAATGATAATACTGTCTGGGATGGCGACAGGAAAATTTTTGCGGGGTTGGCGACGAACACTTTTGTTAACAGTGTTCACAAACCAATATGCGCGGGCGGATATGTTTATGCCGGTCTTAGCACAGGTGAACTGGTAAAATTTAATCCGAAAAATCGTCAGGTTGTATGGATTGCAGATGTTTATCGCCAAAGCAATATGATGGGTGGGGCATCTGTATTGGATGTTATTGCGCCTGCGGTGATTTATGGCGATTATGTTTATGCGGGCGGATTGGGTGGCGCGTTTTGCAAGATATCTGATGAATCTGGTATGACCCAGTGGTGCATAAATATTGGTGTTGAATATCCTTTTGTTATTGCGGATTCTGTTGCCTATGTTGTTGATACAGATGGTAATCTGAATGCGGTTCGTTTGCGCGACGGTGCGCTGTATTGGCGCGCCGAGGTACAAAAATCGGCCGTGCCAGAATATTCTAATGGCATAGTTAGTGTCAGCGGTGAAAAATTTAATGCTGCGGACGGTTCTGTTGTAAAACAGTAATTTTACCCAAGATTTCTTATTTACAGACAGGTGCAAATTTGTTATAATATGACAAGATAATGGTGAATTCTGGTTGCAGAATTCGCCTGCGATGCCTAAATTCGGGGTGCCCGAAGGAAGAAGGAGAGTTTTAATGAAAAAACGTTCAGTTGGAAATTTGTATAAAAATGCGGTTGGCACAGTGTTTTTGCTAATCGGTGCGTTTTTTGTCTGTTCAACTTTGCTGTCGATGCGCGCTGTGTTGGCGGACCCAGTTGCCCCTGTTGCGCCGAATAATACGGCGGCGGGTGTGATGCAGTCTGGGCGTGCGTCTGCATCACGTGCAAATCCGCGTGGTAATGCAGCGTCAACTGTTCGTCCAACGCGGCAAACAAGTGCGTCAAACGCAAGTCGCGGAACATCTGGACGAAATGTGGTTTCAAGAGCTAATACCTCAACAACGGCTGCAACAAATTCTGCGCGCAGCGTGGTCGCGCGCACCGCGACAAATCGTACAACATCTGCAACGCGTGGAACACGTGCGCGGACCGTTCGTGCGCGTACCGCATCTGATGCGCGTGTGTCGCTGTCTGGTGATGCAATACGCGGTAGCAAGGGCAACACAAACAGCACCTATTACACATATTTGAACGGTAAATTGTACACAGGAAATTATTCAAATATTATTGATGCGTCGACTGGTTTGATTTCTGCCGATGCGTACAGCGCGTGTTTAGAATCTTATTATACCTGTATGGATGAAATTTGCACGGCGCGTAATGAAACCCAGCGTCGTTGCGCTTGTGCAGGTCGTGTAAAATCTTTTGCGGCGGCCGAAGATGCATTGGAATCCGCAAATGCAGAACTTGTTAGATTGGCAGGTGAATTAACTCTGCTGAACGCAAACAAAGGTAAAGAAGTTAGTGCGGCCTTTACGCTGACCGAGGCTGAACAGGTTATGAATTGTGTGTCTTGGCGCGAAGCAAGTCAGAACGGAACAAGTAGTGAAAACTTTGGTGATTGGTGTGCAGAACATGGCTTGTACAGTGATTGTTCTTATTCTACTGCCCCGAAGTATTGTTATAAAGCAAGCAATAATAATCTGTTTGATGTTGGTGATTTGAATGGTACCAGCAGTGATATCTTGTCGGCATTGTCGTTGTGGGCGGACACAATC